>Ga0209933_1000932_pt1 | contig 37513 bp, 33 predicted proteins | sample ThiBiot_300_biof_FD_183944 | JGI IMG/M metagenome (GOLD analysis project Ga0209933, IMG submission 183944) | Wastewater bioreactor microbial communities from Cape Town, South Africa - Thiocy_cont_300_biof (SPAdes) | ecosystem: Engineered > Bioremediation > Thiocyanate > Unclassified | place...
GTGAAGTACGTCGGCAACGGCAAGTCCCGAGGCTCCAGAGGAAGAGAACTGTCACCCATGTCCTGAGACATGAAGTGTCACCGATGTCCTGAGGCAGAACCGTCACCCATGTCCTGAGACATCACACTCGGGTGGGGGAGGGCAAGCTCGCGTGGGGGAGGGCAAACTCGCGTGGGGGAGGGCAAGCTCGGGGCGCGGTCGGGGTCAGGCGGGGCCGGTCCAGCTCATCGACTCGATGTAGCGCAGCAGCACGCCCTCGCGCAGCGCCCAGGGGCTGACTTCCAGGGCATCCGCCTTGAGCATCTTCATCGCCGTGTGCAGCACGACCGCTCCCGCGACGATCTGGAACGTGCGATCCGCCGTGATGCCGGGCAGCTCTTGCCGGGCGGATGCCGGCAGCTTGGCCAGGCGCGGAATCCACGAGCCGAGCGCGTCGCGCGGCAGGAGCAGCCGTTCGTTGCCCGGCCACGACGGCATGGGTGAGCCGGCGAGCTTCGCGAGCGAGCGGATCGCCTTCGACGAGCCCACGATGTGATCGGGCTTCGGCATCGACCCCAGGGCCGTCGCCGCCGGCGCGATTACCTTTTCGGCGTGCGCGCGCAACTGCTCCACGGCATCCATGCCCGGCGGGTCGTTCGGCAGGAACTGCACCGTCATCCGGCCCGCGCCGAGCGGCACCGACGCGGCTGCTTCGGGCAGCTCGTCGGCTCCGGATGCCAGTTCCAGCGACCCGCCGCCGATGTCGAACAGCAGGATCTGACCCGCCGACCAGCCGAACCAGCGGCGCACCGCGAGGAACGTGTAGCGGGCCTCGGTCTCGCCGCCGAGCACCTGCAGCTCCTGGCCGAGGGCCTCTTCGATGCGCGCGATGACGGCCTTGCCGTTGCGCGCGTCGCGGACGGCGCTCGTCGCGGTCGCGAGCAATTCGGCGACGTTCTCGACGGCGGCGATCTCGCGCGCCTCGGCGACCGCGGCGACGAGCGCCGCGACGCCCTCTTCGCTGATCGAGCCGTCCGGTTCGAGGTAGCGCATGAGGCGCAGCACTGTGCGTTTGCTCGTGGTTGCGAGCGGCCTGCCGCCGGGGATGACATCGGCGATCAACAGGTGGACGGTGTTCGAGCCGATGTCGAGAACTCCCAAACGCATGCGAACAGCGTACTGGTGGCGCATAACTCAGGCAGATCACCGCCCTGCGGCGCCGAATCGCCGCCGTGACGCGATTCTGCCTGAGTCATGCGCCTGGCGCCGGCCGGTAACACGCGCCCGCGCCCGCGCCGCCGCCTGGTGGTAACCTGCGCCGCCGCACCGCCGCACCGCCGCACCGCCGCACCGCCGCCTGGCGGTAACCCGCGCCGCCGCCAACCTGCGCCCGCCGCACCGCCGCACCGCCGCCTGCCGATAAAGTAGGCGCAATGTCCATCGATGACGTGAGCACCGAAGTCTCCTCGCTGTACCGCGAGGTCGGTCGCGCGGAGTGGGCGGCGCTGGCCGCAGGCATCCCGAACCCGCTCACCGAGACCGAGGTCATCCAGTTGCGCGGCATCGGTGACCGGCTCAACCTCACCGAAGTGCGCGAGGTCTATCTGCCGCTCAGTCGGCTGTTGTCGACCTATGCCGAGAACACGAAGCGGCTCGGCGCCGAGACGGCGGCGTTTCTGCGCGAACCCGACACGACGACGCCGTTCGTCGTCGGCGTCGCAGGGTCGGTCGCCGTCGGCAAGTCGACCATCGCGCGCCTGCTGCGCGAGCTGATGAGTCGCTGGCCGGGGACTCCGCGCGTCGAGCTCGTCACCACGGACGGCTTCCTCTACTCAAATGAAGAGCTCGAGCGCCGCGGCATCATGCACCGCAAGGGTTTTCCCGAGTCCTACGACCGGCGCGCGCTCGTGCGGTTCCTCACCGACGTGAAGTCAGGCGCCGCCGAAGTGCGGGCGCCGTTCTACTCACACGTGCGGTACGACATCATGCCGGACGCCCACGTCACCGTGCGCCGGCCCGACGTCGTCATCGTCGAGGGCCTCAATGTGCTGTCGCCGCCGCCGACGCCCAATGACGTCGCCGTCAGCGACCTGTTCGACTTCTCGATCTATGTGGATGCCGATGAGTCCGAGATCGCGAAGTGGTACGTCGACCGGTTCCTCGCGCTGCGGCAGGGAGCGTTCAGCAACCCGAACTCGTTCTTCAAGGTCTTCGCCGAACTGTCCGACGACGAGGCGGTGACCACCGCCCTCGGCTACTGGAACGACATCAACCTGCCCAACCTGCGCGAGAACGTCGCGCCCACTCAGCACCGCGCGACGCTCGTCTTGCGCAAGGCCGCCGACCACGCCGTCGAATCGGTGCGGTTGCGCAAGCTGTAGCCCGCCGCGGCGTTCCGCTGGTCCGCCAGGCCGGCCGCGGCGGACGCGGCGGCCCGGGGGCCCCGGCGGCGCCGCCGCGGGGTGGAGCGGGTGCGACCGCAACAACTCAGGAGTCCTGCGCGCTCTCGAGCCGTGCGAGCTCTGTTTCGGCGGTTTCGGGGGTGGTTCTCCTGAGTTGTTGCGGGGCCCGTGGCGCGATGAGCGTCCGGGATCGTCCGGGATCGCATTGATCTGCGCCGAACGCGCTGAAGTTCAGTGAAGCTCCTAACCGGGCCTCCCGAGTGCGGCCCGTTTTGCGTGCTCTTCAGAATGAAAGTGAATCGTGACTGATCTCGACCTTGAGTCCTTCGGCTATCTGCTGCACGTCGCCCACGGCGAAGGTCGACAGCCGTGGCCCGTCTATCACCTTTCGAGTGACGAGGGTGCGCACGGCTTCTCACTGGAGCTCGACCGCGGCGCTCTGAATGTCGTCTCCACCCCGGACGACGGCGGGCGGGACGCGCTGTTGTGGTGGTCGCAGCTCGTGGTGGATGGACACCAGAGCGAGGCGGCAGCGTCGATCGTGAGCGCCGAGGCGGAGCATGACTGGCTGATCGGTCGCTTCCACCTGGACGTGACCGAAGCCCCGGGCCTGGCACGCCTCACCTATCGGGCCGTGATCCCTCTGTGGACACTCAGCGATGCGGGGTTCCTCGACGCGGTTCTCATGGAGGCGCAACGCCTCGACGAGGTTCTCACACTCTGGGACGAGTTCGTGCAGATGCGCGAACGCAGCGATGCCTCCCTGATCGCGTTCGAGGCCGACTGGCCCGCCGCGTTGACCGCGCTTGCCGATGATCAGACCTCCGTGTCCATGCTGGGCATCCTCTTCCAACGCTTCGAGGAGAACAGCGTGCATGAGCACGTTTTCTTCCACCCGAATGCCGACCAGGCTCTTCGAGAACGCGTCGTCGCGTCATGGGAAGCGGCCGCCGCGCAGGATGCCCCGCAGCCGTACGGCGATCCGGCCGCACCCTCCGACTCGTTTGCGCCGCAGCGTGCGCAGTCGCTCGCGTTTCTCAAGTGCGACGCGGCGAGGTAGACGCATGGGTGTTCCCACTCGCACCTGGCTTCGTTCCTGGTGGTGGGTGCTGGTCATCGGCGTCATCCTGGCCGGCATCTTCGTGTTGTCGCTCGTGCTCGTACTCCGCGCCGCGAGCGGGGTGGATGCCCAGCCGCACTGGGCATCGTTGACCGGGCCGATCGGCGACACATTCGGCGGCGTCTTGGGCCCCATCCTGAGCACGGCGGCACTGGTGACGACGGCATATCTCGCCGTCTGGCAGCCCCGGAAGGAGCGTGCGGAGGAACGCGCTGCAGAGGTGGTTGCGTGGATCGCGGACACAGCCGACCGCCGACACCGTGGGGTCGTGATCTCGAACACATCGGGTTCCGTCGCCGAGCAGGTGTACATCGAGGTCGTTCGGTCGGGCGCGGCACAACCGCTGCGCGACCTGGAAGAGACGGTGCCGCCCGGCACGTGGTTCGTGCCGTTCCTGATGACGCGCGGCAAGGAGGCACAGGAGGGCTGGAAACTGCCTGTCGCCGTCGACACATCCGACGGGATGACCGTGCGGTTGAACCAGCAGGCTTCCGAGTGGAGTCCCCTCCTCGAGACCTTCACGCTTCGCCCGCACCTGCCGGAGTCGGAGAACGGCGTACCGCTGCCGCACGAGACACTCGGAGCGTTCTCGTACCGGCTACACGGCATGGGATGGACCCGCAGCGACGACGGTCGTATCAGCGCCGAAAGGCTCACCGCGCAGGCCAAGAACGACCGCGAGGCCGTCAGATACACCCACCGCGAATCGGCGCAGGTCGCCGGCGCATCCGGCCGCGTCACAGCCGCGATTGAGGAGCTTGTGCGCCACACCATCGACGCCGTCTGCATTCCATCTGCCGAGGATGCCTTCGAACTCGCCAAGACCGAGGCGCAGCCCGTGGACCCGGTGGTCCTTCCCGGAGCGAGGTCTGTCGAGCACAACATCGGCAGGGGTAACTCGATGGTGTTCCACCTGGGCACGGCAGGGCGGACCGTCCGCATCCTGGGGAATGCTCAGCAGGGAGAACAGGGGCATTACCCCGCCGAGATCAACGTCCTCGACGGCGGCGGGAAGAAGGAGTCCGCGCTGTCCAAGAGCGCGATGGAGGCGGGTAAGGAGGCACTCCGTGTGGGTCGTCTCAACGGCACTGACGCCAGCTTCTGGCTCGGCTCTGCCGCCGGCCAGATCAAGTGGCTACTCGTCCTGCGCGCTGTCGTCGCCGCCGCTGCGCAGCCAGAGCGCGCGCAGCCCGAACAGATAATCCCGCCCGAGACCTTGGATGCCGAGGCATCCTCGAAAGGACCCGCTCATGCCTCGTGAACGTGTGAATGCCCTCGCCGATGAACTCATCGTGCTCCTCCAAGATTCCGACGTACGGGGCCGGGCCCTGCCGCCGGCGAGTTTCTGGAGCATCGTCCACTATGGCGAGGGAAGCTACGAGAACCGCTACAACCGCGTCGTGCGCTGGCTGCTTGACCCGACCGAGAACCACGGGCTCGGCGCGGCCGTCGCCAATGCGCTGATCGCCAATGCAGGAGACACCGACGTCGAGGTGGGCACGCGCCGCGTACGCTCCCACGTCGAGACGCCGGTGCCCGGCATGACGACCGGAGCCGGACCCCTCCTCAAGGGCAGAATCGATGTCTCGCTCCTCGATCACGCGAACAAGATCGTCATCACGGTCGAGAGCAAGCTGAGTTCGAGCGCGCACGACGAGCAGCTCGCCCGTTACCGTGCGCACGTGGAGGCTGAGCGTCGGGGGTGGCGGCAGTATTTCGTCTTCCTCACCGAGCTCGACGAGCAGGCCGACGACGAAGGCTGGGGCGAGCTCACTTACGCGGAGTTCGCCGATCTGCTGCGCGAGATCCTTGACCGCCAGGAGGTCTCCGCGGCCGTCTCCACCCTCATCCAGGACTTCATCGCCGACATCGCGCGTCGCGCGCAGGGCCCGAGCGATGCGAAGGTCGCTGCCCTGTACTTCGACGACCACGACCAGCCGCAACCGACCCATAACCGCTTTGCGGATCTGCTGGTCTCGGTCGCATCGGAGATCGAACCCGACGAGCAGAAGCGAGCGGGTAGCAAGATCGAGCGTCTCGGCGCCTACCTGGGGACGAGGGGCGTGAGCGTCGACGCGCTGCCCTCAGAGCAGATCTTCGACCTGCTCTGGACGAAGCTCGCGGCGGCTTTCGGACCGTCGTTCTCGGCGAGCGACCTCACCCGCCTGCTGTCCTATGTGCTCGATCACGCACCGCAGGCGCGCACGCAGGATCAGAGCATCAAGCCGGGCGTCAGGGACTTCTTTGCCCGGTACTTCACTCTGCTCACCGGCGCCGAAGTTCCTCGCGACCGCGGGTCGGTCCCGGTGCTCACCGAGCACAGCGCTGACGGTTACCTGCGCTCTGTTCAACTTAACCGCGGGGGGCGAGGCTTGACCTTCAACGTCGGCGACGCGCGACCGTTCCGCATCTCCGGCCCGGATCCCGACAGCTTCCCGTGGTGGGTGGCACACATCGACCCTGGCACGAACAAGCAGTGCGCGATCATCGGGCGCAAGATCACGAAGCGGCCGCTTGCCGAGTGGCACGAGCGTGACCTCCACGACGCCATCGTCGCTGGTTTGGGCGCCGACGAGGTCTGCGCTTGCGGAGCGGCGATCGTCAGAGTGGGGTAGCGCGCCCCGGGGGCGGGGGCGGGGGCGGCTGGGGGCCGTGGGGCGGTGCCGCGGGGTGTGGCGGCGACCGCCGTGGGGCGGCCGGTGGGCGTAGGGCGGTGCGGTGGGGTGTGGCGGCGGTCGTCGTGAGGGGGCGGCCGGGGGGGCGTGGGGCGGTGCCGGGACCGGGGTCCGGCGGCGGCGCCCGCCGCAATAACTCAGGAGTTCTGTGTGGTGACGACTGGTTTGAGCCCGGTCTTGGCGGGGTCGGGGGTGGTTCTCCTGAGTTGTTGCGGTGGCGCGGCGGTGCCGGTGTTGTGACCGGTCTGGTGCGCCGCCGGCGCAGACTCCTTCTCGAGCAGCGTCACTGAGGCATCAGGGTAGCGCCGCAACAGCTCACGAGCGACAGTCGCGCCGACGATGCCCGTGCCGACGACGCCGCACGACGCGTTCATGCGGGAGAGCGCAAGCGCAGGCGCTCGCCGTCGACGACGTAGCGCTCGCCCGTGTCGGGGCAGACCCACTCGGTGGCATGGCCGTCCGAGTTACCGTCGGCATCTGCCGTCAGCGGCCGCCCGGTGCGCCCGACCCAGCCGATGCGCTTGGCGGGCACGCCGGCGACGAGAGCGTGCGCGGGCACGTCTTTCGTGACAACAGCGCCTGCGGCGACCAGCGCCCACTCTCCGATGGTCACCGGCGCGATGCACACGGCACGCGCGCCGATCGACGCGCCGCGCTCGACCGTCACCCCCACGGCGTGCCAGTCGTCGGCACCCTTGAGTGACCCGTCGGGGTTCGCCGCGCGGGGGAACTCGTCGTTTGTGAACACGACCGCTGGCCCGATGAACACGCCGTCGCCGACGACGGCCGGTTCATACACGAGCGCGTAGTTCTGCACTTTGCAGGCGTCGCCGAGCGTCACTCCCGGGCCGATGTAGGCGCCGCGGCCGATGTTGCAGTCGGCGCCCAGGACTGCGCCGGTGCGTACCTGCGCCAAATGCCACACGCGAGTGCGATCACCGAGAGTCACCCCCTCGTCGATGTCGGCCGACGGTTGGACGACAGCAGTGTCGCTGATCATGGCATCCTTCTCCCCAGTTCGGTGCCGGGCGAGCGCACTCGTCACTCTCGCAGAGTATGGTGCCAGGCGGCCCGCTGTGACAATATTGCCGCAGGGAATCCGTCGCTGTGTTGCGGGGAAGCGCACGGCCGCTGGGGAGCGGTTGCGGACGGACGCCCGAGACCCGCCGGGGACGCAGGTCGTTGGGGAGCACAATGGGGAAGCCTTGGGGATTCATGCGCGGAAAAGCTGCAGCGCGCGGTGCGTCTGGCGCCGCACCGGCCGACGACCGACAAGGTGTTGCGGAATACCTGCTGCAGCACGGCGCAGACGGCGCCACTGCGTTATCAGCGGGCACCGCGCAACGAACGTATGCGCAGCTGCGCGATGACGTCGCAACGCTTTCTCGTGCGCTGATCGCGGCTGAATGGGAGCCCCGAACGCCCGTTGCCATCATGGCGCCGAACGGTGCGTTCTGGGCGGCCGCGTACCTCGCGATCATGCACGCTGGGCACGTCGCCGTGCCGCTGCCGACAACGTTGCCGGTCGATGAGGCGCTCGCACGCGTGCGCTGGGTGGGCGCCGCCGGCATGTTCCTCGGAGGCAGGGCGATCGAGTCGGTCGGGCCCGCCGCGAGCGCAGACGTTGACATCTTCACCGAGACGACGCGCGACAGTGCACGCGTGCCGTGGGTGGACCGCCCACGGCCCCGCATCGACCTCGATGACGACGCCGCGTACCTCTTCACCTCCGGAACCACCGGCACGCCGCGGGCGGTGCGCCTCACGCACCGCAACATCATCGCGAACACCGAGTCGATCCTCGGATACCTGCACGTGAGCCACTCCGACCGGGCGCTGGTCGTTCTGCCGTACACGTATGTGTTCGGCGCCTCCGTTCTGCACACTCATCTGCGGGTCGGCGCCACGCTCGTCGAGCAGACGACCACCGCCTACCCCGAGACGACCGTGAATCTGCTCGAGTCGGAGAAGTGCACCGTGTTCGCCGCGGTGCCGTCGATCTTCCATGGGCTTCTGCGCAACAGCTCATTCACCCGCCGGCGACTACCGCATCTTCGAATCATCCAGCAGGCGGGCGGTCGACTTCCGCCGGCCTTGCTGCGAGAGCTGCTTGCCGCGGATCACAACGCAGATGTCTTCGTGATGTATGGCCAGACGGAGGCGACCGCGCGACTGTCCGCACTCGACCCCGCCCTCCTCCTGTCCAAACCCGGGTCGATTGGGCGCGGCATCCCCGGTGTGCGGCTACGTGTCATAGATGAGGAGGGCCAGCGCGTCGCACCCGGAGAGATCGGTGAGATCTGGGCGCGCGGCGAGAACATCTCTCCCGGGTATCTCGCTGACCCCGAAGGATCGGCTGCGAAGATGCCCGACGGTGAGCTGCATACCGGCGATCTCGCCACCATCGACGACGAGGGCTTCATTTACGTCGTCGACCGTGCCGAGGACTTCATCAAGTCGTGGGGATATCGCGTCGCCAGTCAAGAGGTTGAGGCAGCCGCCATGGAGCTGCCCGACCTTGTTGCGGTCGCGGCTGTCGGCCTGCCCGACGAGGCAGCCGGTGAGCGCGTCGAACTGCTCGCGGTCGCGCGTCGCGGCTCTGACGTCACCGCCGAGCAGGTCATCGCGCGTTGCCGCGAGCTGCTGCCCAAGTATGCGGTTCCCGCCAGGGTTCGATTTGCTGATCAGCTGCCGCTCAACGCGAACGGCAAGGTCGTCAAACGTGACGTACGTGACCTGCTCATGCGAACCGGAACCGTGGGGTGATCGAACGTGCGTATCGTGACCATGCGTCGACTTGTTGCCGCGGCGATCGTCGTCGCGTCGATCGCCATCGTTGTTGTCGTCTGGGAGAGAACAGTGCGCCCTGACCCGCTTGCCGTCGTTGAACCGACCACAGCCGAGCTGCAGTCCTTCGCGACGACGACCGTGTTCTTCGGTCACCAGTCCGTCGGTGCGAACGTTCTCGAGGGGCTCGCGGCGCTCGACGGTGTCGACGCTGCCGGCATCCGGATTATCGAGTCGACGGATGCCGGCAGCGTCGCGCCGGGCACCGTAGCGCATGCGTATATAGGGGTCAACGGTGCCCCGCAGAGCAAGCTGGACGCGTTTGTCGAGCTGATGGACTCGGGCATGGCCGAGGCGGTAGATTTCGCCCTCTTGAAGCTCTGTTACGTCGATATCGATGCGCACACTGATGTTGCGGCGGTGCTTGCTGCCTATACGGATACGATCGCGGGGCTGCAGGCGCGTCATCCGGAAACGACATTCCTGTACGCGACGGTACCGCTGGCAACGGCCCGGGATCTGAAGGCAACCGTGAAGTCGTGGCTCGGTCGTGACGCGGGTATGGGGCCGGAAGACAACGTCGCGCGGCAACAGTTCAATGCAGCGCTGCGCGAGCAGTTCGCGGATACCGGGTTGTTGTTCGACATCGCCGCCGTCGAGTCGGGCATGGACCAATCGGCATCCGCTCGCACACACAACGGCGCGGACTACTACGTCCTCGACGACTCTTTCGCCGCCGATCCCGGACACCTCAACGCGGACGGTGCGCGCGCGGCGGCGGCAGAGCTGGTGCGCACCATCGATGCTGCGCGAAGCGGGACATGACCATCCGCGGTATCGGTATCGACGTTGCCGACGTCGATCGGTTCCGTGCGCTCTACGCGCGGCGCGGAGAGGACTTCGCTCGCAAGTGGTTCGCTCACGTCGAGATCGAGAGATGTCGGGGTGCGAGAGATCCCGGTGCAGCGTTGGCGGAGCATTTCGCTGTCAAAGAAGCAGTGTGGAAGGCTCTTGGCCCGAGCGAATGGGCGGCCCCGCTACCGTGGCGCTCGATCGTCTACCATGCTGGGTCCGGTTCGGCATCGCTGGGCGGGACCGCTGCCGCGATGGCGGGGGACGTCACCGTGCACGTGTCCGTCGCTCGGCAGCGCAGAGTGGCCGTCGCCACGGCGCTCGTCACAGCTCAGGGGTGACCTCCGGCACCTTCTCGATGAGCACGGGAGCCGCGTGCAGGTACGCGGTCGTGCGCCGCTTCTGCACGATGTCACGGTAGACGCGCTGCACCTGCTCGACCGTCAGCCCGGTCGCCGCGGCGACATGATCGATCGGAACGTCGTTGTTCAGACCGTACAGGCAGAGGTCCATGCGGCCGTAGGGGAGCGAGAAGTAGAACTCCTCCTGCGACTGCGGCAGCGAGTACGTGTCGGTGGTGGACGGGCGACTGCGGATGTTCTCCGGCACGCCGAGGTACTCGGCGAGCGCGTACACCTGCGTCTTATAAAGATGCGCGATGGGCTTGATGTCAGCGGCCCCGTCACCGAGTTTGACGAAGAAGCCCTGGTCGTACTCGAGACGGTTCGGGGTGCCGGCCACGATGTAGTTGAGGCGGTCGGCGTGGAAGTACTCGAGTGTCTTGCGCGTGCGCTGCTTGAAGTTCGAGGCGGCGACGATCTCCAGGTAGGCCGCCATCGACAGCCGCTTGGTGATCTGCGTTCCGTCTGGGGCCTGCGCGACAACAGAGTAGATGCGATAGGCATCCGAATCGACCACGCTCGGCAGCACGATCTTCGACCGCCAGCCGGCGCCGAATTCCGGGATGACGCTGCGGATCGCCTTGTCGCGGCGCCGATAGCAGCCGAACGCCTCGAGCATCGGCGAGATGTCTTCGACCGTCGAGTCCACGCCCAGCCAGTCGGTGAGCGACGTGCTCAACGGCAGGGTCTCGTCGGAAGATTCCTGCTCGGGCATGTGCAGCGCGAACACCCTCGCAGGGCCGAGGGCGCGTACCGCGAGCGCCGCGGTGACGCTCGAGTCGATGCCACCCGAGACCCCGACGACGACGCCCTTGCGGCGGTCGTGCTCGAGCACGCCACGGAAGGCGGCGCTGATGCGCTCGACCTCGGCAGCCGCGTCGATGGCGAGTGTGTGCGTTCCGTATTGTTCGTTCATGAAGTTCCCCCGTGTCCCCTGATCACGTCGTTGTAGAGAAGCTGCGTCGACAGCACGGCCAGAACGCGCATGTTGTCGGAGTTGCCAATACCTCGCCCACCGGTCCGCGCGCACTTTGCGGCCAGACGTTGCACGATCTCGGGCTGAAACACTCCCGCTGCCTGCACGGAGTCAGGAGCGAGGGCATCTGATACCCAGCCAGGCGCATCGGGGCCGAAGAAACTGCTCGCATCGGGAGCCCGGTACGGCTGCTTGGGGCGCTCGAGCACTTCTTGCGGGACGATGTCGGCGAACGCGCGCTTGAGCACGTGCTTCTCATCCAGACCGCGAAGCTTGTGCCGCGCGGGCATGCGCGCGGCGACGCGCGCAACGTTGGGGTCGAGGAACGGGAATCGTCCTTCGACAGAGTTCGCCATCAGCATGCGGTCGCCCTGCGACGACAGGACGTATCCGGGCAGCAGTGTCGTCCACTCCAGCCATTGCGCGCGAGCGAGCGGATGCCACTGTCGGCTGCCCGCGGGCATCCTGCCGACCAGATCTGCTGCGGGGTCGCCGGCGCCGGAGAACGCGGGCTGCAGCATTCCCGTCAGAGCCCGAGCGGTGTCCCATCGGGGCCGATGCGAGATCGCCGGGTCGTCGGCGTCGAGATTGCGCATGAAGAAGCTACGGGCGAACACGGGCGCCTGTTGGGGTGCCCGCTGCATCCATGGGTACAGTGCGTCGACGGCGCGATCAGCCCACGGTGAACCGGGATGCCTCGCGGCGTACCGCCGCACCGCGGCCTCACGGAAGATGTCGTAGCCGGCGAGCATCTCGTCGGAGCCTTCGCCTGTGACCACGACTTTCCGGCCCGATCCACGCACCAGCTTCGAGAGCAGGTACATCGGTGCCGGCCCGCTGCGCAAGATCGGTGTCTCCGTGTGACGGATGACTTCGGGAAACACCCCGGCGATGTCTGCGCCGGTCACCGTGATGTCGCGGTGGTCGGTGCCGAGGGCGTCGCTCACGGTGCGCTGGTAGTCGCCTTCGTCGAACTCGGAGTCGGCAAAACGCAGCGAATAGGTGCGCAGGTCCGCGCCCGTGTGGTGGCGGATGATCCCTGCCGTGACGGTTGAATCGATGCCACCCGAGAGATATGCCGCAACGGGCACATCAGATCGGGTGAAGCGCAGACGGGTGGCGTCGATGAGCGAGGCACGCAACGCCGCAGCGCTCTCGTCGATCGTCACGTGCTGCTCGGAGGCGGCTGTGGCGAACTCGTCGTACCAGAACCGGTGGCGCTCGGGAGTGGTCGCGCCGTGGCGATACACGAGGCACGTGCCCGGTTCCACCTGCTGCACGCCGCGGAACACCGTCCGCGGCGCGACGGGCGCCCAGAAGGTCAGCAGCTCGGCGAACCCCGCGGGATCGAACTCGCGCGGTACCGCCGAGTCGGCGAACAGCGCTTTCACCTCGGAGGCGAACCGCAATCGACTGCCCACTGTGGCGTGGAACAAAGGATGTATTCCGAACGGATCGCGCGACAGGATGAGCTCGCGGCTGCGCTGGTCGTGGATCGCGATCGCCCACTGTCCGTTGAATCGGGCGAAGCAGCTGAGGCCCCACTCCTCCCACGCGTGCACGATCACCTCGGTGTCGCTGCGCGTGCGAAAGCGGTGTCCGCGTGCGGAGAGCTCGGCCGTCAGCTCAACGTAGTTGTAGATCTCGCCGTTGAAGGTCACCCAAACGGTGTCGTCCTCGTTAGCCAGCGGCTGGGCGCCACCGGCGACATCGACGATCGACAGGCGCGCGTGCCCGAGCGTGACGTCGCCGCTGACGTGGAAGCCTGAGCTGTCCGGCCCGCGGTGCGACAGCACGCCGACCATCGGCCGCACGTCGTCGACATTCGGCGGCGTCTTCACATCGCGCACGCCGCAGATTCCGCACATCAGTGCGCCACTGCTTCAGCGTGAGCGCGCGTCATTTCCCCATGACCCATTCGTCTTCCCCCGATTGACGAACCGCCTGTATGGGCTCACAATAGGGCAGTCCGGGCGTTTTTGGGGAGACCGGATATCAATTGGGACTTGGGGAGTACCAGTGAACACTGTGACGAGCGACGTGCTCACAGAGCGCATCGAGGCATTCATCTTCGAGAGTCTGATTCTCGGTGACAGCACACGCATGCCCGCACCGCGCGACTCGCTGATCGAGTCGGGGGTGATCGATTCGACGGGGGTGCTGGAGCTGATCGAATTCCTTGAGGAGGAGTTCGGTATCGCTGTCGATGATTCGGAGACGGTGCCCGAGAACCTTGACACGATCGAACGTGTCGTTGCGTTCGTCTCGCGCAAGACTGCGTGACCTTCTAGAGACCGATAGCTGGTGCTGGGCACCGAGGGGCTGCGGGGTGCGATGTGGTCGACCGTGCTCGGCGAAACGATCATGGCGGAGGGGGCGGGATGCCTGCTGAAGACGCAATTTCGGATCTGCGCCGCGACTTCTCGAGGATGAGCGCGACATTTCTGCCGAGCGGCGTCGGCGTGTGGCGCCGCGTGCTGTTCGCGCTCGGAAACTCAGAGCTTCACTGCGTCGCGGCATACCGGTTCGGACGATACGCGCGGGGATGCCGCCGCCGCGGCGAACTGGTCTGGATCCCCTTGACGATCCTGCATCGCATCTGGAACCGATGGATCACGCACATGCATCACTGTGACATCAGCACCAGAGCAATGATCGGTCCTGGAATGCTCCTCATGCATCGCACCGGTGTCATCATCGGGCCTGCACAGATCGGTGACGATGTGGTGCTCCACCAGAATGTGACGATCGGACAGCGCGTAGCGGGCGGGAACCAGGGAGTCCCGCACATCGGCGCCGGAGTGTGGATCGGGCCCAACGCCGTGCTGTCCGGCCCGATCTCGGTGGGGGACCGCGCGACCGTGTCTGCGGGAAGTGTCCTCTTGCGTGACGCACCTGCGCGCGCGCTCGTCGGAGGGGTGCCGGCGCGCGTGCTCATGATGGAATACGACAACTCGGCGATGACGGGGGTGACGACCTGATGACGGATGTCTCTCTACGCAAGCAGGCAACGAGCGGCGCAGCCTGGAGCGGAGTGAGCACCATAGTGCTGCGCCTCGGTAGCTTGATGGTCGGCATCGTCCTCGCGCGGCTCCTGACCCCGGAGCAGTTCGGCGTCTTCGCTGTCGCGCTCACGGTGCAGTCGATTCTGATGACTGTCGCCGATCTGGGACTGTCTTCGGATCTGGTCCGGGCCGAAGACCCCGACCGGATCGCGCCGACCATCGCATCGCTTGGATTGCTGAGCGGCTCGCTGACAGCTCTCGTGACGATCGCATCGAGCGGCTGGCTGGCATCCACGATGGGTGCTGCCGAAGCCGCGCCAGCTATCGCGACGCTCGCCGTAACGCTCTTCCTCGCGGGGGTCAGTGTTGTCCCCTACGCGTACATGCTCCGCAGATTCCAACAACGGGAGCTCTTCTGGGTTGGGGTTGTTGACTTCATCGTTTACACGGCCGTCACATTGACGCTTGTCGCGCTTGGCTTCGGTGTCATGGGGCTGGCACTCGGCCGCGTTGCCGCGCAGATGGTCGCCTCCACGCTGCAGTTCGTCTTCGCCCGAATGCGACCGCGATACGGCATTGCTCGCGATCAGATACGCCCGATCCTTGCGTACAGCTTGCCGATTGCGTGCGCCAACCTCCTTGCGTGGGCTCTGCTCAATGTCGACAACGTTGTGCTTGCCCGGCTCGCCGGCGCAACGGCGCTGGGGTACTACGTGCTCGCGTTCAACGTTTCCAGTTGGCCGATGACGGCGCTGTCTCAGGTTGTTCGCTCGATCTCATTGCCCTACTTTTCTCGCGTCGACGACCCCGCAGTCGGGGTCGAGCGAGTGAGTTCGCTGGGCTGGGCTCTTGCGCTACCGGCGAGTGGAATGATCGCTGTGCTAAGCGCTCCGATTATCAGCGTGCTCTACGGGGAGAATTGGTTGCCGGCCGCCCCTGCGCTCGCCGTGCTAGGTGTCTACGGGGCTGTCCGGGTGATCTTCGACGTGGCAACGGGCTACTTATACGCTCGCGGACGCTCGCGTCCTGTCTTGTGGATCCAGCTCGGATGGCTGGTGTCGATGGTGATCGGCATGGTTGCGGTGGTGCCCGTCTGGGGGATCCTAGGCGCCGCGGCAGTTCACGTGGTCACCGGCGTCGGCTTGATTCTTCCGGCGTACCTTGGTGTGCTGTCGCGGAGCGGCGTCCCAATCAAGCGCTTCCTTTACGCTCACTTGCCCCCCACGCTGGCCACCGTGCCGGCGGTCATTGCGGCATGGGGGGCGACTTTCGTTGGCGGTGGTGCTGCCACAGCGCTGCTTCTGGGTGGACTTGTCGGGGTGCTCGTCTACGCTGCCGCCATCTGGCCGTGGCTACGGCGCAGGCTGCGTCATAGTCCAGGGGGGAGCTGAGCATGCTCGAAGCGCTCTCTGACCGACATGCGCGACGGCGGCGGCGGGCGAAGGCTTGGGGAGCGCGGCTCGCGCTCTACGGTCTGACGGTCGTCACCGATGCGATGCCGCCACGCATCCGGTTCGGACATTGGCAGCGGGCGCTCGGAATGCTGGCGGTCGCCGGTGGTCTCCCATCCATTCGGCGCGATTCCCCTGCGCCTGAGGTGATGCGGTTGCCGACTCCGAGGGTCGAGAACCCCGACGTCCGTTGCCTGATCGTCGCTGGCGCGCTCGACTCGGGAGGCGTCGAGAATGTCGTGGCGTCGCTCGCGCGTGGACTTCCGAATCATGGCATCCAGGTTGAGGTCGCGTGCAGTTTGGCGGGCCGCGTCGCGAACGCGCTTGCTGACGAAGGTGTGCGGGTTACCGTCGTCGACGATCAAGGACTGCAACAGCTGGTGAGTTCTATCGCTCCGGATGTCATCCAGCTGCACCGCCCGAATCTGGCGCACTTGCGCGGCGTTGCGCGAAACCCGGAGCGAGCCACGTGTGTGTTTCACGCGATGGAGACGTACTTGGACGCGTCCACGTGGCAGGCGCTCGGGCAACTCACGCGCGCGTCCGGTGTGAGTGTGGCCGTGAGCGACTCGGTTCGCGCGTTCTTCACGGAGCGGCTAGGGAAGGCTGACATTCGCGTGGTCGTGAACGGCGTCGCTGCTACGGCGGTTGAGCCACCCAATCGCGCCACCGCGCGGGCGCGCGTGGCAACGGCCATCGGCTGTGACATCGAAGACCGGGACATCCTCGTCGTCAGTCTGCAACGCTTCAGTGATCAGAAGAACGCTGCGGGCCTAGTTGACTCCTTCCTGCTTGCGTCTGAACAGAACCCACGGCTGAGGCTTGTCATCGCGGGAGGGACGGACAGTTGGCTTGAGGTGCGCCGAGCAGCCGTGCTCCGCGAAAGCCACCCGTCCGGCGATCGGGTACACCTCCTGGGCGATTCGGATCCTGCAGTGATTCTCGCGGCGGGGGATGTCTTTGCACTCGACTCGTTCTCCGAAGGCGGGCCACTGTCCGCGATTGAAGCGGTAGCGGCGGGGCTACCGATTGTCATGTCCGATGTCGGGTTCGCTCGGCGATTGGCCGCGGAGGCGTGTGTCCGCGCGGTGGTCGTACCGCGGGCGAATCGCTCGCACTCCCAGAGGGACATCGCCCGCCAGCGACGACGGCGGCATCAGTCCAATCGTGAGGACTTCGCGGAGGCGCTTGTCGAAGTCGCGCGTGAGCCCGACGGCCCGCGTGCCGCGCGCATTCCGAGCAGCTTCCACGAGGCTGCGATGGTGCGCGCACACGCGGAGGTGCTGCGCGAAGTCGCGTGCCGTTCACGTGCGCTGCCGACTTCCGGTGAAGGTCCTGATCTGCAATAATCAGCGGAGGCCCCGAATGGGGAGGGGCCCTTACCGCGCATAGTGCAGTGTGCATTGCGAAGCGCATTTTGGGGAATGTGTCGTGTTGCAGAAAATCAAGCGATCTCTGCTGGCCGCGTTGGCGATTTTTGTTCTCGCCTTGGCCGCACTCGGGAGTCCGACGGCTGCTCAGGCGGCGGACTGTCCCGAGACAGTGGTGAATATCGTCGCCCATCAGGATGATGACCTGTTCTTCATGAGCCCGGACCTCGTCGACGACGTCAAGAGCGGGGCATGCGTCGTCACGGTGTTCATGACCGCCGGCGATGCCGGCCGAGCTCCCGCTTACTGGCGCGCCCGCGAGACAGGGTCGCACGCGGCGTACAACACGATGCTCGGGCTGTCGGCTGCCGCGGCATGGTCGACATCGACGGTGACGTTCGCAGGCAAAGCGGTCCCTGTGGCGACCAGTCCCGGAGACGGCCGCATCACAGGTGTCTATCTGCGGTTGCCGGATGGTGGGATCGGTGGAGACGGTTGGGCCAGCAGCGGCGAGGCATCGCTGTTGAAACTGTGGAACCAGTCGATCTCATCCCTCGTCGCCGTTGACGGGTCTGCGCAGTACACGCGCGAGAGCCTCATCGCGACGCTCGGCTCGATCATCTCCTGGTCCGATCCTCGCGAGGTCCACGTGCAGGATTTCGAGACGGCAGGGTATGACCACTCCGATCACCGGATGGCGGGGCGATTCGCGGCAGCTGCCCTGCAGGGCTATGCCGGGATGGTGTTGGCGTACCGGGGGTACAACGCGCAGACGGAGGCCGCCAACGTCTCAGGAGACGACCTGAGCGCAAAGACGGCGGCACTGCTTAGCTATGCGGAGTATGACCCATTGCTCTGCTCGTCTGCAGAAGTCTGCCCGGGTGGCAGTGAAGCACAGTGGACGCAACGACAGTACTCGGCGCCGTTGCTAGTCGACGGGAATTCTGTGGCGGGTCCGGCTGCGTATGGTGGGCCGAATGTGGCGCGGAATGCGTTGGTGGCGGTGTCGTCGGCGGCTGCGGGGCAGTCGGGGACGGCGGCTATTGATGCGGTGGTGGCGGGGTGGCCTGCTAATGGTGGTGCGGAGTGGTCGTCGAACGGTGAGCGTGCGGGGGCGTGGTTGTCGTTGTCGTGGTCGTCGGTGCAGACGTTGGATCGGGTGTATTTGTATGACCGCCCGAATGGGACTGATCAGGTCACGGGTGGTGTGCTGAAGTTCTCGGATGGGTCGACGGTGACGGTGCCGTCGTTGAACAATGATGGTTCGGCGACGGTGGTCACGTTCGCGGCGAGGTCGGTGTCGTCGGTGTTGTTCACGGTGTCGTCGGTGTCGTCGGGGACGCAGAATGTGGGTCTGGCGGAGATTGAGGCGTATCACGGGGATCCGGCCGCGGTGGTCGAAGATCCTGTAGTGGTCGATCCTGTGGCGGGTCCGGCTGCGTATGGTGGGCCGAATGTGGCGCGGAATGCGTTGGTGGCGGTGTCGTCGGCGGCTGCGGGGCAGTCGGGGACGGCGGCTATTGATGCGGTGGTGGCGGGGTGGCCTGCTAATGGTGGTGCGGAGTGGTCGTCGAACGGTGAGCGTGCGGGGGCGTGGTTGTCGTTGTCGTGGTCGTCGGTGCAGACGTTGGATCGGGTGTATTTGTATGACCGCCCGAATGGGACTGATCAGGTCACGGGTGGTGTGCTGAAGTTCTCGGATGGGTCGACGGTGACGGTGCCGTCGTTGAACAATGATGGTTCGGCGACGGTGGTCACGTTCGCGGCGAGGTCGGTGTCGTCGGTGTTGTTCACGGTGTCGTCGGTGTCGTCGGGGACGCAGAATGTGGGTCTGGCGGAGATTGAGGCGTATCACGGGGATCCGGCCGCGGTGGTCGAAGATCCTGTAGTGGTCGATCCTGTCGCGGTCGGTGACCAGACAGCGGCCTCAACGAACACCAGCGTGATTCAGACTGAAGACGTGGCGCCTTCGACGTCGACGGGTGAGCCGACAACGACGCAGTCAGACACGGATGCTTCGTCCGCGCATGCGACTCCGGGGGGCTCAGTCACGGATGAGGCCGTCTCAATCCCCGCGGAGGAAAGCGAGACGACGCCTTCACCCGGTGGATCGGACGCCACCGCAGAAGATGGTTGATCGGGCTGGCATCGATCTGGTTGATGTCCCACGCGGCTTACGCGTGTGGCGCCGCGGCTCAAGGGGAGGAGAGGCGTGAACGGAGCACGGGAGGGGCTGGCAAAGAGCATTCGGATCCTGCGCCAGGACGGCGCATCCGGTCTCGTCAAGCGAGCCGCTCGCACCTTGTATGCACGGACGGGTGCAGAGACGCTGAACGAGCCGCTGCTCGGTGCGGACATCGCCGATTCGAGTGCGCTGAGCCTGTCGGTCCCCGCAGCGCGGGTTCCTGCAGGTCAACCGCTGACAGTGGGTTGGGTCGTGACGCCACCAGCGGCAGGATCAGGTGGGCACACCACCCTCTTCCGAGTAGTAGAGGCCGTCGAACAAGCGGGACATCGCTGTCACCTTTTTCTCTACGACCGGTACGGCGGCGATATTCAGCGGCACGAACGCGTCATCCGGTCATGGTGGCCGCACTTGCGGGTGAGCGTGAGCGATGCCGTTGCCGGTATCGCCGACGTCGACGTGGCAATCGCGTCGTCGTGGGAGACTGCTCACGTTCTTGCTACCCGGGGCACTGATGCCATGCGTCGGCTCTACTTCATCCAGGACTTCGAGCCATACTTCTACCCTCGAGGCTCCGCATACGTTCTCGCTGAGGACTCGTACCGGTTCGGATTCCGCAACGTCGCGCTTGGAAAGATGGTCGCCGAGTGCCTGAGGCACGAGACCGGGGTTGATGCCGACGTCACGGAGTTCGGCTGTGACACCAGTGTGTACCGTGTCCTGCCTGGACATCAGCGCACGGGGGTGGTTCTATACGCGCGCCCGGGCGTCCCCCGACGTGGCTTCTGGCTCGCACGGCTTGCCCTGCAGGAGTTTCATCGCGTACGACCCGACGTTGACATCCACGTTTACGGTGAGCGCATCGACGGTTTGCGGTTTCCCGTGCACCAGCATGGGCGGCTCTGCCCGGAGGAACTCAATGCGTTATACAACCGCTGTGTCGCCGGCATCGCGATGTCTTTCACAAACATCTCCCTCGTCGCTGAAGAGATGTTGGCGGCAGGCACAATCCCTGTCGTGAATGACTCCAGCGGTTCTCGAGCAGATCTTGTGAACGAGCATGTCGCATGGGCGACGCCGACTCCTCAGGGTATTGCGCGAGCACTCGCTGACGTGTGTGCCCGGCCCAATCGGTACGAGGCCGCCATTGATGCGGGACGGTCAGTGCGGCAGTTCGGGTGGGCGCGCGCACAGGCGGACGTACTCCGCATCATTGAGGAGGAAGCCTACGGAATGAGCAAACGCGTCCTGGCGGACGATAATGCAGGCATTGCAGATGCGCACTAGCGTGCATCACCTCCTGCGCAAGTGTGCGCAGTCGCACCCCGTGGCTCCCGCGCTGACCTTCCGGGGCGTGACGCAGACCTACACCGAAGCATGGCAGGCTGCCGAGAGCGCCGGGCGACAGTTGCGCGCGCTCGGGTTGCAGCAGGGCGACCGCGTCGCGATCTACCTCGAGAAGCGCCTGGAGACGGTTTCCGCGATTTTCGGCACGTCGGCCGCTGGGGGAGTGTTCGTGCCCATCAACCACGTGCTCAAGCCTGCGCAGGTCGGTCATATCCTCACCGACAGCGGCGCGCGGATCCTCGTGACCTCCGCTGAACGGCTCGGTCAACTGACGGCTGCTCTGGCAGGCAGCGCCGTCGAGCAGATCATCGTCGTGGGCGAGACGCTCCCGGAGGCCGGCGGCGACTACGGCATCCACCTGTGGAACGCGACCCCGGGCACGGCCGACAGCATCGGCTCGACCATCGATATCGACCCGGCCGCGATCCTCTACACCTCCGGCAGCACGGGCAAGCCCAAGGGGGTCGTGCTCAGCCACCGGAACCTCATCGTGGGCGCCGAGAGCGTCAGCACGTACCTGCACAACACGAGCGACGACGTGATCCTGAGCGTGCTGCCGCTGAGCTTCGACGCCGGTCTGAGCCAGCTCACGACCGCCTTCGCGGTCGGTGCGCACTGCGTCCTGGTCAACTACCTGCTGCCGCGCGACGTCGTCAAGCTGTGCACGGCACACGGCGTCACGGGGCTCACCTGCGTCCCGCCGTTGTGGCTGCAGCTGGCATCCGTCGACTGGCCCGAAGAGACCGCGGCCCGGTTGCGGTACTGGGCAAACACCGGCGGCCGGATGCCTAAGACGACGCTCGACCGGTTGCGCGCGACCTTCACGCAGGCCGCCCCCTATCTCATGTACGGGCTGACCGAGGCGTTCCGCTCGACCTATCTCGACCCGGCCGAGGTCGATCGCCGTCCCGGTTCCATCGGCAAGGCGATCCCGAACGCCGAGGTTCTCGTGCTGCGGCCCGACGGCACGCGCTGCGAGCCCGGCGAACCCGGCGAACTCGTGCATCGTGGGGCGCTGGTCGCGTTGGGGTACTGGAATGACCCGGTGCGCACCGCCGAGCGGTTCCGTCCTTTCGCGCACGTCGGGCAGGACTGGCGCGCGCCAGAGCTGGCCGTCTGGTCGGGTGACACCGTCGTCGCCGACGACGAGGGCTTCCTCTCATTCGTCGGCCGCGCCGACGACATGATCAAGACGTCGGGCTACCGCGTGAGCCCCACTGAGATCGAAGAGGCCGTCTACGGCACCGGGCTCGTCCGCGATGTGGTGGCCATCGGCGTCGCTGACGACGCACTGGGCCAGCGCATCGTGCTTGTCGTCAGCCCTGCGACGGCGGCACTGGACGAGCGTGAGCTCGTTGCCGCGCTGCGACCAACACTGCCCGCCTATATGCTTCCGTCCCAGGTGGAGATCCGCGACGACCTACCCCGCTCACCCAACGGAAAGTTTGACCGACCGCGCATCGCAGCAGAGGTGACCGCATGAAGCCCCACGAACACGTCGCCACCTTCGGTACGATCGACGGAGAGCTCCGGCTCGCCGGCCAGCCGCTGAGCCGGCTCGCCGCGCGCATCGGCTCCACGCCGTTCTTCGCGTACGACCGCGGTCTTATCGATGCCCGCGTCGACCTGCTGCGCAGCTTGCTGCCCGCACGCGTCGAGCTCAGCTACGCGATGAAGGCGAACCCGATGCCGGCGGTCGTGCAGCACCTCGCGAACCGCGTCGATCGCATCGATGTCGCCTCGGCCGGTGAGATGCAGCACGCCCTCGACACGCGGATCCGCCCTGATCGGGTCAGCTTCGCCGGGCCGGGCAAGACCCCTGCCGAGATCCGGCAGGCGGTCGCGGCGGGCATCATCGTCGAAGTCGAGTCGCCGACCGAGCTGCGCCGAGTCGCGGATGCCGGTGACGCGCTCGGCCTGCACCCGCACGTCGCCGTGCGCGTCAACCCCGACTTCGCCGTGAAGGGCTCGGGCATGCGCATGGGCGGAGGCCCGCAGCAGTTCGGCATCGACGCAGAGCAGGTGCCCGGCGTGCTCACCGAGTTCGGCGCGGCGGTGGACGTGCTCGGCTTCCACGTGTTCGCGGGGTCGCAGAACCTCAACGCCGAGATCATCGCGGAGGCGCAGGGGCGCACCGTCGATCTGGTCACCAGCCTGGCCGAACATCTGCGCTCGCCGCTGCGGTACCTGAACCTGGGCGGCGGTTTCGGCATCCCCTACACCGAGAAGGATCAGCCCCTCGATCTCGCCGCCGTGGCGGAAAACCTCGGCGCGCTCGTCGACGGTCCGATCGCACAGCGCTTCCCGCAGGCGAGTCCCGTCATCGAACTCGGGCGCTTTCTGATCGGCGAGTCGGGCGTCTATGTCACGCGTGTCGTCGATCGCAAGGTCTCGCGTGGCAAGACCTTCCTCGTCGTCGACGGCGGCATGCATCACCAGCTGGCAGCCTCGGGCAACTTCGGCCAGGCGATCAGGCGCAACTATCCCGTCGTCGTCGGCAACCGTGCGGCAGAGGCGGGCGAGGATGCCGTGACCGTCGTCGGATGCCTCTGCACGCCTCTCGATCTGCTCGGCGACGACATCGCCCTGCCGCCTGCCGAGATCGACGACCTCGTCGTGATCTTCCAACAGGGTGCCTACGGACTCACCGCCAGCCCCACCGCCTTCCTCGGGCATCCGGCCCCCGCCGAAGTGCTCGTCTGAAAAACCACTCACAAGGAGACCCACATGGCCACCGAATCACTCACCGCTGTTCGCGAAGTGCTCATCGATGCACTCGAGCTCGCACAGGCGCCCGACGAGCTGCAGCCTGACACCGCCCTGTTCGGAGCGCTGCCCGAGCTCGACTCGTTCGGCGTCGTCGCTCTTGTCGGCGCACTCGAGGACCGCTTCGACATCACGATCGACGACGACGAGTTCGGCGCCGAGCTGTTCGAGACCGTCGGAACGCTCACGGCGTTCGTCGACGGCAAGCTCGCGGGCTGACGCATGGATTCAGGGGATCGGCTCGCTGGCTTCGCGGCTCGCAGCGGGGGACGCACGACGGTCGAGGGGCCGGTCACTGGTGAACTGTCGCATGCGGGCGTTTCCGTGCAATGGTGGGGGCTCGACCCGTTGCCGGGAACCCCCACGGTGCTACCGCTCTCGCGGGTGCGGCGTAGCGATACCGGTGCGGTCGACGGTGTCGAACTGGCGCAGCGAATCGCCGCCGACCCGCGTGCTGCGGAGCAACTGCTACCGCCGTTCGCTGCTGCGGCGTGCGAGTCGGCGTCGGTCGCTGTCGCGGCCGATGCGATGGGTTTCCGGCCGGTATATGTTGCTCGCGGGACGGCTCCCTCCGACGCGATCGTATCGACTTCTGCGCTGTCTGCGGCGCGTGCCCTCGCAGCGCCCCTCGACGAGGCAGCGGTGGCTGTCCAATCGTTGCTGGGGTGGCAATTGGGCCAACGCACACTACATCTCGGCGTCCGCAAACTCGAACCCTGCGCTGTCGCGCGGGTCACCGCGGATGGAGTTGACGTCGAGCAGCATCCGGTCGGGCACCAACCGAGCTTCTCGTTGGAGGAAGCAGTGCCGCGGGCCGCGGCCCTCCTGCGCCGCTCGCTCGAGTCCCTCTTGGACGAGCACCCCGACGCCGTGCTTCAACTCACTGGGGGACAGGACTCACGACTGCTGCTCAGTGCTGTGCCCCCCGCTCGCCGACGCGGTCTGCATGCGATGACCCTCGGGTGCGCCGGAGAGCGTGACGTGGAAGTTGCCAGCCGTCTCGCCGCTCGTGACGGACTCGTGCACGAGGTGCACCCTCTGGCGGGCGCTGACGCGCTCGCGCCCGCGGAGGCGTGGGAGAGGTGCCTGACGTCCGCGATGCGCCTGGATGCCACGTCGGACCCAGTGGCATTGGCCGCGCTCGACATCGCCGAAGGAGCGTTCGGGCAAGGCACCCGTATCTCTGGGCTCGGTGGTGAGATCGCTCGGGGGTTTTACTATTTTGGGCGCGTGCATGATCGGCCGTACGGCCGCGGCGACGCCGAGCGGCTCGCCGCGTGGCGGATGTTCGTGAACGATTCCATCGAACCCGGCGCCGTGGAAGAGGAGTTTGCGCGATGGTCTCGCGCGGTCGCAGTGGATGACGTGTACGAGTCGCTTCGTGGGGGCGGGGACGAGTGGCACCGCGCGACGGACCATCTGTATCTCCGGCATCGCATGCAGCGCTGGGCTGGTGTCACTGATGCGGCCGTGGCTGATCGCCGTATCGTCGTCAATCCGATGCTGCACCCCGAGTTCCTTTCGATTGCGGCGCGACTCGTTCCCGCGGACAAGGCGGCTTCGCGCTTCTTATCGCTTCTCCAAATCGAGCTCGATCCGGAACTCGCGCGCATTCCTTTGGAGGGGCGCCCCGCCCCCGTTGCGTATGCGCGACCGGGCTTGCTCTCGATCGCGCGTCAGAACGTGAGCAGGGTGCGAAAGGGAGCGTGCAAGGCGGTTCAGCGGGCTCGTCGTGGAAACCGTCCGCCGGCGGGCGGTGCGCAGCTCACGCGGCTCGTCGTGGAAGCCTGGCGCGAAGACCCCGCGCGAATCGTTTCCGGGGCGGCCGACTTCGTGCGTGCGGATTGGCTCGATGCTGTGCTGAGCGGCAAGATCGACCCGCGTCCCAGTTCAGTGGGGTACGTGACCAATCTTGTTGCGGCAGTCAGGGCATCCGCTGGTTCTCAAGCACACCGGTCCGTCGGCGGACGCATGAACGATCTCTAACGGGATCCCGCTAGGCCTTTGAGGTGGTCAGGGGTTTCAATAGAACGGTAGGTCGGGCCGGCGCATGTTCCCGATGAACGTGGCGCGTAGGACGACGTCCGAACACAGGCCTGGGGATGCCTGACCTCTCTAAGGAAGATCTCCCGATGCACCCAACAACTTTTACTCTCACGTGGCTTGCGTCTAGACCGCTCCGCTACGGTACGACGATTGCGGGAGCCCTGCTCCTTCTGATCGCATGTCTCGTCGCCCCCGGATACCAGGCGTCGGCGAACACCGAGTCGCTTTTTGGCCGGTCCACACCCGTGCGTCTTGTGGATCGCTCCGACGACAGCGCCGTCACCGTCGGCACGAGGTTCGCTGTGAAAGCAGACGGCCACGCCACAGGTGTGAGCTTTTGGAAGCAGCTGGGCAGCTCCGACGCTCATGTCGGCACGCTGTGGTCTAGCTCAGGTGTCGCGCTGGCGACGGTGACATTTTCCAACGAGAGTGCAGCGGGGTGGCAGACGGCGACATTCGAACGACCTGTCGCCTTGAAAGCGGGAAACACCTACACCGTGTCCGCCTACACGACCACGGGTGTCTATGCGGCAACCGCACATTTCCGCGGTAGGTCCAAGAGTTCATCGCTGGTCATCACGCACAACTCCGGGGTTCGTGCCTACGGCGCGGTGCCGACCTATCCCTCGCGGTCACACAGAGGAAGCCAGTACTGGGTCGACGTGTTGTTCACGCCGAACTCCAGGCCCGTGGGATCGTCACAGACGCCTGAGTCGACGCCGACCGTGTCACCGACGCCGACCGCGTCACCGACGCCGACCGCGTCACGGACGCCGACCGCGTCACCGACGCCGACCGCGTCACGGACGCCGACCGCGACACCAACACCAGCGCGTACGTCCACGCCCGCGCCGACAGTCACGACCAAACCGACGGTCGTGGCGACCGCTGCGCCTGGCACGCCGACCGCGGCTGCCGGGTTCCCTGATGAGAGCAATACGGGCGTTCCGGCGGGTACTCCGCTGTCTACGTACACCGGACCATGTACGATCACGGTCGCGAACACCGTCATCGACGCCAAGACTGTCGACTGCGGCCTGATCATCAGGGCGACCGGCGTCAAGATCACGAACTCGGTCATCAACGGCACGGTATACGCAGATGGTGACAGTAACGGCTCTGCCTCGTTCACCATCGTGGACAGCAACGTCAATATCGGAGCTCGCGCGGGCACGGGCATCGGTGACGGCTACTTCACGGCAACGCGAGTCGAGGTCACAGGCGGGAACCGCTCGATCAACTGCTTCGTCGACTGCACGGTGGAGAACTCATACGTGCATGGTCAGTTCACTGATAGCACCGGTGCGGCACACGAGTCCGGCATCCGGATGGGTTCGGGTGCTGTAATTCGAGGTAACACCATCGCTTGTGATGCCCCGGACGTTCCGCCGGACGCTGGTTGCTCGGCGGCGCTGACCGGCTATGGTGACTTCGCGGTGGTTCAGAACAATACGATCGACGGCAACTACTTCGTGGCCGGTTCGGGCGGATACTGCGCGTACGGTGGATCGTCCGCAGGCAAGCCCTACTCATCTGGCGCGAACAACATCACGTTCACAAATAACGTTTTCGAGAAGGGCGACCGGCGCTGCGGCTACTACGGCCCCATCACCTCGTTCGACTCCAGCGCTCCGGGGAACATCTGGAGCAACAACACGTGGGATGACGGACGCGCCGTCGCAGCGGATTGAACGGGATCCGGTGACAGGTGGGCCTCTACTCGAAACGAGTGGAGGCCCACCTGTCACCATGTCAACAACGTGAGCTCGCTGTAAAGCAAGTCGATATCAGACGCCGTCACGGTGGAGGAACGGAACATCTTCGGCCGCGACTTGCGGAGAGGGATGCTCAGCGGGGGCTCGAATCCGAGGACGCGGAGTTCGGCGAGCGTTACAGGTGTGTGCAGTGTGCGCAGCAGCTGAGTGCGCAGCTGAGGCCATGCGGTTCGGAGTAATGCTCGGTCGCCTCCCGCGTGCAGCACCGATGCGAACAACGGTAGATTTCTGCGCCGATCGCGGCGCACGACCAGGTACCCGATGCGTTCGCCGTGAACCGCGACAATATGCCGGGCAGCAGCGGCAGTGCGGTGGTCGTGGTAGATCCGAAGATCGTCTCCCCGCAACAAGCTCTCGATGCGAGCCGGATCCGCGATGATCTGCGTGTGCCGCTGCGCAGGAGCCGGTACGTTGAGCACGAACGCTGTGGACGTGTCGAGTGAGGTGAATCCGAGGCGCTGATTGAGGGCGATTACGTTCCCGCTGGGCGATAGGTCGGTGAAAGTGTAGCCCCCCTGACCCAGGATCGCCCGAACCAGCCGGAAACTGTGCGAGCGGTACTCCTCGCGAACGCAGAACGCGGCGAGGTTGCAGAAGGGCTCGGACGACGAGCCCAGGATCCGGTGTGAGTACACGGCTACGTATGCGCCAACAATCCGGTCATCCGCAAGTAGCTGGAACCCGTGGTTGGGGCCCACGCCGGGCCACGGCGGGGAGAACAGCGCTCGCCAGGCACTGACCGGCACAGCGGGGTTGAGCTCGTCGTGCAGAAACTTGCACACCGCCGCAACGTCTGCGGTCCCGATCGGGCGCGCTACGACATGGGTCATGCGCCGCATCATACGGGATCGCAATTGTTCCTCCATGGTCGAAGAGCGCCCGGCAGGTAGACTGGTGTACGGTCGCGCAGCAGTGGGGAGAGGCAGTGACTATCCGGGGTGTGCTCTCGGCGATGGGGCGTCGCTGGTACGTGGTGTTGGCTGTCTTCACGCTCGCTGGCGCAGGGCTCGCCTACTTCGCCGATGATGGAGGCTCTTACGCCACGCGGACGATAGTCAGCTTCACCTGGCCCGACGCGACCCTGCTGCAGGCGCAGAACGGCAACACGGATGACGACGTCATCGCCTTTGCCGGCGCGGTCGCTACCGAGATCAATAACGGTCGCGCACCACAGACCTACAGCGAGTCGGATGCCCCGTACTACGGCGCAGGGATCCGCGAAGGCTACGTTGTCGCCCTGCAAGACCTCGGGAACCAGTGGCATCGCGACTTCTCGCGTGCTCAAATCGAGATCCAGATCGTGGGGCGCACCCACGAGTGGGTCGAGATCACGCAGAGGCGGCTGGTGGAGGCGGTCGTCGCAGTCGCTGATGCGCAACAGGATCGGGCGATGGTTCCGCTCTCCGAGCGGATAACGGCCTCCATCGTGCCACTAACTCAGGACATTGACCATGTGCTGCCGGGGCGCATGAGTCAGATCGCGGCATGCGCCGCGATGCTCTTCGCTGCCCTTATCGTTAGTGCGTCGGCAGCAGTCGCAGTCGATCGCCAACACGAGACGAAACGCGTCCGGCGTGGTGCGAGGATGAGCATCCGACACCGGAGAGATGCAGACTGATGAATGTTCTCGAGGCACTGCGCGGGCTCTTGCGGCGCTGGTACATCACCTTCACCGGGTTGGCCCTTGCGGTCTTGACCGGCACGATCGCCTGGGCGATCGTGCCGGTCGAGTATGAGCGGACGGCGACGCAGCTACTGTTGCCCGGTGCGCAGTCGATGCCGGAGGAGTCCAACCCGTTCCTCTATCTGGGCGGCCTGGCATATCCCACTGACATCCTCGTGCGCGCGCTGGGGTCGGAGAACGTCGCTAATGAAGTAACGGATGAGTTCCCGGGAGTTAAGATCGAGGTTCTCAGAGACACTTCGAGCTCCAGCCCGGTAGTCCTGGTCACTGCGACGTCAGCCGACGATGCTGCAACCGGTCGAGTGCTCGACTACATGGTACAGCGCACGCAGACCATGCTCGCGGACCTCCAAGACGCCGAGTCGATCCCCGCATCGAATCAGATCACGGTCACGACGCTCACGATCGACTCGGAGGGTGAGCCGCAGTCGCGGACACGGCTGATCGTCACGGCAGTTGCAGGCGTGGCCATCCTTGCGGTTACGCTGCTGCTCGCGAGCCTGATCGACGGTATCTCGCGTCAACGTCGACGCAGGCGGAATGCTCCTGTCGGTGAGCGTAAAGCGACGTCGACCCCGCCCGTCATCGATGACGACTTCGCGGAGGCGATCGAAGCCGCGAAGCTGGCTAAGAGAGTGAGCGCCCGAGCCTCGCGTCGGTGAGGCACGAGGCAAAAACGGAGCCATGGGAACAAGGCGCGGAACTGAGGCAGTATCGCCGGTTGCGGCGCACGAGCACCTGAGCGCGCATGCCCGCCCCCGGCTCGACGCTGCAGTGCTTCTGACTGTCTACCTTGTTCTACTGCTCGGTGTCCCTTCGAACCTGCGGGTCGCCGCGCTCGGGTCGATCGGTCGGCCTTCGGTGCTGTGGGGCCTTGTGCTTATTGCGTTCTGGATCATCTCGCGGTTGCAGGTTCGGGCGCACGATGTGCGCCCGATGCGTCAACCTATCCGATTTGCCTTTCTGGCGTTCCTGATCATCGCCCTCGTCAGCTTCGCTTCCGCGCTCTTGCGCGGACAGCCAGATGATCAAGTAAGCCCCGCGATTACCGGTATCGTACGGCTGGGGTCATGGGCAGGTGTCCTGTTCGTCGCACTGGACGGGATCCGCACCATGAACGACCTCACCAGGCTGGCGCGACGTCTCGCGGTCGGCGTGAGCCTGCTTGCCGTGCTGGGACTGTTGCAAGTGCTAACTCGGCAGAGCCTCATCGAGTTCTTCGGAAGTATCCCGGGTATGGTCCTGGCAGAAGACGGCGAACTCGGCGCGCGCGCGGGGCTCGTCAGGGCGACCGCAACCGCCTACCACCCACTGGAGTATGCGACGACCCTGATGTCCGCGCTTCCCCTGGTCATAGCGGCGGCGCTCAGCGCAGGGTTCCGCGCACGGCCCTCTCGATGGAGTTGGATGTGGTGGGGGGCGGTGGCGCTCATCGCGGCGCTCGCGCTGATCGGCGTCTCTCGCTCGGCGATTATCGGCTTCCTGTTCGTCGCAGTCGCTATGATTCCCGTGTTTCCGCGACATACGAGAGCCATCGTGGTGGTGGCCGGTGCGGGGCTTGGCGCAGCGGTGGCAGTGCTCGTTCCGGGGCTCATCGGCGTCACTCTCGCGCTCTTCACGGGGGCCGCAACGGATTCGAGCACGCAATCCCGAGTGGGTGCTCTAGATCGGGCCCCTGAGTTCATCAGGGAGTCGCCGTTGATCGGGTCTGGCTTCGGGACCTTCTTGCCCAGGTACTACATTTTCGACAACGAATGGGCGATGATCGCAGTGGAACTGGGACTCTTCGGCGCTGTTGCATTCGTCGCCATCATCGCCGCCGCGGTCTGGAGCGCCGCGAGGGCGCGTTATCAGTCGGGCCAACCGGATGTTCGCCTGTTGGGCTATTCACTGATCGTCTCGATGCTCGTGATCAGCCTCATGTTCGCGTTCTTCGATGCCCTGGCCTTTTCGATGACTGCGGGGCTGTTCTTCTTCTACGCAGGATTGTGCGGGGCTCTGCGGAACGTGGGTGCCGCCGATGCGCAGCTTCGCGGTGAACATGGTGAATGGCGAAATCACTAGTCTGCCGTGACGAGCCAGCGTTCGCTTCGGGGGGCATGCATGCGGTGTCGACTCACGAGGTTGCGAAGCGCCACGCGGCTCGTTTGCCGGCCCAATATCGCTCGGCTCGCTTCACGCGCGACGGTTGCGGCCCAGAAAAAGACCGCTTTCGCGGGGCCGTGCCGCTTGCGGTACAACCGCACACGATTGGCGACGAGGAGGGCCCACTGGCGTGGCGAGCCAGCTGAACCCCCCTCCAAGTGCTGGGCGCGGGCGCTCGGTTCGTACCAGGTCCGCAGCCCTGCGTCGCCGGCTCGGAGGTTGAAGTCCGTCTCCTCGGAGTACAGGAAGAACGCCTCATCCCAGGGTCCGACGCGCTGCCAGCACGCCGCGGAAATCAGTTGCGTGGACCCCTCGGCCCAGTCCGTGGTGCGTCCCTTCATGTAGTTGTCGGGATCGGAGACGACTTCCCCCAGCGCCCTCCAGCGGCCCGCGCGCTCTGCGCCTACCACGGTGTCGGCCCACGCACGCACGATCGTCGGCTCTCGGCGCATCGAGAGGATGAGCTCCCCGCGCGCGTCATGCAGGCGTGGCACCGCGATCCCGACCTGCGGACCGAGCGCGGCGAACAACGCAGCGGCGCAGCCGCGAGTGAGGCGGACGTCGGCGTTCAAGATGAGGTAGCCATCCTGCGCGCCAGCGGCGCGGATGGCGGCGTTCACGCCGGCGGCATACCCCATGTTGCCTCCGGTCTCAACGATGGTGGCGCGCGGCGCGTGGCGCCGGACCTCGGCGAGGGTCGCATCGTTCGATGCGTTGTCCGCGACGACCAAGGTCCAGTCGGTTCCGGCAGCGCCATCAGCAAGCGAAGCCACGAGCTCCTCAATCAGTTCCGCGCTGTTGTACGTGACGACGCAGATCGCAATGCGGGGAGTCACGAAAGTGATTCCTTCATCGCTTGGGCCCCGTTCGTGCCAGGGTAAGAACCATGCGTGGGCCTTCTCTCCGTCGATGGGCAGCTATCGGCTTGGGGCTGTACCTCACGGCCGTGGTGGTCGTTCTGTTGGCGCCGGTGTCATACGCGCAGATCGTGGGTTGGATCACAGAGCGGGTGCACGCGCTGATCGGCGGCGCCCCTTTTGGCGCAGGTTGGATCGAGTTTTCTGCGAACATTGCGATTTTCGTGCCGTTGGGATTTCTGCTTACCGCGCTTTTTCGTCGGCACTGGCTGGGCGTCGTGATCGCATTGACCATGTCCGCAGCAGCGGAGGGCATCCAGGGCCTCATCCCGTCGCGAGAAGCAAGCGTCCGTGACATCGTCGCTAATACGCTGGGCGCGGCACTTGGCGCGTTCGTGGCCTGGATGATAATCGGCGCTCGAGAGAGAAGCCGTTCTGGACCGACCGATCCCGAGGCTCCGTGATCGTCCGCGCATCGGCACGCTGCAGCAGTCAAGGGTCACCGATAACGCTTGACGAGGCTCGCGGCGACGTTGCGGGCCTCCGCTAATCCCGGTCGCCCATGCACGATGCGCTGCACAGTCTGCGCCGTGTCATGCGCTGTGACGCTGTAGCGGGCGCGCATCCACGCACGCTGCCGGAATGGAAATCGGTCGCTGGTGTAGACAGCGTGGTATCCGGCGGCGCGCAACCGGTGCAACGCCATGCGATCGTATTCGCCGAGCGGAAGTGCAGCTTCGGTAATGTCGCCTCCCGACGCCTCCGTGAGTGCGTCGCGCGCAGCGATAAGCTCACGTTGTGCTGCCTCAGCGCTGAGACCGCGCCACGGTATGTGCGTCCAGCCGTGCGACCCGATCTGCATGCCCGCCTCCCGCAGGCCGATGAGATCGGCGGGTGACAGGCTCGCCGGATCTGACAGCCGCCCCGCAACAGGGAAGAACGTCGCTCGAAGCCCGCGCTCGCGGAGCGCGGGCAGGGCGATATCGACATCCGAACGATTGCCGTCATCGAAACTGATCGCGACGTCCGTCGACTCGGCGACAATGTCGATGACACGGAGGAACTCATCCTCGGCCATCCAATATCGCGACTCGCCGGCTTCCCGCTCGGCGGTGCACGACCCAACGCCATGGAAGCAGAGATTGACCGTCATGTTGTTGCGCCCCGCACCTCGTGCACGGCGCCGGGCAGCGTTGTGCGCGTGCTTGCATCGTGTCCCCAGTCGACTTCGTCGGCACGGGCCGCACGGCGCGCGGCGACGAGGGTGATCACGACATACGCGATGGCCGCCGCCGCCAGCTGAGGGCGCCGGGCCACGACGTCGCGCAACCATGCCCATCGGTCACTCGGACGCACCTGTGCGGTGAGCACCCCCGCCGCGGCTGCCTCGCGCATCTGGGCGTTGCCGCGGCGGACCCTCACCAGCCGAGCGACGAGATCCTTCGTCCGTCGGGGGGCCTGTACCACGACTTCCACGCTCGCGGCCTCGGTCTTCTCGGCGTCAGCGAACATCGAATCGAGGAACAGATCGTCGGCGATCACGGTAGGAAACTGCTCAAACCTGGCACGTCCTTCGGCTGACACTGCGATCATGCCGCGCCCGAACAGGCCCGAGCGGAACACCGGCAGGCGCTCGTTGATCGCGAAGTACGCGCGCACCGGCCAGGGCCGCCCGTCCGTGCTGATTCGTCGCCGTGGGACAGCGGCTTGCGCACCAGGAGTGGAATCGAGTGCTTGCACGAGGGCGTCGAGTCCCCCAGTCGGAACGAGGATGTCGGCGTCCAGATAGATGCGCGTCGATGACGTGACGAGCGGTTCCGCGGCGTTGATCGCCGCCGCCTTTCCCGGCTCCGCACGATCGATGACAGTCGCCCCGCACGCTGCGGCGACGTCGACGGTTCGATCGGTGCACCCGTTCGCACTGACAATCACCTGAATTGCGCTGCTGGCTCCCGTGCGCAGAGCGTCAAGGCAGTCGGCGATGACGCCCTCTTCGTTGTGCGCCGCGATGATCACGCTCACCCCTGGCAGTTCCCTGATCTCTCCCGCGCGAGCCGGCGGCTGCTTGGCCGGCGTGTGCTCAAAGTGTGCTTGTGTCCCCATTGCCTGTGCCCCCCAGCACAAGGGTCGTAACCGAAGTCGTGACCAATCCCCACACCCGTGTCCGGTTGACGACGTGCCCGCCCTGGTGTGGGAGAGGGGGCGGGCACGCCGCAGAGTGACGGTTCACATCGCTAGGGGCAGCCCCGCCGGTTGCCACGCCGCCAAGAGGCGGTGGAGTGCGTCGCCGGGCGACGCACTCCACGTGCACACGTCGAGTTCGGATGTGAACCGCCACATCTTCTACTGCGATCCCGCGCGGGACGGCAGTGGTTCTGTGGCAGAGCGGCGCGGCGCGCCGGTGCGCTCGGTGAGTTGACGGATGGCATCCGTCGTGACGGTGATGGGAGTGGCTCCCCGCTCGATCAGGTAGCTGTTCAGCGCGTCGACGTCCTCGAAGTCGACGTAGCGTCGACCCTGCACATCATGCTCGGGCCGGCGATCAACACGAGGGACGGCGGAGCACTCCCGATGATGCCCCGTGAGTACGTCGTAGACGGTCACGTACGCCTCCGCCTGCGGGCGCCAGTCGAGCACGGCCGCAACCCTTTCGCGGGCCGCGCGCGCCATGCGAGTGCGCAGGTCGCGATCGTCGATGAGCCGCTCGATCTGGTCAGCGAAGGCCGCGATGTCGCCCGAAGGCGCGTACAGGACGGTGTCGGCCCCCGAGACCACGGTCTCTTCGAGATCGAACGCGACGGCGGGCAGCGCGTACGCCATGTACTCCATCGTCTTGTTCATCGTCGACACGTCGTTGAGCGGCGTCTTCAGATCGGGGCACACGCCGATATCGCCGCGGCTGAGGTACTCGGCCATCTGCACGCGGTCGACGCGTCCGGTGAAGGTGACGTGGTCGTGCAGTCGGAGCTCGAGGGTCTCGGCTTTCAGCGCCGCCAGGCAATCGCCGAAGCCGAGCAGGGTCGCAGTGACGCCTCGGCGACCGCGTCGGTGCACCAGTTCGTCCATGACGTGCAGCACCTGGTCGACACCATCTTGCGGCCCCATGATGCCGACGTAGACCAGATTGACCGTGTCGATGCGACGGGGATTGTCCGGGTAGATGGGGCGCATCTGCTCGGTGTCAGGCCCGCTGCGCACGACCGTCACCTCCTCGGGCGTCCGACCGCCGCGTTCGATGGCCTTCTTCTTGTACGACTCGTTCGTGGAGATCACGTGATCGGCCGTGCGGAACGAGCGTCGCTCGAGCCAGAGCAGCACGTGGTATTCGAGCTTCTTGAGCGCTCCTTCCGGCTCACCGAAGCGCGAACGGAACAGCTCGGGGTTCAGGTCGTGGTGGTCGTAGACGAACTTCACACCGGCGATGCGCCACAGCAGAGCCAGCAGCCAGTACGTGTCCGGCGGGTTGCAGGCCTGAATGACGTCGAAGCGGCCGCGCGCGCGGACCTTGAGCGACAGCAGCGCGGTGCGCACCCAGCTGTACGCGAACTCCCACGCGAACCCGAGCAGTCCTTCGGCCTCGGGTGCGGGTGCGTACTTGTAGATGTCCACGCCGTCCAAACGCTCGAACGCCGGGTCACCCGGACCCTTCGGGCAGATGACGCTCACGCGATAGCCGCGCGTCACGAGCGCCTGGCACTCGAGCCAGACACGACGGTCCAACGGAACCGGCAGGTTCTGGACGATGATGAGGATGTGTGGCCCGGTCTGCTGCGTCGCAGCCGGCTGTTCGATCGATTTCGTCTTCTGAAACATCAGTAGGCCCCCCTCGGCCGCACCATCGCCGCTGCGGTGCGGCCGATGATCTTCAGATCGGTCGCGAGCGACCAGTTCTCCACGTAGTGCAGGTCGAGCCGGATGCTCTGCTCCCAGGTCAGGTCGCTACGTCCGCTGATCTGCCACAGCCCCGTGATTCCGGGCTGCACGTACAGTCGACGCAGGGCGTCGTGCTCGTAGTCCGCGACTTCGCTGGGCAGCGGCGGGCGCGGCCCGACGACACTCATCTCGCCGGCGAGGACGTTCCAGAACTGCGGCAGCTCGTCGAGCGAGAACCGCCGCAAGAACCCGCCGACCCGCGTGATGCGAGGGTCGGCCTTGAGCTTGAACAGCGGGCCGGAACCCTCGTTGGCAGCCTCGAGCTCGGCGCGCTTGGCCTCGGCATCCATGCCCATCGTGCGGAACTTGAGGATGTCGAACTCGCGCCCGTCGCGGCCGATGCGGCGCTGGCGGAACAGCACCGAGCCAGGACTGTCGAGCTTGATCGCCAGCGCGATCAGCGGCGTGATCACAGCGATCGGAACGAGGGCGAGCGCCGCGACGACGACGTCGAGCGCGCGCTTGGTGCGCAGCGTCGAACGGTCGAACTTCGGCAGGCTCACGTGGGTGAGCGCGAGACCGTGAGTGGCCTCGAAGGCGATGCGCGAACGGTCGACGTCAGCCAGGCGCGTTGCCAGGATGAGGTCGGTCGCGGCGCCCTCCAGGCTCCAACTGAGTCGGCGCAGGTAATCCGGGTCGTCGATCCCGTCGGCGATGATCACGGTCTCGATGCACTCTGATCGTGCGAGCGCGGCGACCTGCGCCGGACTACCCAGAGCGCGGAACGCACGATCATCGACACTCAGCGAGGCATCCGCCGCGCCGGGAAACGCCGCGCCGACGATGTGATGAGCGAAGCGCGGGTCGGCGACCAGCGACCTGATGGTGTGCTCAACGCCCGAGCGTGAGCCCACGACCAGCGTGCGTGGAGCAAGCGTCTGGCGAGCGGGGTGCCGGAGCGCCCAGCCGCGATGGATCAGCCGCGCCGCGACGAGGGTGGCGATCCCGAGCGGAACCGTGATCGCGATGTGCGGGCGCAGCGACGTCCATGCGAACAGGCCCGCCGCCACCGCGAGCGCGGCGACTCCGATGACGGCGGAGTGCAGGATCGGCATCAAGTCCATGCGCCCGCCGGCCCCCCGCCGGCGGGCGCGTTCACTGAACGCCATGAGGGCGACAGACCAGCAGGCGACCAGCACGACGGCAGCCGGGAGCGCAGCAGGATCTCCCGGAGGCGTCGGTAGCGTCGCCAACTGAGTCGTCGCAGTAACGGCCGCAGCAACGCTGATCAACAGTGTGTCGATCGCGGTGCCCGCCACGCGGTGTCGTCGCACCAGCGTCAACCGCTGCTCCAGCAACGGCATGACGCGAGGGGCTCCGACGGCGCTGATTCCCTCAGTGAGAGGGAGCGCCGCCGAGCTCATCGCTCAGCCCCGCCGTGGTACCGGTGGCAGCGCAGCACACGACGTTCCCGCCGCGCGGCGGCGCGCGAGCGCGCCAGAGTACGTTTCCCCATGAACGTGTCCCCAATATCCCCAAGTAGCAGGCAATGCCTGCGATTCCCCAAGTTGCGGATCAAGATCCGCGATTTCCCCTAGTGCCAGAGCCCACCGGATCGATTCCCACGTCGATCCGGATCATGCTGTACAGACGCCGACCCCTCGGCATCCGCCCCGTCTCACGACGGCTGGGTGACGTCCCCTGGGGTGGTGTAGATCTCGGTGCTGAGTGTCACGTCGAGGACGTGGTGAGCCATCGTGCGATGGTCAGTGAGAACCGACTAAAGCTACTCACAGAAAGACACAACGCACGATGGC
>Ga0209933_1000934_pt1 | contig 37469 bp, 36 predicted proteins | sample ThiBiot_300_biof_FD_183944 | JGI IMG/M metagenome (GOLD analysis project Ga0209933, IMG submission 183944) | Wastewater bioreactor microbial communities from Cape Town, South Africa - Thiocy_cont_300_biof (SPAdes) | ecosystem: Engineered > Bioremediation > Thiocyanate > Unclassified | place...
CGACCAGCTCCGGATCGACGGCAAGGCAGATGCCGGCGATGGCGGCAAGCCCCGCCCAGAAGCTCAACGCGCAAAGCAGGACGACGGCCAGAACCTGATCGGTCGAAACCTTCCACGGCCGATAAAGACGCATGCGGACGGCGCCGCCGGTCAGTACCCCGAAGCCGAACGTGAACGTCACGGCATGACTGATGAACGAGGTGATGGCGGTTGTTCGCAGCGGAACGCGGCGCGCTCCGACCAATCGCAATGCGATGATATCATATCCGACGAGAGCGAGATAAGACGCAGCCGTCGCAAGTCCTGCAAGAGCCAGACGCGACAGCGGAAACGTAACGATCGTGTGACGGACCTGATCCCACGAGATGCTTTCAAGCGTCTTGTAGAGAACGGACGCAGCATACGAGAACGCCGCAAGCGCGACGATCGCCCCGACGAAAGACCAGTCGACGCGATCCCATATCCCACGGTTGCCGCCGATCTTTTCACCGTCATGTTTCTGGTGCGCCGTCTGCAACCTGGACTCCCGAACCCGCGAGCCTTGCGCCCCTCGCGGCAAAGCTCGCCCTACTACTACTCTCCGCGTGAAAAAGCAGCCGTTTCAGATTGATTAAATTTCCGCGCGCGCAGAACGCCTCGACGCAGGCTGCGAGCCGGTCCCCACGCCCGATTGCGAGCGGCGCGAACGTGGTCGTCCGCCCGGCCCACCCTCGAACGGTGCAAATGGCGCACACTCGGCGGCAGCTTGGTCAGCGGGGGGTATCGGCGCGTAGGACAACGGTGGAAAATACGCGAATTCCATATAACTGCGGCCGGCAAATCGCTTACATGCATTGGGTAAAGTGCTTGAGTAGCACTTGGGGTCTGAAGATTTCCGCTATGACGGCTGCGATTATGCCCTCAGTCCAGCTTCCGCGCGACAGCGAGCCTTCGCTCGGCGTCGCAAACGATTCCGGCGTCATCGTTGTCGACCCCGAACGCGCCGAAATCGTGACCGCAGATACCGCCGGCACACGCGCCATCGGGTTGTTCGCCTACGCCGCATTTCCAATCGCGCTCGATGCCTCGACCCCCGCCCTTGCACGGCTGCGCGAGATCGCGGCGCTTGGCAACGCCAATAGCAAATCGGTCGAAACGTTGACCTTCTGGAGCAACGGCCGGCTGAAGGCGCTCCGCTGCACGGTGACACGCCAGACTGCCGACCGGTCGGGATTGTTCGTCCTGCACGTCCTCGATGAGGCGGACGCCGAAACGGCGTTGATTTCCACTCCCGATTCGCTCGCGGCCCGGGTAGCCGCCACGGCGTCGCTGCTCGATCCCGACCAACTCGCGAAGCTCGCGCACGAGCTGAAGACGCCGCTGACGGCCATCGCCGCCGCAGCCGAGGTGATGCGCGACGAGCGATTGGGCGCGATGGGCAACGCCCGCTACCTGAACTACGCCGCCGACATCCACGAAAACGCGACGCACGCCCTGGACGTCATCACGTCGCTGCTCTCGGAAAGCCGCCGCCAGGGAACCGCGCCGCCGCGCCTCATCGCACTCGACCTCAATGCGATTGTCCAGCGCACCGTCTCCAGCGTTCAAGCCCTCGCGCAATCGCGCAATCTGGCTCTGACGTTTCGCGCCGAAAAAAGCCGTCCGCACGTTGTCGCCAATCCGACATCCCTGCGTCAGATCCTGCTCAACCTGCTGACGAACGCCATCAAGTTCACGCCAACCGGCGGCGCCGTGCAGGTCGAAACCGGCTGCCGTGCCGACGGCCGCGTGTTCCTCGCGGTGCGCGATACAGGCTGCGGGATCGGAGGCAGCGCGGTCACGGCGAGCGCATCCGATCAAGGCGCGAACAAACAACTCTGGCTGAGCGGCAGCGGCATCGGCCTGCCGCTCGTCCATCGCCTCGCGAGCGAAATGAGCGCCGAATTCGAAATCGAGGACGGCTCCGACCGGGGCACGCTGGCGCGGATCACGTTCGCCGGATTTGCCCAGTGGCCGGGTTGAAAAACGCTCGCCGGGTCGGCCAGATCTTCCCGATCGTACGTACTTGAAAATTATAAAAATTCTAATGTTCTGCGCGTCGTTCGCTAACGGTTGACCTGCCCGATATGATCAGGTTAGCACAAGTTTACGGTGCCGTAGCGGCATCGCGCGCCAGCGTTGGCGCCAACCGATACCGGGGCCTTGAACCCCGCATATTGGAGCGGAAAATGAACCTAGATTTCTGCGCGATCTCTCGCGCAAATCATCGTCCTTCCAGATTGGTTCAGCCGACGGAGGTATCCGCCCGTGGCTAGTCCTTCAGTGAACGCCAGAACCACCTCCGCAACCCCGTCCGCGAAAGTCGTTCCGCTTTCGGCAAAAGCGCCCGAGCGCCTCGTCGGCGTCGGATTTCGATGCTGGCTCGCGGGCCTTTCGACCGGCGACATCAAATGCTGGGAAGACGCCTGGAATTCCTTCTCCGGCATCCTCGGACCTGAGCACGCAAAAGCTCTGCTGCTCGATCTCTCCAAGTTCGTCCGCGCCGTGAAAGCCAACGCCCAGCGCGATATCGAGATCTCGCCGTCCGGCTGCCGCGGCTTCTGCCGCGACGAATGCCTGGCCATTTCGATCATCGCGGCGTGCCAGCATGACGAGCGTCAGGCGCTGACGGCGTCGGCCGCGGCGTTGATTGGCTCGGACGACATCGGCGACACGCTCAACGGCGCCCAGGCTCTCGCCGCAGCGCTGAGCAAAGCCAACCAGTTGCTGTGCCCCGAATCCGTCTGCCCGGCGACGTGCGCTCTTCGCGCCCAGCGCCGCCGCTTGATGTAATCGAAGCACGCGACGCCTAAAGCTTGTCGACGTAACCTTGAATGGCATCGGCGGCGCTCGCACGCGCCCCCGGAGCAATGTGCAGGCCCGTCTTGGTCCGCCGCCAGAGAATATCCTCAGCCGCATCCGCCCATTCCTCGGATTTGAGGTAGGCAATCTCGCGCGCACAGAGACCTGCACCGAAATCCTGCCCCAGATCGCGTTCCGACGTCGCGCCGTCGATTACGCGCGCCGTTCGGGTGCCATAGCGGCGCGCCAGCCGCATCAGCGTGCGCCTCTCGAAACCGGCATGGCGGCGCGCAAAATCGTCGAACCACGCATCGACCGTGCGGCCCTCGAAATCGCCGCCGGGCAGCGGCGCATTTCTGGTCGAGCCGGACCGCGCCGCCGGTAAGTGTTGTGCGAGAAGATCGAGCGCCGCCTCCGCGAGCCTGCGATAGGTCGTGATCTTGCCGCCGATCACGTTCAGGATCGGCGGTGTCCCCTCCGACTGAAGATCGAGCCGGTAGTCTCGCGTGATTGCCGAAACATTGTCGCTTCCGTCATCATCGAGCGGGCGAACCCCGGCAAATGTCCACACGATCTGTTCAGGTTGTATTGGAACGCGGAGATACCGGTTCACGGCCGTGAGAAGATAGCTCTCCTCATTTTCGGACACGCTCGCGGAACGTGGATCACGGCCCTGCGGCTGCTCCGTCGTACCGATCAGCGTGAAGTCGGATTCAAACGGCAGGACGAACACGACGCGGCCATCGGAATTTTGCAGAGCGTATGCATCGTCCGCTCCGGCGATGCGCGGAACGACGATGTGACTGCCCCTCACCAGCCGCACGTCAGCGGATCGCGCACCGGATGATATCCCGAGACGCGCGACATCGCCGACCCACGGACCCGCCGCATTGACGACTGCTCGCGCCGCAACGTCGCGAGACCCGTCCCCGAGCGACACGATCCAAAGTCCGTCTTCGACACGAAGCGCGCGAACCGGCGTCCGCGTCACGATCCGCGCACCCACCTCACGCGCGGCGATGGCATTGAGAACCACGAGCCGCGCATCATCGACGGCGCAATCCCAATAGCTGAACGCGTGCTTCAAATGTGATGCCATCGGCACGCCCGCCGGGTCGGTGTCGAGATCGATTGCATGCGAACCGCCCAAGGTTCGGCGCGCCGCAAGATGATCGTAAAGAAACAGCCCGGCTCGAATGAACGCACGCGACCGCATTCCATCAACATGAGGCAGAACGAAACGCATCGGCCGGATGATATGCGGAGCCTTCGCAAGCAAAACCTCGCGCTCCGCCAGCGCTTCACGGACAAGACGGAACTCGTAGTGTTCGAGATACCGAAGACCGCCATGAATAAGCTTCGAACTCGCCGACGACGTCGCGCCGGCAAGATCGTCCGCTTCAGCGAGCATCACGCGCAGTCCGCGCATCGCCGCGTCGGCAGCAATGCCCGCGCCGTTGATACCGCCGCCGATCACGACAAGATCGAAGATCTCGTTCGACATCCGTTGCCGCCGCTCCGCATCGTCCGTCCAAACACGAGCTTAGATGACTCGCCGCACGACACGAAGGGTCAGCCTGCAGGCTGCACCGACTTTCGATTGCGAAACAGAAGACTGACCGCAATCGACACGAGCAGGCTGATCGGCACAGTGATCAGCACGATCGCGGCAGGCTTCAACCCGCCCCAGTTGGCGACCGTCGCCGCGTAATCGCGAAGCGCGCTCCACGCCGCAGCGCGCGCTTGCGGATCGACAGCGGCGCTGAAAGCCGCATCCAGATCGCTGAACTGCTGCGCCGCTTCCTCACCGGCATCCGAAAACAAACCCGAGATTCGATAGAACTCAACCGGCCAGACGTGCACGCCGAGCAGGTAAGCGAGCGCGATCAACGTCCCCACGGCCATCGCCGCGATGGCGCCCGCGGAATTCATATGTCGCCAATAAAGGCCGAGCACGATCGGCACGAACAGACCCGCGGCGATGAGGGCGAATCCTTCCGCGAACAGTAGGCCGCTGCCAAGCGTCGAAACGCTGGCGATGATCGATCCACCTGCGAGCGCGCTTGCCCCGAGCGTCGCCGAACGAAAATCCAGTTCCCCTTGCCCCGGAGCACCGCCTTTTCGCACTTCCGCATCGGCATCGACAAGACTCGCGAGAAGCGCGTTCCCCATCAGCAGGGTTGCGATGACGACGGCGATCAGCAAGGGATACTGCAACGCGCGTTCGACCGCCGCCATGTACGGCGCGGCGACGACAAACCCGTCCGTCGAAAACACGAGATCCTGCAACCTCAAAAACCCGCGCTGCTCCGGCGCGTTGGCGCACGCTGTCGCGAGCTCTGCGACGTTGCGGGAATTTTTATCGCAGATTTTCACCCACCCGAGATCGCTGGCCTCGGCGAATTTCTTCGGAATGACGGCGTCTTCGATGCCTTTGGAAAGCACGGTCTCGAATGCGACGCGGCTGTAAACCGCAAGCGGCGGCAAGCTGACGACGACGACAGCGACGCCGACCAGCGCCCAAGCGGTCCGGCGCACCGCCCCGCCCGGTGCAACGGCGGCTTGCGAAACGTGCCGTCCGAGCAGATGCGGAGCGGCAACGACGCCGAACGCAACGGCAAGCAGAAGTCCCGCGAAATTACGCATCGAAAGCTGCAGGAACGGCGAAGCCAGTGCCGTCAGCGCATCGACATCGGCGAGGCGGTTGACGACCAGCGTCATGTTGAGGCTGAGGTGATTTTCGAGCGCGGCGCCGAGCGTCAGATGCGGGATGGTCCAGCCTCGCGCGCGCGCTGCGATCGCGGCAAGCGTAACGAGCACGCCGATGACCATCGCCGCGAAACTGATGCCGGCAAGCGTCCGGACATTCAGCACGCTGCCGACGAGCCAGACGGCCGCCACGCTGACGACCAGGATCGTCACAGCCTCAGCCGATTCAATTCGCGCCAGGCTTTGCATCGCGTAGGCGCCGGCTTTCAAATCCGCGGCCAGCAGAACGATCGTCGCCGCCGTGGTGATCAGCAACGCCAGTCGGCGCGCGAGATTCCCACCATAACGAATGGCAAAAAATCCGCCGATCGATCGCACCGGGTAGAGGACAAATCGCGGAGCGACGAGGATGGCGAGCAACGTCAATCCGGATACGAGACCAAGCGGCAGCGCCAGCGCGTCGTATCCGATCGCAGCAATGAAACCTGTGAAGCCGATGATCGCCGCGGCGCCGGTCGCCTCGCCTGCGAACGCGAAACTCGGCCAAAGACGTTCCGCAGGCGCAACGCCGCCGGCGCGCCATGCATAAAAGAACGCAAGAAGGACGAGCGCGATCAACGAGCCCTGCGCAGCAATCCAGAAGCCGAGCGGCGAGCCGCCGAGACGGAAGAAGTTGAGCGTCAACGCCGAAAGCGGCAGCGCCAGCGTCACGACCAGCCAGATCGCGACGCCTGCAATAATGAGGCTGCGCGACGGCCGGCTGGCATCCGTGATGTCCCCTTGTCGGCGCATTTGCTCCCCTCTGCCCCGATCGTAACCCAATGATCCGCGTATTGCCGCGAGAAAGACGCCCCGATCAAGGCAGATCAGGGCGAATTGGGACACGGAAATATGGCGAGGGGCGAGGAGTGACGCAGCTTTGTCTTACGGATCGTAGCCGTTGCTCGATCCGGCGACCACGCAGCCACCCTGCCGCGCGAGCCATTATTTTCGTCATCGCAGCGGGCGAAATTGAATTGGACTGAATTGCATTGCCGCAAAACTGAATTGGGGTGGAGCGCTAAGCGCACCACCCCAATAGTTTCGTCCCTAGACTTGGACCTTTATTCTTTTTTATTGGAGCCTTCGACCGGTCCGGCCGTCGAAGGTGGGCGCACCATGTACTATCATCCGCTCTGCGTCAAGTAACCGCGCGACATAAAAAATTCGCCTCAACCGGAGAACGTCAGATCACGGAAAATGCCCTTAGTGGTGCATGTCGCCGTGCATCTGATCATGGGACATCCCCTCGTGCGACATAGAGTCCTTTTTGCCTTTGGAATTGGTCTGCGCCCCCTTCGGGCCCATTGCCGCAATACCCGCGACGCCGGCTTTGACGGCAATAGCGCCTGCCTTTTCAAAGTTCAGAGTCAAATCGACCGTATCGCCGTCCTTCAACGGCTGCTTCAGGTCGAAAAGCATGATGTGATCGCCCATCGGCTTCAAAACGAGCGCCGTCCCCGGCTTCAGGTCGATCGTTTCGAGACGACGCATTTTCATGACACCGCCTTCCATCAAGCTTGAATGAATTTCGGTTCTGCCGGCCGCAGGAGACGCGATGCCGGTCAACCGGTCCGAGGTCGTTTTGTCCGTCCGTATCTCGAGAAAGAGCGCTCCAACGGTCGCGCCACCCGGCGTCGCACGCGCCCAGGCGTTCGCGACGGTGACGCCTTTGCTGGTGGCGTCCTGGGCGAAAGCCGTCGCCGGCAACAACGCCATTAAGCTCAAAAGCAGAAATTTCGTGCGCATGACGACGCCTCCAAAACGAATACCTGCGAGGGATATAGGCCAGGCGCAGCCGATCGGCCATGCGCACTACCCGCATATTTCGGTTGCGGCCTCAACTGGCTTAACTTCCGGCGGCGGGGAATATGATAAAGTCGAGGCTTCTTGCAGCGAGATCGGATCTTACGGATTTGTCATCGGCGAAGCGCATTCTTCTTATCATCGGCGGCGGCATCGCGGCCTACAAATGCCTGGATCTCATCCGGCGTTTGCGCGAGCGCGGCCATATCGTTCGCGTCGTGATGACGAAAGCTGCCCAACAATTCGTCACGCCGTTGTCGGTCGCAGCGCTCACCAACGAGCGTGTCTTCACCGATCTTTTCGATCTCGATGACGAACGCGAGATCGGGCACATCCGCCTGTCGCGCGACACGGACCTGATCGTCGTCGCGCCAGCAACGGCGGACTTGCTTGCACGGATGGCAGGTGGGCACGCCGACAATCTCGCCACCGCTATTCTGCTCGCAACCGACAAACCTGTGCTTGTCGCGCCGGCGATGAACCCGCGCATGTGGCTGAACCCGGCGACGCGCCGCAACGTCGAACAGCTCAAACGCGACGGGATCGATTTCGTCGGACCGGCAATCGGAGAGATGGCCGAGCGCGGCGAAGCCGGGCTAGGCCGCCTCGTCGAAGTTCCGGATTTACTCGCTGCGATCGAAAGCCGGTTTTCTTCCGCGTCTGACGATAAGCCGCTCGCCGGATGTCGCGTGATTGTCACGAGCGGCCCGACGCACGAACCTATCGATCCGGTGCGCTACATCGCCAATCGCTCCTCGGGAAAACAGGGTCACGAGCTTGCCGCCGCAGCCGCGCGGCTCGGCGCCGACGTCACGCTTGTCTCGGGTCCGGTCTCGATCGGAGAACCTGCAGGCGTTCGCATCGTGCGCGTATCGACGGCAGAAGAAATGCTCGCCGCGGTGAAGCACGCGCTACCGGCCGACATCGCGATATTCGCCGCCGCCGTAGCCGACTGGCGCATGGCCACGCCGAACACTTCGAAAATCAAAAAGTCCACGTCCGACGCGCCGCCCGCGCTGACGCTCGCCGAAAATCCCGACATTCTGAAAACGATCGCTCAATTGCGAAAGGGACGCCCGCCGCTGGTCGTGGGCTTCGCCGCCGAGACCAACGACGTCATTGCGCACGCGAAAAAGAAATTGAAATCGAAAGGCGCCGATTGGATCGTCGCAAACGATGTGTCGTCGCCAATTGGCGTCATGGGTGGTGAACGCAACGCCATTCATCTTCTGACGAGCGCGGGCGTGGAAAGCTGGCCTGAAATGAGCAAGGCCGAGGTCGCAATCCGAATTGTGACTCGCGCGGCCGCACATCTCGCGACGTTGAAGCGAGACGCCGCAGAATGATCCGGCGTCCCGAGCAAAACAACATCAAGGTCAACGTCCGGCGGCTCGATCACGCCACGGATCTTCCGTTGCCCGCCTATCAAACGGCGGAAGCCGCAGGCTTCGATCTCGTCGCCGCCGTTCCCGCTGAAAAGCCGGTCACGCTATCTCCCGGCGACAGCGCGCTGATTCCGACCGGATTGATTTTCGAGTTGCCGCCAGGAACCGAAGCGCAGGTCCGGCCACGTTCCGGACTCGCAGCGAAGTTCGGCGTAACGGTCCTGAATAGCCCCGGCACGATCGATTCCGACTATCGCGGCGAAGTCTCGGTCATATTGATCAACCTCGGCAAAAAGCCGTTCACGATCAATCGTGGCGAGCGTATCGCGCAGATGATCATTGCGCCGATTATCCGAGCCGTGCTCATGGAAGTCGCGGTCCTTTCCGGAACGAAGCGCGGTGCCGGCGGTTTCGGTTCGACGGGCTCGGCAACAAGTGCATCCTCCGCACAGAAGAAAAAACAAAAACCGGTTGCAAAAACGAGAAACAACAAGAAATCAAAATCCCAATTGAAAAAGAGCGCGCGAGGCCGCTAAATACGAAAAAAAGCTATGCTTATTAAATGCTTATTAGCGTCGCGAAGGACTTGAGGATATTCTCTGAAACTGCGAGAAAAGCGCGGCATTCGACACCGCGCCTCCGCACCCAACGCTGACCAAGAGAGCCACATGACACAGACGCTTGATATCAAGACAATCGCGGCCACCGGCACATGGGGACGCGGGCGCGTCTATGACAGCATCGACCAGACGATCGGCAACACACCGCTCGTTCGGCTTTCGAAAATCAAAGCATCCGCAAATCTCAAAGCCGACATTCTGCTGAAGCTCGAATTCTTCAATCCGCTTTCATCGGTGAAGGATCGTATCGGCGTCGCGATGATCGATGTTCTCGAGGCCGAAGGACGTATCAAGCCCGGCAAAACAATTCTGATCGAGCCGACCTCGGGCAACACCGGCATCGGTCTGGCGTTCGTCGCCGCCGCGCGCGGCTATCGCCTCATCCTCGTGATGCCGGAAACGATGTCGCTCGAGCGTCGCAAAATTCTCTCGCATCTCGGCGCGGAACTCGAACTGACGCCTGGACCCGGCGGCATGCCGGCTGCGTTGGCAAAAGCCGACGAACTCGCGAAATCTCTGCCGGACGCCGTCATTCCCGGCCAGTTCAGCAATCCCGCCAATCCGCTCGTGCACGAGAAGACGACCGCCGAGGAAATCTACAACGACACGAACGGCAAGTTTGACGCGCTGGTGGTCGGTGTCGGCACCGGCGGCACGTTGACCGGCACGGGCCGCGTCCTCAAGAAACGCATTCCTGGCCTCAAGATCATCGCCGTCGAACCGACGACGAGCGCCGTCATCTCCGGCCAGCCCAAAGGCCCGCACAAGATTCAGGGCATCGGCGCAGGCTTTATTCCCGACAACCTTGATACCGGCCTCATCGACGAAGTCGTCACCGTCGCGAGCGACACCGCGTTCGAGGTTTCGCGCACGGTCGCGAAGGTCGAAGGCATTCCCGGCGGCATTTCGACCGGAGCCAACGTCGCAGCCGCGATTTCGGTAGCGCAGCGGCCTGAATACGCCGGCAAGACGATCGTGACGTTCGCGCCGTCGTCGGCCGAGCGCTACTTCTCGAGCGAGCTGTTCGTCGAACCGCAGCCGCGCAGCTGATATCCAAGAAGGCACGACAAATGACGACGCTGACGGCCGAGGAGGTGCAACGCTACAAGCGCCACCTCGTGCTGCGCGACGTCGGCGCGCCGGGCCAGCAGAAACTCAAGGCGGCGCGCGTTCTCGTCGTCGGAGCGGGAGGGCTCGGCTCACCCGTTCTCATGTATCTCGCGGCGGCAGGCGTCGGAACGATCGGTATCATCGACGACGATCGCGTTTCGCTCGATAATCTCCAACGCCAGATTGCTCACGATACGGACGACACGGGACGTCTCAAGGTCGAGAGCGCCCGCGAAACCATTCGCCGGCTCAATCCGCTGGTGAATGTCGAAGTTCACGCCGAACGCCTGAACGCGCGCAACGCGCTCGAGATCATCGCGCGCTACGACATCGTTGCCGACGGCTCCGATAATTTCGCGACCCGCTACCTGGTGTCGGATGCGTGCTACCTGGCGAAACGCCCGCTCGCCTACGCGACGCTCGGTGCCTTCGACGGCTATGTCTCGCTCTTCAAGCCATACGAAAAAACCGCTGACGGCACGTCCTATCCGACGCTGCGCTGTCTGTTCCCGGAAGCCCCGCCTGCTGGCTTGGTCGCCAATTGCGCCGAAGCCGGCGTGCTCGGGCCCGTCGCAGGCGTGATCGGCACGCTGCAGGCCGCCGAGATCGTCAAAGAGATCATCGGTATCGGCGAAAGCCTCGCAGGCCGGCTCCTGATCTGCGACGTGCTCGCCAGCCGCTTCGAGGTCGTGTCGATCTCGTGGGATCCCGACAATCCGCTGTCCGGGCAGACGCCGACGATCACCGATCTCTCGATCCACGGATCGACGGACGGAAGCGCCTGCGCCGCCGAATAGCGGCGCCAGCGATTATTCAATTTCGAAGCAGTTCGCCCTTCAGAGCATCGCAACGTGGACGCGGTCCGGCGGCGCATGACCGTCGGCGAACGCCTTGATGTTGATGATGACCTTCTCGCCCATGTCGATACGGCCTTCGATCGTCGCCGAGCTCATATGCGGCAAGGCCACGACACGCTCCGAGGCCAGCAGGCGCGGATTGACGACCGGTTCGTTCTCGAACACGTCGAGGCCTGCGCCCGCGATCGCACCGGTTTCGAGAAGCCGCGCCAGCTCGTTCTCGTCGATCACCTCGCCGCGCGCCGTGTTGACGACATAGGCCGAAGGCTTCAGCAGCCGCAGCCGCCGCGCCGACAGCAGGTGATACGTCGCGGGCGTGTGCGGACAATTGATCGACACGATGTCGACGCGCGTCAGCATCTGGTCGAGGCTTTCCCAGAACGTCGCCTCGAACTCCGACTCGATGTCTTCCGGCAGACGGCGCCGGTTGTGATAGTGGATCTGCAGCCCGAACGCCTGCGCCCGCCGCGCCACCGCGCGACCGATGCGTCCCATGCCGATGATGCCGAGACGCTTGCCGTAGATGCGATGCCCGAGCATCCACGTCGGCGACCAGCCTGACCATTTCGTCGCCGGGTCGCGCATGTAGGCCGCGCCTTCCGCAAGCCTGCGCGGCACGGCGAGGATCAGCGCCATCGTCATGTCGGCGGTGTCTTCGGTCAGTACGCCGGGCGTGTTCGTGACCAGAATGCTGCGATTGCGCGCCGTATCGAGATCGACGTTGTCGACGCCCGTGCCGAAGTTCGCGATCAGCCGCAGTCGCGGCCCCGCTTGCGTCAGCACCGCGCGATCGATGCGATCCGTCACGGTCGGCACGAGAACGTCAGCCGTTTTCACCGCCTCGACAAGCTGAGCTTGCGTCATCGGCTTGTCTTCGACGTTGAGCTTCGTATCGAACAGCTCGCACATGCGCGTCTCGACCACGTCGGGAAGCTTGCGCGTTACGATGACGACAGGTTTTTTTGTGGGAGTTGGCATTCGCTTTCCGTTGCACAAAGGCCGACCGATTGGGCCCAATGGCGCGCCCGCTTGAGAAAGTGCGGCCCCGTGTCTATCAGATGGCCTTCGCGAAGACAAAGTGCTGATTCATTAAGTGCAACGGCATTTTATCCCTGAACCCTTCATCAATTAGAAGCACGTGAAACGCTTCAGATGACCGCATCACTACGATCTCGATCAAAACGCGTGTCCGTGGACCGTAAAAAGCGGACCTTGGTGCCGGCCCTTGTCTATGCCGCGGTAATCGCTGCGGCCGCCGCGCCGACGGCTCTGCGCGCCCAACCGGCTGAGTCTTCCGGGCCGTCCGGCAGCGGTCTTCCCGTGCCCCGGTTCGTCAGCCTGAAATCGGATCGCGTTAATCTAAGGAACGGCCCGGGGACCGATTATCCGACCGGCTGGGTCTATCGCCGCGCCGGTCTGCCGCTGGAGATCGTCCAGGAATTCGAGAGCTGGCGCAAGGTCCGCGATTCCGAGGGCGCGACAGGATGGGTGCTTCAATCGTTTCTGTCCGGCCGCAGGACGGCGCTGGTGCTTCCGTGGGAGCGCAAGGCGAGCACGAAGCCGCCGCTGGTGCCGATCCACGCCAACGACAGCGAACGCTCGCACATCGTCGTCAACGTCGAGGCGGGCGTGATCGCCGACCTGCGCACGTGCGACGGTCGCTGGTGCCGCGTCACGGTCGACGCCTACACCGGCTACATCGAGCAGAAAAAACTCTGGGGCGCGTACGAAGGCGAAACGATCAAATGATCGACCGGTCCGCCCGTTGAGCCGCTTAGCGGCCTTCTTCCCTCGCGAGGCGAACAACCACGTCGACGTGCGTGATCTTCATACCCTCGGGCGGCTGCGGCAAACCATCGACGCGGATCGCGTCTCCGGGAATGTCCATCAGTTCGCCGTTGCTCTCGAGCAGGAAATGATTGTGGTTCGAGGTGTTGGTATCGAAGTAGGCCTTCGAACCCTCGATCGCGAGTTCCCGCACCAAGCCCGCTTTCTTGAACTGGTGCAGCGTGTTGTACACCGTCGCCAGCGACACGTGTTCGCCCAACGACGAAACCTCGGCGTGCAGCTGCTCGGCCGTTACGTGCCGATCGCCACTGCCAAACAGAAGGCGCCCGAGCGCCAACCGTTGCCGCGTCGGACGCAGCCCCGCCTGCCGAAGCATGCTCGGTATCGTGACTGTCGGTCGGATCTCGGACTCAGCCGGTAATTTCTCGGACATTTCTGTTTGAACAATCGCTCTGAAGTTCCCACGTTGCACCCATCGCGGCGCAACGCGCTTTTGCGGTGAAGTATAATATGACGTTAGAAAACCCGCAACTTGCGACAACAATACGTTATTTGGTGCGAAAACTCGTCGTTACAACGCCACACCGGGGTGTGCTAGGCGTTATGACGGGGTTGTGATACGAGCCGCACCCGCACGACCGGCCTGAGACTGTTTAGAATAAATCTCAGCTGGCAGGGGACGAGACGAGGGGATTGTATGGCCGAGCGCCGTTCGAGTTACGAATTTGAAGACCTATTGGCGTGCGGACGCGGTGAGCTTTTCGGTCCGGGAAACGCTCAGCTGCCGCTGCCGCCGATGCTGATGGTCGACCGCATTGCAGCAATCTCCGAGACCGGCGGCGCGCACGGCAAAGGTCAGATTGTCGCCGAGCTTAAAGTCGCAGGAAACGAGCGCCTGGATTGGCTGTTCGCCTGCCATTTTAAAGGCGACCCGGTGATGCCTGGCTGTCTCGGCCTCGACGCCCTCTGGCAGCTCACAGGCTTCTTTCTCGGCTGGCTCGGGCTCAGCGGCCAGGGCCGCGCCTCGGGCGTCGGCGAAGTGAAATTCACGCGCGAAGTGACGCCGGACGTCAAGCTTCTCGAATATGTCATCGACATCAAGCGGGTGATCGCTCGTAAATTGAAGCTCGCGGAAGCCGACGGTGTCCTTAAAGCCGACGGCGAAGTGATATACACAGCCAAGGATCTGAGGGTCCTACTCAAATCGAGCGAAGGCACTTAAGCGTTTCGCACTGCCCCGATTAGCCTCGCGGGCTTTGCAAAAACCGCAGGAGATTAGGAGCGCATGCGGCGCGTTGTTGTCACTGGAATGGGCATTGTTTCCTCGATCGGAAACAATACTCAGGAAGTGCTTGCTTCCCTGAGAGAGGCGAAGTCGGGCATTTCGCGCGCTGAGAAATACGCTGATCTCGGCTTCAAATGTCAGGTTCACGGCGCACCCAATCTCGAATGGGAAAGCGTCGTGCCGCGCAAGCCGCGCCGCTTTATGAACCCCGGCGTCGGCTGGAACTGGATCGCAATGGATCAGGCGATCCGCGATTCCGGCCTCGAACCATCCGATGTCGTCAACGAGCGCACGGGCATCATCGTCGGTTCCGGCGGTCCGTCGACTCGCGCGATCGTTGAAGCGGCCGAAACAACGATTGAAACGGGCGGACCGAAAAAGATCGGTCCGTTCGAAGTTCCGAAAGCCATGTGCTCCGGTCCTTCCGCCGCACTCGCAACGGCATTTCAGATCAAGGGCGTGAACTATTCGATCGCATCGGCCTGCGCGACGAGCACGCACTGCATCGGGAACGCGACCGAGTTGATCCAGTGGGGCAAGCAGGACGTCATGTTCGCCGGCGGCTGCGAGGAACTCGACTGGACGCTGTCGAACCTGTTCGACGCGATGGGCGCGATGTCGTCCCACTTCAACGCGACGCCCGAAAAGGCGAGCCGCGCTTACGATAAGGATCGCGATGGCTTCGTGATCGCCGGTGGCGCAGGCGTCGTCGTGCTCGAAGAACTGGAGCACGCGAAAGCCCGCGGCGCCAAGATCTACGGCGAGGTCAAAGGCTACGGCGCGACATCGGACGGCCACGACATGGTCGCCCCGTCCGGCGAAGGCGCCGAGCGTTGTATGCGCCTCGCGCTCAAAGGCTTCGACGGCAACGCCGTCTCCAAGATCGACTACATCAACCCGCACGGCACCAGCACGCCGGTCGGCGATGCCAAGGAAATCGACGCCATCCGCGCCGTCTTCGGAAACGCCATTCCGCCGATCTCTGCGACCAAATCGCTCACCGGTCATTCCCTCGGCGCGATCGGCGTCCAGGAGGCGATTTTCTCCCTCCTTATGATGAACAACGGCTTCATCTGCGAAAGCGCGAACATCGAAGAGCTGGACCCGGCATTCGCCGACGTTCCGATCGCGCTGAGTCGCATCGACAACGCCGAACTTAACTGTGTGATGTCGAACAGCTTCGGTTTCGGCGGCACCAATGCCACTCTGATTTTCGGCCGCCACGATGCCTGAGTAACGCGCGATTCTGCGCCTTGCCAGCTTGTCGTCGTCCGGCAGGCTGGCGAGAGATAATGAGAGTTTATAAGCGCGGCAGCGGTTGGTTCGACGTCCGCGGGCGCACATTTGGTGACAGAACGAGGCATTCAATGACCGACATCGATATTGCCAAGCCGGGTCCGATCATGGCGGGCAAACGCGGCCTCGTCATGGGCGTCGCTAACGATCGCTCGATCGCGTGGGGCATTGCACGCGTGCTCGCGGGCCAAGGCGCGGAACTTGCCTTCACCTATCAGGGCGGTGCTTTCGGTCGCCGCGCCGCGCCGCTCGCGCAATCGCTCGGTGCGAAGATCATCGAGGAATGCAACGTTCTCGATCTCAACAGCGTCGACCGCGTTTTCGATCGCATCAAGGAAGAATGGGGCGGCATCGACTTCGTCGTCCATGCACTCGCGTTCTCCGATCCCAAAGAACTCTCGGGCCGCTACGCCGACACGACCCGCGAGAACTTCATCAACTCGATGGTCATCTCGTGCTTCTCGTTCACCGAGATCGCGAAGCGCGCCTCGGCGCTGATGCATAACGGCGGTTCGCTGATCACGCTCTCGTACGGCGGCGCGACCCGTTGGGTCCCGTCCTACAACGTCATGGGCGTCGCCAAGGCCGCGCTCGAAGCTTCCGTGCGTTATCTCGCGGCCGATCTCGGACCGCAGGGCATCCGCGTCAACGCGCTGTCGGCCGGCCCGATGCGCACGCTGTCCGGCGCCGGTGTTTCCGACGCGCGCGTCATCTTCAATTTCCAGCGCGACAACTCACCCTTGCAGCGCACCCCGACGCTCGACGAAGTCGCAGGCTCGGCGCTCTACCTGCTCTCGCCGCTGTCCGGCGCAGTGACGGGCGAAGTGCACTTCGTCGACTGCGGCTATAATACCGTGTCGATGCCGTCGCTGCAGAGCCTCAAAGAGCACGACAGCGAAGCCAAAGGACCGAGCGCCTCGCCTTCCGCCGCGGCTGAGTAATCGAAGCCGTTGACGTTCACCGTCCGGCATCGCAAACACTCGGGCCATGATCGGCGTCTTTGATTCAGGTCTTGGCGGCCTCACCGTTCTGCGCGTCCTCACTCAGCGGTTCAAAGCCGCCGATTTCGTGTATCTGGCCGATCACGCGCACGTTCCTTACGGCAACAGACCATCGGACGCGATCGTCGGCTACACGCGCGATTGCGTCGAGGATCTGTTCGCGCGCGGAGCCAAGCTCGTGCTCCTCGGCTGCAACACGGCGACCGCTGTCGCTCTCCGGCGTCTGCAACAGGAATGGCTCCCGCGAAGTCCGTGGGCCGGAACGCATAACGTCCTCGGCATCGTTGCGCCGACCGTCGAAGCCGCGACGCAAACGCCATGGGCGGTAACGTCGCCGCAATATCCGCAGAAATACAACACCGATACCATCGGCGTTTTCGGAACGACGCGCACCGTGACGGCGGGCGTCTATCCGGAGGAGATCGGCAAGCGCTGTCCGAAGGTGACCGTCGTCCAGCAGATCTGCTCCGAGCTCGCCGGCGCGATCGAGGAAAAGCAGCCCGAGGCGCATCTTGAGGAACTCGTCCGCGCCGGCATCACCGAGCTATTAGATCAGACGGACGGCGTGCCGCCGCATCGTGCGATCCTGGGCTGCACGCACTTCCCGCTCGTCGAGCATCTGTTTCGCAAGCATCTGCCGCCGTTCACGCGCATCCTCTCGCAGCCCGAAGTCGTGTCCGATAGCTTCGAAGATTATCTCGCGCGGCGGTCGCATTATTTGAATGGCGACGAATCCGGAAGTCTCACGCTCCTGACCACCGGCGATCCCGTCGAAGTCAGTGAGAAAGCCCGCGTCTTCTGGCCGAACGTACCGGCCTTCGCGCGCGCCTGAGGCGTGAGCCTGAGACGCTAAGTTGCAACAGCGGCCGACTGTTCTCGCGCCCCGGCGATTGATCTGTTGGCGACCCGATGGCGCGCGGCTAGCGTCACCGCGCATAACCCGAAAACCTCCGGCGTTTGGGAGAGAGGAGTACCACCAATGAAAAAGAATACTTTGCTCGCGGCAGCATCGCTCGCCGCCGCCATCGCATTTTCCAGCGCATCAGCCAACGCGGCTTCGCCCGCTCCGCTGAGCCTGCTCAAGGACGTCAGCGCGCAGTCGTCGAACGTCGTGCAGGCGCACTTCTGGCATCGCAAGTGCCGTCGCGGTCTGAACGGCTGGCACAAGCACGTGAAGGGCATCGGCCGCGTCCAGTGCACCAATCACGTTTGCAGACACGGCAAGTGCTACTGGTACTGAGCTGCTAAAAATTGCGGAATAAAAAAGGGCCACCCGCGAGGATGGCCCTTTTCTTTTAGCTCTCGAAACCGATCAGCTGCGATCGCGGCGCGGAGACCGCTCAACGGCACGAACCCGCGCACACTGCTCCCCACCACGCCATGGCCGCCCTCGAGGCGGCCATCCAGAGCCACATACGAACACCACCCGTTCAGCTTTGGATCGCCGGGCACGCCCGGCCATGAGGTGAGAGAGTTGGAAAAGAAAAGGCCGCCGAATATGAATCCGGCGGCCTCGGTTATTTCAGTAATGCGAACGTGACGATCAGTTGCGATCGCGACGCGGACCGCGAGGACCGCCACGGCCACCTTCGCGACGCGGCGGACGGCTCTCGAAGACTTCTTCCGGCTCGCCTTCCGCACGCGGAATTTCCTGGCCCGTCGCCTGATCGACGATCTTCATCGACAGACGCGTCTTGCCGCGATCATCGAAGCCCAGAAGCTTGACGTAAACTTCCTGGCCTTCCTTGACGACCGCGCCGACCGACTCCGGACGCCCCGGTGCAAGCTGCGAAATGTGAACCAGTCCGTCCTTCGCGCCGAAGAAGTTCACGAACGCGCCGAACTCCATCACCTTCACGACCTTGCCCTTGTAGATCTGTCCGACCTCGGGCTCCGACGTGATGCCGCGAATGCGCGCCAGCGCCTTCTCGATCGACTCGCGATTGGCCGACGCGATCTTCACCGTGCCGTCGTCCTCGATGTCGATCTTGGCGCCCGACTCCGCGACGATCTCGCGGATGACCGAGCCGCCCGAACCGATGACTTCACGGATCTTGTCGACCGGGATCTTGATCGTCTCGATACGCGGCGCGAACTCGCCGAGTTCTTCGCGCGCGCCCGTCAACGACTTCGCCATTTCGCCGAGGATGTGGATGCGGCCATCATGCGCCTGATCGAGCGCGATGCGCATGATCTCTTCGGTGATGCCGGTGATCTTGATGTCCATCTGCAACGACGTCACGCCATTGGCTGTGCCCGCCACCTTGAAGTCCATATCGCCGAGATGATCTTCATCGCCGAGAATGTCCGAAAGCACGACGAATTCGTCGCCTTCCTTGATCAGACCCATCGCGATGCCCGCGACCGGCGACTTCAGCGGCACGCCCGCATCCATCAGAGCCAGCGACGAACCGCAGACCGTCGCCATCGACGACGAGCCGTTGGACTCGGTGATCTCTGAGACGACGCGCAGCGTGTAGGGGAAGTCTTCCTGCGACGGCAGCATCGGATGAATGGCGCGCCATGCGAGCTTGCCGTGGCCGATTTCGCGGCGGCCCGGCGAACCCATGCGTCCAACTTCGCCGACCGAGTAAGGCGGGAAGTTGTAATGCAGCAGGAAGCGCTCTTTTTTCGTGCCTTCGAGGCTGTCGATGAACTGCTCGTCCTCGCCCGTGCCGAGCGTCGCGACGACCAGCGCCTGCGTCTCGCCGCGCGTGAACAGTGCCGAGCCGTGCGTGCGCGGCAGAACGTGAACTTCCGACAGGATCGGACGCACCGTCTTCAGGTCGCGGCCGTCGATGCGCATCTTCGTCTTCAGGACGTCGCCGCGCATGATGTCCATTTCGAGCGCCTTGAAGGCGTCCGAGAGCAGGACCTTCTCGTTCGGATCGTCGGCCGGAATCGAAATGCCTTCCGAAATCGCCTTCTTGGCTTCCGCGACGAGGTCCTGGCGCTTGCCTTTTTCCTTCGTCGAGAACGCCTGCTTCAGCGTCTTCTCAGCGAGCTTCTTCACCTCGCCCGCATACTTCGCCTTGTCGGGGATCTTGATGTCCCACGGCTCTTTCGCGGCTTTTTCGGCGAGCGTGATGATCGCCTGGATCACGGGCTGCATATGCTTGTGGCCGAACACGACGGCTTCGAGCATCTGCGCCTCGGGAAGCTCCTTGGCTTCCGATTCGACCATCATCACCGCGTCGGCAGTGCCGGCGACGACGAGATCGAGCGCGCTGTCCTTCATCTCGTCGATCATCGGATTGAGCACCAGCTCACCGTTGACGAGGCCAACGCGGGCGCCGCCGATCGGTCCGAGGAACGGCAGGCCCGAAAGCGTCAGCGCCGCGGACGCAGCCACCATGCCGAGAATGTCGGGATCGTTTTCGAGATCGTGCGACAGCACCGTCACGACGACCTGTGTTTCGTTCTTGAAGCCTTCGACGAACAACGGGCGGATCGGACGATCGATGAGCCGCGACGTCAGCGTTTCTTTTTCACTCGGACGGCCTTCGCGCTTGAAATAGCCGCCGGGGATCTTGCCCGCCGCGTACGTGCGCTCCTGATAGTTCACGGTGAGCGGGAAGAAGTCGATGCCGGGCTTCGCGGAGCGTGCGCCGACGACGGTCGCCAGAACCGTCGTGTCGCCGTATTGCGCCATCACGGCCGCGTCGGCCTGGCGTGCATAGTGGCCGGTTTCGAGCTTCAGCTTGCGGCCACCCCAATCGATTTCGACTCGATGGATATCAAACATGTTGGATCTTTCGTTTTCGCTTTTTCTGTTCGGTCGGACTTGCTCGCCGGCCTCATGCCAGACGAACACCTATTGCGCCGGCACCCCAAGGGCGCCGACGGCTCTCTTCTCCTAGATCGTTGCGCGTTTGGCCATGTATGGCCCCGTCTTGAGCGCGAAGCGACTTCGCGGCTTAGCGGCGAATACCGTGCTTTTCGATGATCTTCTGATAACGCGCGTTGTCCTTGCTCTTCACGTAGTCGAGCAACTGACGGCGCTGGCTGACCATTTTCAGCAGCCCGCGACGCGAGTGATTGTCTTTCTTGTGCAGCTTGAAATGCTCGGTCAGCTCGTTGATGCGATGCGTCAGCACTGCGATCTGGACTTCCGGCGAGCCGGTGTCGTTGGACTTCGTCGCGTTGCCCTTGATGACAGCCGTTTTCGCCTCACGGCGGTGAGGTGCGATCTGCGACATCGGTAGCTCCTTTCGAATTGGAGTGGGAAAAAAGCGGCCACGGCCGGGATGTCGTCCAGCGGGGTCGCAAATGAAAGCCGCGCGAAAGTGCGAGCACCCCGCGCGGTGGCGCTACTTATACACGAAACCCGCTCAGTTGCGAGATGCCCTGACACTTTTAATTTTTGTTATATTTCAATGATTTAAGCCACATCTGAGCAAGCGAGCGCCAGCGATAGCACCGCGATGTCGACGCCAGGGTCGTCGCCGTCCGCGATGATCCAGCTTGCCGAAAGACCGGCCCACGCCACGATCCAGTCGAGCAGCCGACGCCGACCGAGGCCCGCGGCCGCGCCGACGGTCGCAAGCCGCTGATGAAAAATGTCCGTCCTTACGGCAACGGCCGGCTCCGGGTGCTCGATGTCGGGATTGCAGAAAATATTCGCGTAATCGAACCCGCGCTCGCCCCAGAGTCCTTTGGGATCGATGGCGAGCCAGCCGCGTAGGCCGAAGTCGAGAACGTTCTCGTGGTGGACGTCGCCATGCAGCGCCACGACGTCTTGCGGCTCGGCCAGTAGCTTTCGCGCCGCTGCCGCCGAACGTGCGAGTTGATCGTTGAGGTGTGCCGACGCAAGAAGCGGCTCGAACCATTTTTGCAACGACGTCAGCTGCGGCGCAGGCGCACGGCGCGACGCATGGAGTTCGGCAATCACGTCACAGAGAATGCGCGTAGCTTCGACGTCTTGCTGGCCTTGCGACATCGAGAGAAGGCTTCGCGCACCCGTCGCACGTTCGAGCAGAAGAGCCCTGTCATCGGCTGCAAAAACGCGCGCCGCACCTTGACCTTGCCACCAGAGCATCACCACCGCGCCTTCGGCCGCCTCCGCCGTCAACGCGACGCGCAGCATCGCCGGATGATCACGGTAACGAACCGGAAGCAGCTTCGCGGTACGCGTTAAAATCCCGGCGCCGTCCGGAGCGAGGTCCCATTCACGGAGATAATGCTGGAAGTCCGCGTCTCCGCACAAACCAGGCAATCTCCTTTGGGACGAGGACGATTCAGCCGAGATTGAACACGCGCGTCGGATGCAGCGCGCCTTTCGCAAGTTCGCCGAGCGCAATCAGACGCCCTTTGGACGTTGCATAAGCCGGTCCCGAAAGGATCGGTGCATCGCGTCCCCGGATCAACACCGTCTGCCCGCGTGCGAGACTTGCCGCGTCGCTTTGCGACACGAGCAGCTCCGGCAAATCGGCGAGCGCCGCTTCGACGGGTTGCAGAAAGCGCAACAACTGCTCGGGATCGTTTGCATCCGATGCCGCCTTCAAATCATCCATCGCAACCGCGATGGCTTCGTCGAACGGACCGACCTGCGTCCGCCGCAAAGCGATGACGTGACCGTAGCAGCCGAGCAGACGGCCCATATCGCGCGCCAGCGCACGCACATACGTTCCCTTGCCGCAACGCGCCTCGAACACGCTCGTCGCCTCATCCGGCATATCGACCAGCTGCAGGCTGTCGATGAAAACCGGACGCGCGTTGAGCACGACCGTTTCGCCGTCACGCGCGAGATCGTAAGCCCGAGCACCATCAACCTTGATCGCCGAATAGGCGGGCGGAACCTGCATGATCTCGCCGTGAAACTGCGGCAGCAAGGCTTCGATGCTTGCCCGATCCGGACGCTGATCGCTGGTGTTCGCAATCGCGCCCTCGGTATCGTCCGTTTCGGTTTCCGCGCCCCAGCGCACCGTGAAGCGATACGCCTTCTCGCCATCGACCGCGAACGAAACGGTCTTCGTCGCCTCCCCGAGCGCGATCGGCAGAATGCCTGTGGCCAGCGGATCGAGCGTTCCCGAATGCCCCGCCTTCTGCGCATTGAAAACGCGCCGGACGATGCCGACGGCCTGCGTCGACGTCATGTTCTGAGGCTTGTCGAGCACCAGCCAGCCATGAACCGGTGATCCCTTTTTGCGGCGTCCCATCGATCTTATTTCCCCGTATCCCGTCGTACTTTTTCGCTATCGAGCAACCGGTCGATGCGCGTCGCTTCTTCGAATGTCTCGTCCTCGCGAAATCTGAGATCCGGCGCGTAGCGAAGATTGAGCGTATGCGCGACCTCGGCGCGAATGTATTTCTTGTTGCGCGTCAGCGCCTCGATCACCGGCTTCACATCGTTGCCGCCGAGCGGCATCACGTACACGGTTGCGAGTTTCAGATCAGGCGACAGCCGCACTTCCGGGATCGTGATGACGTGCGAGGCGAGCACGTCGTCGTGGATTTCGCCGCGCGACAGCATCTCGGCAATCTTATGCCGGATGAGCTCGCCGACGCGGAGCATTCGCTGCGACGGCGCTTTCGACGGAAGGGTTTTGTGTTTTGATCGCATGGCCAGATCCTTCTTCAAGCCTCGGCGCCGCGAGACAATCGCTCGGATAAATCGGCGAAGGCGGTCTTGTCGTCGCGCGAAGCGAACGCCCTGAGCGGCACGATGAGCGCCGTTCGCGGTGTCAGACATAAAAAAACGTGATCCGCCGTCTCGATCACTTTCGCGATGAGAGCCCAGCCGAAATCTCGAACAGAAGCGCCGTTCGTGACCCGAAGTCCCGCTTCTGACACATCGATCCCGGTCTCGTCGGATGGCAGCTTTGCGCGCGCGATGCGCCAGTTCGTGCGCAGCGTCAACACCAACGTAATGCAAGCATAGGCGATGGCCGCTGCCGCGACGACCAGCACGATATGGCGGTAGTCCGCCAATGATTGCGGAACGAGCGCGCCGAGTTCATCCTCGAACGCTCCGAGTGCGGCGCCCAAGACAAAAAACACGGCAAAAAACGCGAGCACGCTCCCTCGCGAAAACTCGCGCGGCAAGCTTTCGTACGCTGCGATATCAGCGCGCGTCAGCCGGAACGACAATTTGAGGGGTAACTCGATCGCTTCTGTCATCTTCCGACCGCCGCGGACTTGAACCACGCTCGGCCTCTTATTAGGGATTAGGTTTTGGGTTGTAGGGATTAGCTTTGGTCGAATTATTCGGCGGGTTCTGCCAAGCGTCGCCTCAATGCATTCAACATCCGTCCCAGTTCATCCGCAAGAGTCAGCGCGGATTCGGCATCTTCTAGCTTCAACAAATCACAACGCACCGCAAGCTGAAGAAATGTCTCGACCTCGGCAACGGATCCTCGCGCAATGCTGACGAAGTTCGCATAATCGCGACGAGTTCCTCGCGAATTGCCTTCCGCAATATTTGCAGGGACCGAAGCGGCCGCGCGGAGCAGCTGGTTCGTGAGTCGGTATTCTTCAGTACGCGGCATGAGCTTGGCATGCTTATAGGCCTCTTCAGCCAAACTCATGCCTTTCTGCCAGACAATGAGATCGCGATAGGACTGAACCTCCGACATTCAGTCCTGCCCGCTAATCCCTATTCCCAATTCCCTAGTACCTCACAGGCTTCTAGCGATCGTCTCGACCTGGAAGCACTCGATCTGATCGCCTTCGCGAATGTCCTGATAGTTCGCGAACGACATACCGCATTCCTGGCCCGCGACGACTTCTTTCACGTCGTCCTTGAAGCGTTTGAGGATCGCAAGCGTGCCCTCGTGAATGACGACGTTGTCGCGCAGCAGACGTACCTTGGCGCCACGTTCGACCTTGCCCTCGGTGACCTGGCAGCCCGCGACCTTGCCGACCTTCGAAATGTTGAAGACCTGCTTGATCGACGCGTAGCCGAGGAACACCTCGCGCTTCGTCGGAGCGAGAAGACCCGACATCGCCGCTTTCACTTCATCGACGAGATCGTAGATGATGTTGTAGTAGCGGATTTCGATGCCCTGGTTATCGGCCGCCTGCTTCGCCTGCGCATTGGCGCGGACGTTGAAGCCGATGACGACAGCCTTCGATGCCGCCGCAAGCGCGATATCCGACTCGGTGATGCCACCGACGCCCGAATGCACGAGGCGCGCTTCGACTTCGTCGTTGCCGACCTTGCGAAGTGCTCCCGCGATCGCTTCGACCGAACCCTGCACGTCGCCCTTGACGACAAGCGGGAATTCCTTGCGCTCGGCGTCCTTGAGCTGCTGCATCATCTGCTCGAGCGTGCTCTTCGAGCCTGCCGAACCCAGCGTCTCGCGGCGCTTGCGGACGCGATAATCCGTCAGCTCGCGCGCACGCGCTTCGTTCTCGACGACGGCGAATTGATCGCCCGCTTCCGGAGCGGCGTCGAAGCCCAGCACCTCGACCGGCACCGACGGCCCAGCCGTATCGATATTCGCGCCGTGATCGTCGAGCAGCGCTCTGACGCGGCCCCAAGCCGTACCGGCGACGATGATATCGCCGACATGCAGCGTGCCGCGCTGAACGAGAACCGTGCCGACGGGACCACGTCCGCGCTCGAGCTTCGCTTCGATGACGATACCTTCCGCGGTGCGCGCCGCGTTCGCCTTGAGGTCGAGGATTTCGGCCTGCAGGTGGATGGCTTCAAGCAGCTTGTCGAGGTTCGTCCGCTTCAGCGCCGACACCGGCACTTCGAGCGTTTCGCCACCCATGCTTTCGACAACGATTTCCTGCGACAGGAGATCGGTGCGCACGCGATTGGGATCGGCCTGCGGCTTGTCGATCTTGTTGATCGCAACGATGATCGGAACCTTCGCGGCCTTGGCGTGATTGATCGCCTCGACCGTCTGCGGCATGACGCCGTCGTCGGCCGCAACGACCAGAACGACGATGTCCGTCACCTTGGCGCCGCGCGCACGCATGGCGGTGAACGCTTCGTGGCCCGGCGTATCGATGAACGTGATCTTGTCGCCGTTCGAGGCTTTGACCTGATACGCGCCGATATGCTGCGTGATGCCGCCGGCTTCGCCCGCGACGACATTCGCGGACCGGATCGCATCGAGCAGCGACGTCTTGCCGTGGTCGACGTGACCCATGATCGTGACGACGGGAGCACGCGACTCGAGCGCAGCATCGTCGGCATCGACATCGCCGACGAAACCGATTTCGACGTCGGCTTCCGAGACGCGCTTCGACGTATGGCCGAATTCCTGCACGATGAGTTCCGCCGTGTCGGCGTCGAGCACATCGGTGATTTTATGCATCGCGCCTTGCTGCATCAAATACTTGATGAGATCGACGGCGCGCTCCGCCATGCGGTTCGACAGTTCCTGGATCGTGATCGCTTCCGGAATGACGACCTCGCGAGCGATTTTCTCGCGCGGCTGCTGAATGCCCATGGCCTTCAGCTTTTCCTTCTCGCGCTTGCGCTTCAGCGACGCGAGTGAGCGAACCTGAGCTTCACGATCGAAGTTCGTGATCGTCAGCTTCTGGCGCTGGCGGCCGTCGTCATTCGTCTTGACGGCAGGACGCGGCACCTTGGCGCCGCCGGGACCGCGCTTGCGGCTATCGTCTTCTTCCACCTGCTCGCGGGCGGCAACCACGGGCCGCGCCGGACGAACCGGCTTCTCGATCGTCGTCGCATCGGCGGGAGCCGCACCGCGGCGCGGTGGCACCGGCAGTTCGATCTCGCGCGGGCGTCCGGCCTCACGCGGCATGTAGGCCGTGTTGCCGGTCGGGCGAGCGCCCTGTCTTTGATAAGGCGGACGGCCGCCATCGCGCGACGGCGGCGAATTGTTGTCACGACGCTCACGCGGCGCGGGAGGTGTCGTCTCGCGAGCGACAGGCGCAGGCGAAGCTTCAGCCGGCTTCGCTGCAGCAGGCGGCGCAGCAGCGGGCGGAGCGCTCTGTACCGGCGCTTCTTCGACGCGCGGCTCGGGCTCGGGCGGACGCACCGGTTCGAAACGAACGGGCTCCGCTTCGACACGCGTCGTGCTTTCCGCACGCGCAGCAGCGAGTGCGCGCTCGCGTGCCGCGCGCTCTTCGTTCGAAAGCGTGCGTGCCTGTGCTGGATTCGATGCTTGCTGTCGCGGCGCCGGAGCGGACGGCGCTCTTACCGGCGGCGGAGGTGCTTCAGCCGGCGCCGGACCCGGCGCAGCTTCACCTTCAGGCCCGGATCCGAAGCGCCGCGTCTTCTTCTTCTCGACGACGACAGACTTCGATCGCCCGTGGCTGAAGTTCTGCCGCACATGCCCAGACTCGACCGTTCGCTGCAGCGACAGCGGCTTGCGCGCTCCAACGCGAATGGTCTTATCGGTCTGGTCGTTCGAATCCGTCATGCGTTATCCGTTCAGCCTTCGCTTTGCGTTTCAGAAAATCCATTGCCGGTCTCTGTCGCCGAGGACCGGTAACGCGTCAGGCGCTCCGCTTCCTCGAGAAACCGATCCGACAGGCCTCCGGGTGTGAGGGCAGCATGTACCACACTTCCGCGGCCAATAGCCAAGCTCATTTGATCGATCGTCAGAACATCGACAATCGCTGCAGTGAGCCCCCGAGAACCTTGAATAGCCTTAAATTTCCGGTCGATCTTGGACCGCCCGTCTGCCGACGCCTCTGCCCCGTGCAGCACCACAGCCACAGGTCCCTTGTCCAAAGCCGCCGAGACTTTCTCGAAGCCCGACACCGCCAAACCCGCCTTATTTGCGAGCGAAAGCGTGCCCATGAGGCGCTTAACCATCAGGCCATCGACACGCTCGGCGAGGTCAGATGAAGCCTCGGCACGCGTCTTCAGGCTCTTCGCGAACGTATTGGCTTTGACGGCTTTTTCAACAAGCCGACGGTCGCAGCCGACCCAGACGCCGCGCCCGGGCAAGCGGCGTTCGAGATCGGGGACGACGGTGCTGTCAGGCGACAGCACGAAGCGGATCAAAAGGCGCGGATCAAGGCTTTGCCGCGAGACGGCGCACATGCGCTCGGACCCGGAGGCGTTGTCGCCCCGGTCCGACGCTGGCTGGTCTTGCCGCTCTACCATCACGCGCGCTGTCTGCTCCTCCGAACATTCCCTTAGCCCTGAGAGCCGGCGTCTTCCGACGCGGCTTCAGGTTCGCCTTCCACAGGCTTCTGCAGGTCTTCCGCCTTGATCCAGCCGGCGTGAACGCGCGCCGCCATGATCATGTTTTCGACATCGGTTCGCGACAGCTCGAAGCCATCGAGGAAGCCCTTGTGCTTGACGGGCTCGGTGTCCTTGTCCTTCTTGCGATCTGTCCAGCCGACGAGTTCGTCGGTTGCGCAGTCCGCGAAATCTTCGACGGTCTTGATGCCGTTCTCGCCGAGCGCCACCATCATCGCGGTGTTGATGCCGGGGATTTCCGCAAGTTCGTCCGCAACGCCGAGTTCACGACGCTTCGCATCGCGCTCCGCTTCCTGCTGCTCGATGAATTCGCGTGCGCGGATCTGGATCTGCTCCGCCGTACCTTCGTCAAAACCTTCGATGTGGGCGATCTCCGAAATATCGACATAAGCAACTTCTTCGACGCTCGCGAAGCCTTCCGTCACCAGAAGCTGCGCGATGACTTCGTCGACGTCGAGCGCATCCATGAGGAGCTGCGTGCGTTCCGCGAATTCCTTCTGACGCCGCTCGCTCTCTTCCTGTTCCGTCAGGATGTCGATGTCCCAGCCCGTGAGCTGCGACGCCAGCCGCACGTTCTGACCACGACGGCCGATCGCAAGCGACAGCTGCGCTTCCGGAACGACGACCTCGATGCGGTTGGAATCTTCGTCGAGGACGACCTTGGTGACTTCAGCAGGCGCCAGCGCGTTGACGATGAAGCTCGCCGCATCCGGGTTCCACTGGATGATGTCGACCTTCTCGCCCTGCAGCTCGTTGACGACCGCCTGCACGCGCGCGCCGCGCATACCGACGCAAGCGCCGACCGGATCGATCGATGAATCCTTCGAAATCACCGCGATTTTCGCGCGGCTTCCCGGATCGCGTGCGACCGACTTGATTTCGACGACGCCGTCGTAAATTTCCGGCACTTCCGCGCGGAACAGCGACGACATGAATTCCGGACGCGCACGCGTCAGGAAAATCTGCGGGCCGCGCTGCTCGCGGCGCACGTCATAGATGAAAGCACGGATGCGATCGCCAAGGCGGACGTTCTCGCGCGGGATCATTTCATCGCGGCGGATGATGCCTTCGGCGCGGCCAAGATCGACGATGACGTTGCCGTACTCGACGCGCTTCACCGTGCCGTTCGTCGTATCGCCGACGCGATCCTTGTACTCTGCGAACTGCCGGTCACGTTCGGCCTCGCGCACCTTCTGCACGATAACCTGCTTGGCGTTCTGCGCGGCGACGCGGCCGAACTCCAGCGGCGGCAGCGTCTCGGCGATCATGTCGCCGGCTTTGGCTTCCGGGTTGCGCTTCTTCGCGTCTTCGACCGTGATCTGCGTTGCATCGTTCTCGACGGCTTCGACAACGGCGAGCACGCGCGTCAGCTTCGCTTCGCCCGTCTTCGGATCGATCTCGCAGCGGATGTCGTTCTCCGCGCCGTAGCGCGACTTGGCGGCTTTCTGGATGGCATCTTCCATCGCCTCGATGACGATCTTCTTGTCGATCGTCTTCTCGCGCGCGACAGCGTCGGCAATTTGCAAAAGCTCAAGCCGGTTGGCGCTGATGCCTGCCATGGCCATGGGATCAATCCTCCAGATCGTCTTCGTCGAGTTCGGCGCCGTCGCCGGGCCGGTCAGAGTGTCGTTTCTTGGCGCGAGCGAGCGCTTCGCGGATGAGTTCATCCGTCAGCACCAGCCGCGCATCCGAGATCAAATGCACCGGCAGCCCGAGATGCTGGATGCCGTGCTCGCCCGTATCGGCTTCGATGCGAACTTCGCCATCCTCGAAGCCTTCGAGCATGCCTTTGAATTTCCTGCGTCCGCCGACCGCTTCGGTCAATTCGATCTTGGCTTCGTGACCGGACCAGTCTTCGAAATCGCTCGGCCGAACGAGCGGACGATCGATACCGGGCGACGAGACTTCCAGGCGATAGGCACCCGAGACGGGATCGGCAACGTCGAGCACCGGCGAAACCTGCTTCGAAATCGTCTCGCAGTCGTCGACAGTGATCGAGCCGTCGGGGCGCTCCGCCATCAACTGCACGATCTTGTCGGCTGTCGCGCCGCCGCCTTGCACTTTCACGCGCACCAGCCGGAAGCCCAGATCTTCGAGCACAGGTTCGACGATTGCGGCCACCTCGGCTGCAACGCCCGTTTCGCGCAGAAAACGGCGCGTATCGGGGCCGCTATCTTCAAGCGGTGCGTTGCTGGCGATCGGGTCTTGCAATGGCGATCCTGAGCTAAAGTTCGTTTGGAGCGGGCCCGGAGGTCCACTCTCAATTTGATCATCGAGTTATTGGAATGACTGCTAGATAGGCGAAGTCGAGCCAACGTGCAAGGCTCTCGAACGCCCTCAGGCCCTCAAAAAGCGGAAATAATAGCGTCGCCGCCCGGCCTCGGCGGCCTTGGATTCATATTTGGTTTCGACCCAGTCGGCGGGTTGCACGCGCCAATCGTCAGTCCCTTCAGCCTGCCACAGAAAGCGCGGTTCAAGCTGGAAAGCCTCGAGCATCGTCCGCGCGTAATCGCCGATATCCGTCGCGATCCGAAGCTCGGCATTGGGCTTCAGAACCCGCGCGAGCAGGTCGAGCAACGAAGAATTAACCAGCCGCCGCTTTCGGTGCTTCCGCTTCGGCCAGGGGTCCGGAAACAGAACGAACGCACGATCGAGAGAGCTCGGCGCCAGTTGACGCAGCACGTCGCGCACGTCGCCCATGTGAACGCGGATGTTTTTGAGGCCGTCGTCCTCGATGGCCGTCAGCACCTTGATGACGCCATCCTCATACGGCTCGCAGCCGACGAGCAGAGCCTGCGGATTGCGCCGCGCCTGCTCAAGCAAATGCTCGCCGCCGCCGAAGCCGATCTCAAGCCATGTTTGAACCGCATCGGGTAACGCCTGCGGATCGACGGCGACGCGCGGAAGCACGTCACGCAACAGCGCGGCTTGACGCGCGCTCGGCTTCCGCCCCCGGCGCCGCCCGTAGGATCGAAGCTCACGTTCGTGATCGTCGTCTTCGTCAACGTCGTCAGTCACGACCTGCGCCACCATTCCACCCACGTCATGGCCGCCCTTGAGGCGGCCATCCAGGGCTAAGTTATGAACGTTATCGCCTTGGCTCTGGATGGCCGGGTCAAGCCCAGCCATGGAGTGAGGTCAGTAGATCGACTGAGAACCAAGAAAAACGGCCGCTTTCGCAGCCGCTTCATCTAAACCAAAAGCGTGACGCTATCAGCCGACGGCCTTGGCGATCTTCGCCGCGAGGTCGGTGCGCTCCCACGAGAAGCCGCCGTCCTTGTCCGCCGGACGTCCGAAATGACCGTAGGCCGACGTCCGCGCATAAATCGGCTTGTTGAGATCGAGATGCGCGCGAATGCCTCGCGGCGTCAGATCCATGACGTTGCCGAGAGCCGCTTCGATCACAGCTTCGTCGACTTTGCCGGTGCCGTGCGTATCGACGTAGATCGACAGCGGCTTCGCAACGCCGATCGCGTAGGCGAGCTGGATCGTGCAGCGATCCGCGATTCCCGACGCAACGACGTTCTTCGCGAGATAGCGCGCAGCATATGCCGCCGAACGGTCGACCTTCGTCGGGTCTTTGCCGGAGAACGCGCCGCCGCCGTGCGGAGCCGCACCGCCGTACGTATCGACGATGATCTTGCGCCCAGTGAGACCGGTGTCGCCGTCCGGACCGCCGATGAAAAACTTGCCCGTCGGGTTGATGTGCCAGATCGTATCCTTGCCGATCCAGCCCTCGGGCAGCGCCTTGTGAACGTAGGGCTCGACGATCTCGCGCACCTGACGCGAGCTGAGCTCTTCGTCGATGTGCTGGTGCGAGACGACGATCTGCGTCACGCCGACCGGTTTGCCGTCTTCGTAACGCACCGTTACCTGGCTCTTCGAATCCGGACCGAGCTTCGCGGCATCGCCGACTTTGCCCTTCCGCGCCGCTGCGAGATCGAAAAGAATTTTGTGCGCGTAATAGATCGGCGCCGGCATCAGCTCCGGCGTCTCGTTGCAGGCATATCCGAACATGATGCCCTGATCGCCCGCGCCTTCTTCCTGATTGGTCGGCTGCTTGGCGTCGACGCCCTGTGCAATGTCGGACGACTGCGAATGCAGCAGGACTTCAATATTGCAGTTCGCCCAATGGAAGCCGTCCTGCTCGTAACCGATGTCCTTGATGGCGTTGCGTGTGATGGCTTCGATCGCCGCAACCGTCACGTCGCGCGGCCCGCGCGATTCACCGGCGATGATGACGCGATTGGTCGTCGTCATGGTCTCGCAGGCGGCGCGGATGCTCCACGGATCGAGGCCTTCTTTCTGGCCTTCGCGATAGAACGCATCGACGACTTCATCCGAGATACGGTCGCAGACTTTGTCCGGGTGGCCCTCGGAAACGGACTCGCTTGTGAAGAGGAAAGACTTTCGCGCCACTTTGGCCCCCATGTTGAAGGAACTTGCTTCCGATGTGCCTAACGGAAGGCAGAGCCGATGTAGCAGGTGCCGACCTTCGGAAAAGCGCCGGTTTGTCGCAGTCCTGGCTTTCGCGGTCAAGTTCACGGACCGCAAGCTGTTCATCCGATCCACGATCGAATGCTATTCGCGAAATTCGCAAGCCGCGTCGCAATACCGGACGCGCGGCTTTGCTCAGCTCTCCTCGCCCGCGAGCGAGCGCACGAGATCGACGATCGAGCGGCGAACCTTCGGATCGGAAATCCGCGCAAAAGCTTTGTTCAGTTCCAGGCCTTCGCGTGTCCCGAGGAAATCGACGACGTAGCTTTCGCCGGGCTGTTCCGCGAAGCCTGCAATCACGTTGCCCGTCGTCTGCACACCCGACGGTGCTTCGTCATAGAAAAATTGCACGGGAACGCCGAGCACCTTCGCCAGATCGAAAAGACGGCTGGCGCCGATGCGATTCACGCCCTTCTCGTATTTCTGAACCTGCTGGAATGTGAGACCCAGATGTTCGCCGAGCTTTTCCTGGCTCATGCCAAGCAACATGCGGCGCAGCCGGACGCGCGAGCCGACGTGAACGTCCATTGGGTTAGCACGGCGCGATCCGCGTGCAACTTCCTCGCTTGATTCTTCTACGATCAAAATGTCGTCCGCCATCGCTCTACAGCCAACAGTAAAACCCAAGATAGCTTGCACACTTCCTAGGTGTACGCATGACCAAGGTCAATCGCCGAGCGATGCCGTGACAAGTTGCCCGCAAATCCTTGATTAACGGCGTAATTTAGCGGAAATGGCCGCCATCATCGAAAATGCCGCAAGGACGAGCGCCAGCATCCAGTCTCCCGCCCTCGCGTAGACCGGCGGCGTCAATGCCTGCGGAAGGCCGCTATCGATGATGCCACGGACGTCGAGACCGAGCGTCTGCAGCGCCCGGCCGTAGGGATCGACGACAGCCGAAATCCCGTTATTGGCGGCACGGATAAGCGGAACACCTTCTTCCACCGCGCGGATGCGGGATTGGTGGAAGTGCTGGTAAGGCCCTGTCGACTGCCCGAACCAGCCGTCATTCGTGACGTTGAGGAGCACGCCCGGGCGTGCGGCACCCTGCACGACTTCGCCGCCGAACAATGCCTCATAGCAGACCAGCCCCAGCGCCGGCGGCAGCCCGGGAATGGTCATCAGCGGCCGCGGCGTAACGCCCTCGCCAAACGCGCCGCGCCCATGCGTCAGCTTCTCGATGCCGATGTGCGATAGCGCCGATTCCAGCGGCACATATTCGCCGAACGGCACGAGCTTGATCTTGTCGTAGACGGCATCGACCTTCGCCTCCTCGTCGAATACGAGAATGCTGTTCAGAACGCGCGTCCCCGGCAGCAGACGCCGGTCGGACCCGAGCGGCGGATCGTGCCGTATCCCGCCCGTGATCAGCGTCGTGCCCTTCGGTAGCATCGCCGCAAGCATGTCGAGCGCTGCCGGCGTCTCCAGCGGAAAGAACGGCATCGCCGCTTCCGGCCAGACGAGATGCGTGATCCCCGCGAGCGAATCCGTTTCGCCCTTCGGGTTGGCGAGCGACAGCGCAATGTGATCGTTGAAGATGCGCCGTTGGTATTCGGCCATCCATTTCTCGCGCTGTGGCACGCTCGGTTGAACGATGCGCAGCTTGACGTCGGGCACGAAGGCTTCCGGCGCGGAAAGCCTCCAGGCGCCATACAGGCAAAGCATCGCGATCGGACCAACACCCACGGCGATCGCGCGTGCAACGTCGGCGAAACGAAGCCGCTCGTCCCTATCCGCCATCATCACCAAAGGCGCCGGAAAGACGAAAGCCGCGATCGCGGTCAGCCCATAGGTCCCGAACAGCGCCGCGCTTTGCATGAGCGGCAGCGGGTAGGTCAGCGAATAGCCCAGCACGTTCCACGGAAACCCCGTCAGAACATGACCGCGCAGCCATTCGACGACGCCAAGCGCAATCGCGAACACGAAAACCCGCGCCAGACCCGGCAGCCAGAACCTACGCGCCAGCGCCGCCGCCGCGGCCCAAAATAGCGCGAGACCGGCGGGCAGCAGCGTCACCGCGAACGGCAGCAGCCACGCGAACTTGTCCGCTTCGACGAGAAACGCTTCACCGACCCAAAACAGATTGCAGAAGAAATAGCCGAAGCCGAACAGCCATCCGGCGCTTGCGGCGCGCCGCCATCCGGAGCTTGCGTCGATCAGCCAGACGAAAACCGGAAGCGTCAGGAATAGCACCGGAAAGGCGAAGATCGGCGCGAACGCCAACGCCGAAAGCCCGCCCGCCGCGATCGCAACCGCCGCGCGCTTCCAGCCGCCGAGCCCCATCACGCGCGCGCGCAGAGCTGCCAAGGCCGTTCCCGGCGACGACGCCCGCGCTGTCTGACTCGGCGCCTCCATCACGCCTTCGGCGCTTCGGCTGATGCCTTCGTGCTTTGCGGCAGCGCGCGCGCCGGATGAATTTTGACTTTCTTCACGCGCCGCGGATCGGCATCGAGAATTTCGAACTCGATGCCCGACGGATGATGAATCAGCTCGCCGCGCGCCGGAACACGGCCGAGCATCGAGAAGATCAGACCGCCGAGCGTATCGACGTCGCTTTCCTCATCTTCCGGCGTCAGCTTCAGCTTGAGATGCTTTTCGAGTTCCTCGATCTCCGTGCGTCCCGCGGCCACGACGCCGAGCTTCGGATCGGACACGATGTTGATTTCCTCATCGTCGTCGTGCTCGTCCTCGATGTTTCCGACAACCTGCTCGACGAGGTCCTCGATCGTGACCAGCCCGTCCGTCCCGCCGTACTCGTCGACGACCAGCGCCATGTGAATGCGCGTCGACTGCATACGGATCAGCAGGTCGACGGCGGGCATGGACGGCGGCACATAGAGGATCTGACGCCGGATTTTCACAGTGGTGATCGGCCGATTGAGATCGATATTCTGCAGTACGATTTTGCCCGCAACCGGAGCATCCTCCCCGCCCTCGATCTTGCCCGACCGTACCGGACGGCCCGAGGCTTCCGCCATGAACCACCGGAACAGGTCCTTAATGTGGATCATGCCGCGCGGATCATCGAGCGTTTCGCGGAACAGCGGAATGCGCGAGACGCCCGCTTCTTCGAACGTTTCGAGAAGTTCGGCAATCGACTCGTTTTCGTCGAGCGCCGTGATCTCGGCCCGCGGCACCATCAGCTCCACGACGCGACTCGACCCGAAACGCAGCAGGCGTTCCAGCATCTTGCGTTCGGTGTCGGTGAAGCTCGTCGAGGCATCGGTTTTGAGCGCCCCTTCGAGCGCATCACGGACGCTCTGCGGAACGGCGAAACCGAGCTTCGCGCGGAGAATGTTCAGCCAGGTGGAAACGCTGGACTGGCGACCTCCTTCGGAAAGGATGTCGGATGTCGATTTGTCGTGTGTTCGGTCAGTCATAGCCATGTATCGGGGGGATGGTCAGCCACTTGTACCGGTTTCCAGGGCGCCCGTGTAGGGATTTGCGACGCCAAGCCTTGAAAGAATAGAAATTTCAATAGCTTCCATGTGCTCGGCTTCATCCGCTGACATGTGATCGAAGCCAAAAAGATGCAGAATCCCGTGGACGACGAGATGTTGCAGATGGTGCTCGGGCGAAACGCCTTGCTCGTCGGCCTCGCGCCGAACCGTCTCCGCCGCCAGGATGACGTCGCCGATGAAATCCTCGGGCGCGCCCTCTCCCGCCGGGAACGACAGGACGTTCGTCGGCTTCGGCTTGCCACGGAATTGCCCGTTCAAGACTTCGACGCTGGCGTCGGACGACAATGCAACGGCGACGAGGCCGGAACCATCACTGTCGCCCAGTTCCTGAGCGACGGCGGCAGCGGCGCGCGCGATCAGATCCGGCGCATCAGGTAACGATGACCAGTCGCCATCGTCTTCGACGACATCAACCTCGATGACACGAGGTATGGCCGGTTGTGGAGGTTCCGACATCAGCCGGTCTTCGGCTTTTCGTAGGCGTCGACGATCTTCGCAACGAGATCGCGGCGCACGATGTCCTGAGCCTCGAACCGCACGATCGAAATATCGTCGACATTCGAGAGAAGGTCGACGGCTTCGACGAGCCCCGATTTCGTCCCGAACGGCAAATCGATCTGCGACGGGTCCCCCGTCACGACCATCTTCGAGCCTTCGCCGATACGCGTCAGGAACATTTTCATCTGCATGCTGGTCGTGTTCTGCGCTTCGTCCAGGATCACGAACGCATTCGAAAGCGTGCGCCCGCGCATGAACGCCAGCGGGGCGATTTCGACGACGCCAGTCTCGATGTCACGCTCGACCTTTTCCGGCGGCAGAACGTCATAAAGCGCGTCGTAAAGGGGCCTGAGGTAGGGATCGACCTTGTCGCGCATATCGCCCGGCAGAAAGCCCAGCCGCTCGCCCGCTTCGACCGCCGGTCGCGACAGGATGATGCGCTCAACCAGTCCGCGCTCCAGGCAATGCGCGGCGAATGCAACGGCGATGTACGTCTTGCCCGTGCCTGCCGGGCCGAGACCGAAAACAAGGTCTTTCTTGTCGATCGCCCGGATATAGGTGCTTTGCGTCGGCGTGCGCGCCTTGACGACCTTGCGCCGCGTCGCGACCTGCGCCTGTCCGTCGCTCGCAGTGTCCTCGGAGCGCGAATGGCGGATCAAGCCGTCGATGTCGCCGGCTCCGATCGTCTCGCCCTTGGCGATGCGGGCGTAAAGCTTTTCCAGGACGCCGCGCGCAATTTCGCAGGAGTTCGCCGAGCCTGTCAGAATGACGACATTTCCGTGAGCGTGCGCGTTGATACCCAGACGGTCTTCGATGAGTGCGAGATGGCTATCGTATTCGCCCAGCAATTGCGTGAGCAGGCGATTGTCTTCAAAGGGTACGACGACGCGAGCGGTTTCCTGTTCCGGCTTGTTGGGCCGTCTCGACGCTGGCGCGGACGCCCCGCGAAATGCTGCCAATCCCGACACTCCTTTTGACGTCAATCGAATCGACCAAGCCCACCGACGTTACCATGCGCCCAGCGCGCCCGGCACCGGCTCCCTGTGGTTAACCCACCATATCAGGAGGCCGAACGGGAGTCATATTATGCCGCCGAAATGACACCCGAAAGGCTCGACCGGCGGGTTTCGTTGACGGCGACATTGGCCGTTTTTCCGATCAGA
>Ga0209933_1000940_pt1 | contig 37219 bp, 39 predicted proteins | sample ThiBiot_300_biof_FD_183944 | JGI IMG/M metagenome (GOLD analysis project Ga0209933, IMG submission 183944) | Wastewater bioreactor microbial communities from Cape Town, South Africa - Thiocy_cont_300_biof (SPAdes) | ecosystem: Engineered > Bioremediation > Thiocyanate > Unclassified | place...
GCGGTTGACCTCCGCAACCGCCTCGAAGCGGCCGGGCTCGGCGTGCCAGACAAACGCGTCGGCCGCTTCGAAATCGGGAGTTTCTGCGGCTGGCGGCCCGAGACGTTCCAACGCGACGGCGATCCGTTCCAGCAGTGGCCTTATTGCGTCAGTGTCGCTCATCTAAAATCCAGCAGCTATCTATTGGAAACAGCTTGTTTAATCGCTACATCCGCAGATGCCAACGCCAAACAATGGCGCCGCTCTGTGGTTGCAAATAGGATAGCGAACACTATAGTCCGCCCCGAATTTGATTGAGCGCTCCCCTGAGCCCGACGGGCCCGGGGCAGGGGTGTTTATTCCAATCTCATCCAGAGGAATCTACCAGCAGATGTTTACGACACCCGCGTTCGCTCAAGCCGCTGCGAGCCCCATGGAGCCCTTCGGTGGTCTTCTGATCCCGATGATCCTGATGCTTGGCATCTTTTATTTTTTCCTGATCCGTCCGCAGTCGCAACGCGCCAAGGAACTGCGCGCGCGCGTGAATGCCGTACGCCGGGGCGACACGGTCATCACGTCGGGTGGAATGGTCGGCAAGGTGCTGAAAGTCTCCGAAACGAGCGACGAAATCGAGGTTGAACTCGCTGAAAACCTCCGGGTGCGAGTCGTGAAGGGTACGCTGCTCGAGGTGCGCTCCAAGGGCGAACCTGTCAAAGACGCAACGTGATTTAAGCACCGATTGCGTGCGACTATAGCGTGCGGTCTTCGCACCAAGCTGCCTTGCCCGCATTTTTGAAGATTTGAGATCCTTGCCATGCTGCACTTCACTCGCTGGAAAATCATAGCCACTCTGCTGACCTGCCTTGCCGGTCTGCTCGTGGCGCTGCCGAATTTCTTCTCGAAGGAAACCGTGCAGTCATGGCCGTCCTTCATGCCGAAACAACAGTTGACGCTCGGTCTCGACCTGCAGGGCGGCGCGCATCTTCTGCTCGCCATGGACCAGGACGAAATCAAAAAGGACTGGATCAACAATCTGCGCGATGAAGCCCGCAAGGAGCTTCGTGACGCGAAGATCGGCTTTACGGGTATCGGCACTCAGGGCTTGACGCAGCTCGTCGTCAAACTTGCGAAGCCGGAGGAACAAGCCGCCGCGCTCAAGGCTCTCAACAAGGTCAGGCAGCCGATCGGCAATGCTCTACTCGGAGCGGGTGCTTACGACGTTGAGGTGTCTTCGGGAACAGAACCGGGAACGATCGTCATCAAGGAAAGCGATCAGGGCCTTCGGCAACGTGTCGCGAATGCCGCCTCGGCATCGATCGAAACGATCAACCGGCGCGTCAATAATCTCGGAACCTCGGAATCGACGATCGTGCGCCAAGGCGCCGACCGCATTCTCATTCAGTTTCCGGGTTTGAAAGACACCACCGATCTCAAGAAGCTCATCGGCGAAACGGCGAAGCTCACCTTCCATGAGGTGCACCCGTCCATGTCCGGCGATGAAGCCAAAATGACGAAGGTGCCGACGGGCTTCAAGATCTATCCGGGCGACAAGGGAGAGAGCAGCGGCGAGTATCTGTTGCGCGAGCAGCCCGTCGTGCAGGGCGCCGACCTCGCCGATGCGCAGCCAGGCTTCGACAGCCGCAACGGCGAGCCGGTCATCAACTTCCGCTTCAACCAGATCGGCGCGCGCAAGTTCGCCAACTTCACCAAAGATCATGTCGGTCGTCCGTTCGCGATCGTTCTCGACGACAAGGTGCTGTCCGCACCTGTCATTCGCGAGCCCATCCTCGGCGGCTCGGGCCAGATCTCGGGGAGCTTCACGGTCGAAGGCACGAACACGCTCGCCGTTCAGTTGCGCTCGGGTTCGCTGCCGACAAAACTTACCATCGTCGAGGAACGGACAGTCGGTCCATCGCTTGGTGCAGACTCGATCTCGGCCGGTAAGCTCGCCGGCGTCGTCGGCGGCATCGCGGTCGTTATCCTAACGATCCTCTATTATGGCACGTTCGGCATTTTTGCCTGCGTCGGTCTACTCGTTCACTTGATTCTGACAGTGGCGTTGATGACGATGATCGGAGCGGTGCTGACGCTGCCGGGTATTGCCGGTCTCGTGCTCGGTGTCGCCATGGCCGTCGATGCCAACGTTCTCATCTACGAGCGTATTCGCGAAGAATTGCGGCTCGGCAAAATGCCGGTTTCGGCGATCGATGCCGGGTTCCAGCGCGCATACGTGACGATTCTCGACAGTCAGCTGACGACGCTGGCTTGCGCCATCATCATGTTCTGGCTCGGCTCGGGTCCGATCCGCGGTTTCGCCGTGACGCTGACGATCGGCATTTTGACCTCGATTTTCGCATCCGTGACCGTCGTCCGGCTGCTGATCTCGTACTGGCTCAAGGCCCAGCCCAAGGGCCGTGCGATCTACGTTCCCGTCTAGGAGACCTGCGCAGTGCTTATGAGATTGATACCGGTCTTCAAGGGATTCGACTTCTTCCCCCATGACCTGAACTTGCCGTTCATGAAGGTCAAAGGGCCGGCGCTGGCGCTGTCCATCATCGCTATGGTCGTGTCGATCGGGCTGATTGGCATCAAGGGCCTGAACTATGGCGTCGACTTCAAAGGCGGTTCGCTGATCGAACTCAAGACGAAGAGCGGCAACGCCGACATCAGCGCTTTGCGCGAGAAGCTGAATAGCATCGGCGTTGGCAGCGTCCAGATTCAGGAATTCGGTAGCCCCGACGACGTGCTCGTTCGTCTCGAGGAGCAGCCCGGCGGAGAAGCGGAGCAGCAGGCGGCCTTGAAGAAGGTCGTCGATGCCACGTCGGAGACCTATGTCGAGCGCCGTGTCGAGGTCGTTGGTCCGGCGGTGTCGAGCGAACTGCGCATGACGAGTTTCATTGCCGTCGCGGCCGGTATTCTGGCGATCGTCGCCTACGTTTGGTTTCGGTTTGAGTGGCAATTCGCACTGGGCGCCGTGCTGGCGCTATCGCACGACGTCATCGTGACGGTGGGTATTTTTGCGCTGTTTCAGTTCGAGTTCGACCTGTCGACGGTGGCGGCACTGCTTACCATTCTCGGCTATTCCGTGAACGATACCGTCGTTGTGTCGGACCGCATCCGCGAGAACCTGCGCAAGTTCAAAAAAATGGAACTGAACCAGCTCTTGAACCTGTCGATCAACGAAACGCTGTCTCGCACCATCCTGACCGGCATGACAGCACTTGCCGTGCTTATTTCGCTCTATGTCTTCGGCGGCGAGGTGATCAGGAACTTCAATCTCGCGATGCTGCTGGGCGTCGTGATCGGCACCTATTCGTCGATTTTCATCGCGGCGCCGCTACTCGGCTACCTCGGCGTCAAGCGCGACTGGAGCGACTTGGCGGCGAAGGCCGTTGCTACGTCAAAAACAAAAGCCAAGGCCTGAAGACCGCGACGGGAGCGGTGCTGCTCCGATGGAAACAGGTCCCCGATATCCGTATGAGACCGCCGTTACCGCCTATGGTAACGGCGGCTTTCGTTTTGCGGACATGAGCCATCGCGGTTCGATTTTGTGCCTGCCGAACGGCATTTTCGCCTGGAACGCGACGGCGGCGGCCGAATTTCGTGTCGCCGACTTCGACTTCGTCCTGAGTTCGCTGGAGCCGCCGATTACGCTGCTGCTCGGCACCGGTGCCGAACAGGTGTGGCCGGCGGCGGAAATCTACGAGGCGTTCGCGAAAGCCAATATCGGGCTCGAACCGATGTCGACGGGCGCCGCCGCTCGGACCTACAACATTCTGGTCGCGGAAAAGCGGCGGATCGCGGCGGCGTTGCTGGCGGTGCCCTAAATCTGAGGTTCAAGAGCTGCCTGTGCGCGAGCCCCAAGAAGCGACTGCCAACGCCGATGCTATCCGTGCGAGCGCGCGCCTCAACGCACCGGATCGCTATTACGCGGCGCTGTTTGCTCCGGCGAGCGTCCGGGATGATCTGATTGCGCTAGCGGCATTCGACGGCGAGATCGGGCGCATCGGTCAGATCGTCAGTGATGCGGCGCTCGGCGAAATCCGCGTGGCGTGGTGGCGCGATGCGCTGCTCGGTAGTGGCGACACGTCCAATCTCTCTGGTAATCCCATTCTCGATCAGTTCGCCGACGTCATGCGGCGCCACGACCTCTCGCGTCCGGCGCTCGACGCCTATCTCGAAGCGCATATGGCGGCGCTTTTCTCCGATCCGCCTGCTGACGATGCGGCGTTGGACGAAGGCTTCCGCGTCATCGATGGAACGCCCCTCGCGTTCGCGCTGCAGATTCTGCACGGCCCGGCCGACGACGCAGGCCCTTTGATCAACGCGGCCAGTCGTGCCAGCGGACTGGCGCGCGTCGCGCGCACCTTGCCGAATGCCCTTGCGGCTGGGCGGACACCGCTGCCGGAGGCGCGCATTCCAGTTCCGCCGGATACCGATTGGCGGCCGCAAATCGCATGGCTGGCCCGCGAAGCGCGGTCATCCCTGGCGTCGGTTCAGAGCGATCTCAAGCGCAAAACTCGTGCCTTTACGACGGCGCTTTTGCCCCTTGCCCTCATCGAGCCCTATTTTCGCGCTTTGCAGAAGCCTGGATACGATCCGAGCCGTGACATCGTGGATATCGCACCGCTCGCTCGTTTGTGGCGCATTGCACGCGCGCATTGGACCGGAACGCTCTGACGCGTTCGACTGACGACCAAGCGAAGGGGGCAGATGATTTCTCGCCGGCAAACAGCACCGCGCCGCGTCGCGGTCACGTCGCTTTTGTTTATCGCCCTCGTAGGCTTTGCCGCTGTCGCCGCTCCCCAGCGTGCAGAGGCGACGGCCTCGATTGCCTGGCGCGTCGAAAACCCGTTTCGCTTCTTCACCGATCCGCGCGACACGGAAGTTCACCGGCAGGTTTATCGCGCGCTTGGCCCGGATCAGCGCTCGACGCCTGTGCTCTCCGGAGAGCGGGCGCTGCAAAGCACCGATGCTGACGGCTGGGCGTCGTCGATGTACCGCAAGACGTGCTGGAACAATAATCGCTTCAAGTGCGACGCCTACGAAGACTACATCAATCCGACGAGCCATCCGGTCGTCTTTCGCGTCGAAGGCATTGAAGACGCGAAAATGCTGTCGTGCACATGGTTGACCGCTCCGCGCGGATCGGAAACGCCACGCGGGGATGCGCTCACGCAGTCTTGCAGCGAACCGGCGCGCTTCGTCATTCCCTATCCGAAAGGCGCGGTCGTCACGCTCGAGATCGGCGGGCTCGAGGTTGCGAAAGCCGATGTCCGCGTGCGCGATATTCTGGTCGCGGGGATGGGCGATAGTTTTGCGTCCGGCGAAGGCAATCCCGATCTTGCCGTCAGGTTTTCACGCGAGCGCGCGGCCGATTATTCGACCGTCGGCTTCTATAGCGGTTTGACCGGTTATCCGGCCCGCGTCGGCCCCTGGCGCGACCTTGGCGACAAGCAATTCATCAAGGCGAACGCGCGCTGGCTCGATCAGGCGTGCCATCGTTCGCTCTATTCCGAGCAATTGCGAACCGCGTTGCAATTATCTCTCGAAGACCCGCATCGCGCGGTGACGTTCGTCGGCGTGTCGTGCGCGGGCGCGGAAGTCACCGACGGCTTGTTCCTGCGCTACAAGGGCAACGAGTGGGTGCCGGACCCGCCGAGGTATTCGCAGATTTCTGCGCTTGCGGAAGCTCAGTGCGGCGCGAACGCGACGCAACAGGCCGACGTGCCGGAAGCCTACCACATCAACGGGCAGGTGCCGGAGCTCAAGGATCTCATCCTGCGCAAGTGCCCGCAGGAATCGGCGCGCAAGATCGATCTTGCGCTGGTGTCGATCGGCGGCAACGACATCGGCTTCTCACGTCTCTTGGCGAATGCGGTGCTGTCCAATCAATCGATCCTGCGCGAGCTTGGCGGCTGGCTCGGCGAGGTGCACGGCGAGGCCGAAGCGTCGGCGCAGCTCAAACATCTCGGCGCGCGTTACAAAGCTCTCAATCGCGCGCTGCATAACATTCTCTATCTGCCTTGGGATCAAAGCGATCGCATTCTGCTCGTCGCTTATCCGGGCATGGCTCTCGCGGGCGACGGCAGCGAGACCTGCGGAAGCGGCAACGCGGGCATGGAATCCGTTCCGGATTTTCAGCTTGATGCTGTGAAGCTGAGATTGGGAACGTGGTTCGCGGATAAGCTGCATCGCCAGATGCGTGACAGCGCTTACGAGTACGGCTGGACGTTCGTCGAGACGCACCGGCGTGCGTTCATCGGCCGTGGCATCTGCGCGGGGTTGAGCGTCGCGGGCGTCAGTCAGGTCGATGACTTGCGTCTGCCGCGCAAGGTCGATGGTACGTGGACGCCCTATAACCCCGCCGACTATCTTCCGTATGCGTCGCGGCAACGGTGGTTTCGAACCCCGAACGATGCGTTCATGACGGCGAACTTTCATGTCGCCGCCGGCATGCTCACGAAAGTTCTGAAGATCGAGCCATTCGCGCCGTTCCAGTTGCTGCTCGCGACGACGTATTCGGGTGCGTTCCATCCGACCGCGGAAGGTCAGGCGGCGATTGCCGATGCGGTCGTCGAGAAGGCGCGTGCGGTGCTCGCGAAGTACGGCGAAGGTCCTGACGCCGACGCGTCTTATCTTTCATCGATCAAGCCCGACGAGGCGCTGCCGGCTGCGGTCGATGAGCCGGGGCGCGAAATTCCGGACGTCAAGGCGGTGATCACGACGCCCGCGGCGGGTGCTCCGGCATTTGTCGTCGAACCGGAAACCAAAGGGGTGAAAGCTGTCGTTTCGGGACCTGACGATGTGCAGGTTGGCGTTATGCCTCAGACGGCGCAGCCGGGTGCGGAGCCGCCTGTAACGGGAGCCGCCACGACCGCGCCTTTGCCGTCGACGGAAACGCAAGGCGGTGCGGGTGCGCACGTCGTTGGAAGCGAACCTCTTGCGCCGCCGGTGGGTGTCGCCGCGCCGAGCAACGCGACGCAGCCCGAAACGGGATTGAGTGAGGCGAAAGAATTGCTCGCGCCTCCGAAGATCGATGTGCCGTTGCCGGTTGCGGGATCGGAAGCTCCGGCATCGAACACGAACGCTCCGGCAACCGATGCGGCAGCCGCGCCCGCACCGCCGGCAAGCGGTGATGCGTCTACGGGTGCCTTGCCCGAAACCGCCATCCGTCCGTTCGCACCCGCCAGCGGTTCGTCGAACTAGACGGACTGATCGGCGCTTTGCGTGGCGGTTTCGTCGAGCCAGCGCGTGAGGTCGGCGATCGCGCGGCGTGACATCGCGCGCTTTTTCTCGCGACCACGTTCCGGGCCTTTGAGGCGCGCGCCGTTCTGATCGTGCGTCGGCGCCTGCGCGAGATCAGGCAGTAGCCCGTAATTGATGTTCATCGGCTGGAACGAGCGCGCCGACGACCGCTCATCGTCGTCGCTCACGAGATGCCCGCCGGTGATGTGGTCGAGCAGCGCACCCAGAGCCGTTGTCGCCGGTGGCGCATCCGTTTCATGTCCAAGCGCCTGCGCAGCGGCGAAGCGACCGGCAAGCAAACCCATCGCGGCGCTTTCGACATAGCCTTCGACGCCGGTGATCTGGCCTGCGAAACGCAAGCGCGGGTTAGCCTTCAGGCGCAGCGAGCGATCGAGCAGCTTGGGCGAATTGAGATACGTGTTGCGATGCAGGCCGCCGAGACGCGCGAACTCGGCGTTCTGAAGTCCGGGGATCGTTCGGAACACGCGCACTTGCTCGGCGTGTTTTAGCTTCGTCTGGAAGCCGACCATGTTCCAAAGCGTTGCGAGTGCGTTGTCCTGGCGAAGCTGCACGACGGCATAGGGCCAGCGTCCGGTGCGCGGATCGTCGAGACCGACGGGCTTCATCGGCCCATAACGCAGCGTGTCGCGACCGCGCTCGGCCATCACTTCGACCGGCAGGCAGCCGTCGAAGTAGGGCGTGGAGGCTTCCCAGTCCTTGAAGGATGTTTTTTCGCCCGCGAGCAGCGCGTCGATAAAGGCTTCGTACTCGGGCTTTGTCATCGGGCAATTGAGATAGTCCGCGCCGGTGCCGCCGGGCCCGGCCTTGTCGTAGCGCGACTGGAACCACGCAATCGACGTGTCGATGCTGTCGCGATGAATGACCGGCGCGATGGCGTCGAAAAAGGCAAGCGAGTCTTCGCCCGTCAGTTTTGCGATCGCCGTGCTGAGCGCGGGTGAGGTCAACGGACCTGTCGCGATGATGACGCTCGCCCAATCGTCCGGAGGCAATCCGTCGATTTCGCCGCGCACGATCGTCACGAGCGGGTTTTCGGAAAGGCGTGCGGTGACCTCTGCGGAGAAGGCGTCGCGGTCGACGGCGAGGGCGCCGCCAGCCGGCAGCTTGTGCTTGTCGCCCGCGGCCAAGATCAGCGAATCCGCGCGGCGCATCTCCTCGTGCAGCAGACCGACGGCATTGTTCTCCCAATCGTCCGAACGGAACGAGTTCGAGCAGACAAGCTCCGCGAAGCCATCCGTCTTGTGCGCGTCGGTTCCGCGCTCGGGCCGCATCTCGTGCAGCACGACGGGAACGCCCGCGCGCGCGATCTGGTGCGCGGCTTCCGATCCGGCGAGGCCGGCGCCGACGACGTGGATGGCAGCGGGTTTGGTCATATGCACAGGACTTCCACAGCTTGCGAATCGCTCCGCTGCGTGGCGGTTTGAGGCGAATCGTTCGAATGTTAAGCGAGATCGGAAAGGGGCGGCCAAGCGCTCCCCTACCGGTACTTAAGCGGGGCGGCATGGGCTTGCAACGGGTTCTCTGTATGGTGTCGCTCGCAGCAGCGCTCGGCGCCTGCACGCACGAGCGAAACGGGCCGGTCAGCGATCATTACGCGGATTTCCAGGTCGACGCGCCGAACAAGAATACGGTGTCGGTCTGCCACGCCTATACCTGCAAGATGCGGACGAAGTTCAGATTTACCGACGCCGACATCGACGAACTCCGGGCAATCTTCAAGAAGGTCAAAAAGGGTGACACGGCCGCCGAGGAGCGTCGCGCCGTTGCCTATGCGGTCGGCTGGATGGAAACGCGGGTCGGCAAGGCGATCGGCACGGACAAGGATCGTCCGGGCATGGACTTCGAAGCCTCCGGAGACCCGACGCAAATGGACTGCGTCGATGAGTCGACCAACACGACCAGCTACATGCTCGTCATGCAGAACAATGGTCTGCTGAAGTATCACACCGTCGGAACACCGTTCTCGAAGGACCAGCTTTGGAAGGGCGTCGCGGGCTGGACGCATTGGACGGCGGTGTTGAAGGAAACTTCGAACAGCCAGCGCTGGGCCGTCGACAGCTGGATCTATGCGAACGGCGAGAACCCGGCCGTCGTCGAGGTCGACAAATGGTACATCAAGGACCTCGACAGTCTGCCGGTTGCCGCGAAGTAAAACCGGACGAACTCAAGCGCCCGCCACGAAGTCGTAGACCAGCTTGGCGTTGAGCGCGATGATCAGCACCGCGATCAGCATGGCGATCGCCGTCAGCCAGCGCGGAGAGACGAGCGCTCCCATTTTCGTCCGGCTCGCCGTGAACTGCACCAGCGGAACGATCGCGAAGGGCAGCTGCAGGCTGAGGACGACCTGAGACAGGATCAGGAGCTTGCCGGTTTCGGCTTCGCCGTAAAGCAACGTCACGCCTGCTGCCGGAACCAATGCCACCATGCGCGTCACGAGGCGGCGCACCCACGGCGCCATCCGGATTTGCAGGAAGCCTTCCATCACGGCTTGACCCGCCAGCGTCGCCGTTACCGTTGAATTCAAGCCGCAGCAGAGAAGTGCGACGCCGAAGAGCGTCGGCGCGATGGCCGAGCCGAGCAGCGGATGCAGCAGCGATTGCGCCTGTCCAAGTTCGGCAACGTCGGTCTGGCCGGTCTTGTAGAATGTCGCGGCCGCGAGAATGAGGATCGAGGCGTTGATGATGAGCGCGAGGGAGAGTGCGATCGTGGAATCCCACGTCGCGAACTTCAGCGCCTCGCGCTTTTCTTCCGTCGTATCGCCATAGGCGCGCGTCTGCACGATGGCCGAGTGCAGGTAGAGATTGTGCGGCATGACCGTCGCGCCGAGAATGCCGAGCGCGAGGTAAAGCATGTCCGGATTGCGGATGATGTCGGTCGTCGGCGCGAAGCCGCGGATGACGGCGCCCCATTCCGGGTCGGCGAGCGCGATCTGAACGGCGAAGCAGATCGTGATGACGCCGAGCATGGTCACGATGAAGGCTTCGAGATAGCGGAAGCCGAGACGCTGCAACAACAGCACGACGAACACGTCGAGTGCGGTGATCAGCACGCCGATTTCAAGCGGCATTCCAAAGAGCAGGTTGAGACCGATTGCGGTGCCGATGACTTCGGCGACGTCGGTCGCGATGATCGCGGTTTCTGCGAACAGCCAGAGCGGAAATGATGTCGAGCGCGGATAGCCGTCACGGCACGCCTGGGCGAGGTCACGGCCTGAACCGATCGCAAGGCGCGCGCAAAGCGCCTGCAGGATGATGGCCATGATGTTGGACAGTAGCGCAACGAACAGCAGCGCGTATCCGAATTTCGATCCGCCCGCGATCGATGTCGCCCAGTTGCCCGGGTCCATGTACCCAACGGCGACCATGTATCCGGGGCCGAGAAACGCAGCGAAACGGCGCCAGGGCGTTCCTTTGCTGGCGACGGCGACCGTGCCGTGGACATCCGCGAGTGAGCGGTCGGCAAGCTCTCTGCGCCAGTCGGCGTTCCACGATGCCGGCGCTTTTGGCGCCGTTGCAGCTTCAGATTTCACGTCCATCGTGGAGGAGGTCCATTTCGCAAATGACAATCATTTGCAACTGAGATAGCCGGAACCTCGGTCTTCCGTCAAGCGGACGCGGCAATGCGGCAGAGGAAAAGGGGGCAATGTGGAATGGCACCCTGCGCCGTGGCGAGGCAGCGGAATTTGGAGGTATCGGCCGTCAGCGTCAGGAATTCGCCGGAAGTCCGTGCCAGGACGGACTGGCCAAATCGCATTTGTCATGGCTTCATTTATGAAGGCTTCATCGCTTCTCGCCTTGACTGTTCAGGGTCGCCATCGGGATCGATCGCCATGCTTGCGCTCGGGTGACGGGCTAAATGATGTGTACGCCGGATAAGGTTCGACATGTGGGCTCCCTATAAGAAGCGCCTCGAACGCGATCTCGACCGTTGGCAAGCCAACGGTTGGGTGACGCGAGACGGCCACGCGGCAATCCTCTCCGACATCGCAAGCCGTGGCCCGACCGTCAGCCTGGCATCGGCGCTCGCCATCCTCGCCAGCGTCCTGTTCGGATTTGCGGCGATATCGTTCGTGGCGGCGAACTGGGAGGAGGTGCCGCGTCTCGGACGGCTCGCCTTGCTGTTGGCATCGATCTGGGCAGGCTACGGCATGGCCGGGTGGCTGGCATCGCGCGGACACGCGGCGCTCGCCGACGCAGCGATCCTGTTCGCATTGGGGATGTTCGGCGCGAGCATCATGCTCATCAGCCAGATGTATCACGTCGACGGTAATCCGACGGACGCGGTTTTGATGTGGTGGCTTGCAGCTTTGTTTGCAGGCGTCCTGCTGCGCTCTAATCCGGCCTTGGCTTTGGCGATGATCCTCGTCTGTGTCTGGTCAGGCATGGAGGTCTCGCAGAGCAACGCGGTGCATTGGCCGTTCCTGATCGGCTGGGCGGCTGTCACGGCGGCGTTTCTCTGGCAGCGCTGCTTCCCCGGCCTGCACCTTTCGGCCCTGGCATTGACGATTTTCATCATTTCGCTCGGATATCTGCTCGGGCACGGGCATGAGCACACGGCCGTCGCCATCATCGGATTGCTCGCCGCGGCGGCGGCGATCGGTGTCGAAAAGGCCTTGCCGCACTTCGATCACGTCGCGGCGCCGGTCCTTGCGTATGCGATGGTCATCGCGTTCGCGGGTCTCTATGCGCTGCAATTTTTCGAACGCACGTCGCTCGGAACGCTCATCGCGTTGGCAGCGCTGACATTGGTGCTGTTGCTCGGTGCGATCAGCTACGGACTGGCGACGGGAAATCGCGGCGTGCTCTGGCTGGGCTATATCGGATTTTCGCTCGAGGTGCTCTCCGTCTACGGGAAAACCGTCGGTACCATTCTCAACACCTCGCTGTTTTTCCTCGTGGCGGCATTGCTCGTCGCGGCGCTGGCTTACATGGCGCTCAAGATCGCGCAGCGCGGACCTAGCCGAACGGAGGCTGCGGCATGAATAGTGCGTCTCGCTATTTCTGGCCGTTGCTGATCTTCGTCGCATTCGTGCAAACGGCGGCGCTGTTCAAGATCGTCTATGACAAGGATCGCCTGCTCAAGTCGGGCCGGGAGATCACGTTGCCGGTCAAGCCCGTCGATCCGCGGGATATCTTCCGTGGAGATTACGTGACGCTCGGATACGACATTTCGAGCTTGAACGCGTCGCAGGTGCCGGCCGGAAGCTTTGATAAATTCGCCATTGGTGCGCCGGCGTACGTAACGGTTGCCCCGAACCCGGCTGGCGGCTGGGCCGTCACGTCCGTCTCGCCCGAATTTCCGAAGAGCGTGTCGCCGGCCGATGTCGTCTTGAAGGCCCGTGTCGATCGCATGTGGCGCGGGCAGTCGGGGTCGGATGGCGTTCTCAGCCTGCGGTATGGCATCGAGACTTACTTTGTGCCGGAAGGAACCGGCCGCGTGCTCGAAAGCAAGGTCCGGGAGCACAAGATCGATGCCATTCTGGCGGTTGGCGCGGACGGAAGCGCGGCGCTGAAAGGCCTTGTTGTCGATGGTGAGCGGCACGTCGACCCGCCCTTGCTTTAGCACTTCTGGCACGCCGCTCCGGCTGCTATGAGCCCCTGAAATTCGATATCAGGGAGAACGCACGTGACAGTCCAACGCTACGAATCTTCAGCCGTTTATTCCAAGGTGACCGAGGCGAACGGCTTCGTCTTCACGGCGGGTGTCATCCCGACCGACCTGTCACGTGACGTGGAAGGCCAGACGGCCGAGGTTCTCACCGAGATCGACCGGCTGCTGGCGCTCGCAGGCACGGACAAGTCGAAAATCGTCCAGGCAACGGTCTGGCTCAACGACATTCGTAATCGCGACGGCATGAACAAAGCCTGGGGCGCGTGGCTCGGGGGCAAGGACGCTCCGGCGCGCGCCTGCGTCGAAGCCAAGGTCATCGACCCGCGCATGCTGGTCGAGATCTCGGTCGTCGCGGTCAAATAAAGCGATTATCCGAAGGTCTGATTGTTTTTCAGCCGCCGGGTCGAAAAACCCGGCGGTCGTCTGTGCCCCGATTGCCGCGTCCGAATATTTTTCTCGACTGGATTTGACGAGAACCCTTCGAGCCGACTCTTGAATCTGCAAGAAGTCGCCCCGGGGTTTCTCATAGTCATTTTCGGGGGGGTCGGACAAATGACCAAGACGGGATGTTTTAAACGGGGGCTGATCGCCGCTGTTCTGGTTTCTCTTTCTGCGCCAGTGATGGCGCAAGAGGTGGCCGACATTCACGAACAGCGGCGCGAACGGGGCTTCGTCTGCTTCACGGATCACTATCACTACGGATCGAGTTCGGGCCTTTCGAGCAAGAAGGCCGCGCAAGCCGCCGCGATCAAGTCCTGGGCCGATTTCGTCAATTTTGAATACGGCGGCGCATGGACGAGCTGGGCGCGTTCCGGCAGCAAGAGCATCAAGTGCGATCACGCCGGTACCGGCGGTGCGTGGAGCTGCGACGTGAACTCGCGTCCCTGCCGCGGCGGACGCTGAGCAGCTACGTCACCGACTGAAATAGCCTTGGAAGAGCCGGCGCTTTTTGCGCGCGGCTCTTCGCTGTTTTTATCGTCCGGTGAAAATACGCGACAGGAACCGGCGCGCCAGCGATGCGAGCCAGCGGATGAGAAAAAGCTGGATCATCGTTCCGATGACGCCGCGGTTCGATCCGAGAACTTTGCCGAATATCGAGCGGATGATGTCCTCGAGCGATCCGCCGCCGCCGGGGACCTGTTGGCCGCCGCGCCGGATGATGTCGGGCAGCCTCTGATAGGGATCGTCGTTGTCGTCGGGCTGCGGATAGGAGCGGCCCGATCTCCGGCCGAGACCCGGAATGTTGTCGCCCGGTATCGGCAGCGGCTGTCCGGCATCGATCGGAGCGCCGGAAGGCCGACCGGACGATGATTGCCCGTTACCTGACGACCAGTCGCTCGCCGAACCCGATTGCGGTGGCGCGTCTCCAGGCAGGCCGAGCGGGCTGCCGCCAAATCCTGAGAGCCCCGGAATGCCGCTGACGGCTTTTTGGAGCGCGGGCTGTGATTGCCGTTGCAACTCCGCAACCAGCAAGTTCGCGACCGCAGGCAGCAACTTTTCGACCGTTCCCGTATCGAGGTTGGAACTCGATGCCGTGCGCGCCGCGATTTTCCGGCTGACATGCTTGCTGCCGATGAGGACGTCGAGAATGTGGTTGCCGCTGTCGACAGCTTCGGGTGAGGCGAGCGTCTGCGGTTCGGACAAGGCAGTCCCGGCGGCCGGGTTCGTCACCAGTGCTGCAACGTCCGCGACGCCGGCCCTGTTAAGCATGCGCCGTTGAATGCGCGCCTGCAGTTCGTCGGTCAGCGTGTGAACCGCTTGACCGGCCTTGTCGTCATCAACGCCAAAAGTCTGCGCAACTTGTCCGATAAGACGCTGGCCATCTGCACTGTCCAAGGTCGCGGCAATTGTCATCAAAACCTCCCGCTTGGCGATCGCATGCAAGCGATGCCTAGCATGCGCGCTCGTCGCTGACAGCTATGGTCTATCGCGTGATAAGTCCGGCTGCTCTTTCGACCTTCTGCATTCATTAGAGGTTCATACATTCAGGCATTTACTTTGCTGCAATAAGAGGCGGCAATCCGCATCAGCGTCGTGCAACTACGCCTGCATCTGAACGTTAGCGTTCCGTGGAGTTGAGCGTCCGTAAGACCGGATGCCTAAAGTGGAGATTGTCATGCGCAAACTCGTTTTATCGATGTCCGTTCTTTGCGGACTTCTCTTCGTGGGGACGATGCCTGTTCCCGCGCGCGCGGCGGCCGGTCTGACTCCGTCGCACATCGGTGAATCTTCAAGCGTCGCTACGAAGACCGGTTGGCGCCATCGCGGCTGGGGTCATCGACATTGGGGTCATCGCCGGTGGGGCCATCGTCGCGGCTGGCGATTTGGCTTCGGCTGGCCCTATTACGGATACGGGTTCTATTCGCCGCGTTATTATTATTATGGCGATGGATACTATCCTTATCGCAGCTACGGCTGGCGGCATCGCCACTGGCGTCATAATGGCTGGCGCGGCAATCGCGGATGGCGCCATCATCGCGGTTGGGGACATCGCGGCTGGGGTCACCACCGCGGCTGGGGCGGTCGTCATCATCGCCGCTAAAGCCTGAGAGTTTCCTCAGGATCATGTTTTAATTAGACGACTTCGAGCGGTTCGCACGGGAATTCCGGTGCGGACCGCTTTTTTCGTGCGAAAGGGCTAGAGTGCCCGAGTTGCAACGCAGCAGCACTTTTGGCATGGTCCGCGCGACTTTCAGCAGGCGAGTCTGCCTGGGGAGCGAAGGTGGGTCCGCCATTCCGGCAAGGCCCGCTTGCACAAACAAAAAGAAGCGGGGCTAAAAGGACCACTCCATGATCAACATACTTTGGGGGATCATCGCCTGCGGTGCGCTGGCGATCCTTTATGCGTTCATCACCTCGAACGCTGTGATGAGTGCAGATCAGGGCAACGCGCGGATGCAGGAAATTGCGTCTGCCGTCCGCGAGGGCGCCCAGGCTTATCTCAGCCGTCAGTATCGTACGATCGCGATCGTCGGCGTCATCATCTTCATTCTCGCGTGGTTGCTTCTCGGACCGCTGCAGGCGTTCGGCTTCCTGATCGGCGCGGTGCTGTCGGGGCTCACTGGCTTCATCGGCATGAACGTGTCGGTGCGCGCGAACGTCAGGACCGCACAGGCGGCGACCGTTTCGCTCGCGAAAGGCCTCGACATCGCATTCAAGTCGGGCGCCATCACGGGCATGCTGGTTGCGGGCTTGGCGCTTCTCGGCGTCGCCGGCTACTACGCATTCCTGACGGTGGGTCTGGGCAAGGAACCGGGCAGCCGTGACGTCGTCGACGCGCTCGTCGCGCTGGGCTTCGGCGCATCGCTGATCTCGATCTTCGCGCGTCTCGGCGGCGGCATCTTCACGAAGGGCGCCGACGTTGGCGGCGACCTCGTCGGCAAGGTCGAAGCCGGCATTCCGGAAGACGATCCACGCAACCCGGCGACGATTGCGGACAACGTCGGCGACAACGTCGGCGACTGCGCGGGCATGGCGGCCGACTTGTTCGAAACCTACGCCGTGACGGTCGTCGCGACGATGGTTCTGGCGGCGATCTTCTTTGCCGGTCAGCCGAACCTTAGCGTGCTGATGCTCTATCCGCTGGCGATTTGCGCTGCGTGCATCGTGACCTCGATCGTCGGCACGTACTTCGTGCGCCTCGGTGCCAACGGCTCGATCATGGGCGCGCTTTATCGCGGCGTCATCGCTTCGGGCGTTTTGTCGATCGCCGGTCTCTGGGCTGCGACGCAGTACGTTCTCGGCGGCTTCGGCGATGTTGGTACGGCTGCGGGGCAGTCGATCACCGGCTGGAACCTGTTCCTTTGCGGTCTCGTCGGTCTGGCCTTGACCGGTCTGATCGTCTGGATCACCGAATACTACACCGGCATCGGCTACCGTCCGGTGAAGTCGATCAGCCAGGCGTCGGTGACGGGACACGGCACCAACGTCATTCAGGGTCTTGCGGTATCGCTTGAAGCCTGCGCGCTGCCGACGCTCGCCATCGTCGCCGGCATCATCACGACGTACCAACTCGGCGGCCTGTTTGGCACGGCGATCGCGACCACGACGATGCTCGGCCTCGCCGGCATGATCGTGGCGCTCGACGCGTTCGGTCCGGTGACCGACAACGCCGGCGGCATCGCCGAAATGGCCGGCCTGCCGAAAGAAGTCCGCCGTTCGACGGACGCGCTCGACGCCGTCGGCAACACCACCAAGGCGGTGACGAAGGGCTACGCGATCGGCTCGGCCGGTCTCGGCGCGCTCGTTCTCTTCGCGGCCTACAACTACGACCTGCATCACTTCATCGAGGAAGCGAACAAGACCGGAGCGACGGGCTATCAGTTCTTCAAGGACGTTCAGGTGAACTTCGGCCTTGAGAACCCTTACGTCGTTGCGGGTCTGCTGCTCGGCGGCCTCATCCCGTTCCTGTTCGGCGGTCTCGCAATGACGGCCGTCGGACGCGCGGGCGGCGCCATCGTGCTTGAGGTTCGCCGTCAGTTCAAAGCCAAGCCCGGCATCATGAAGGGAACCGAAAAGCCCGACTATGCTGCCGCGGTCGACCTGCTGACGCGCGCCGCGATCAAGGAAATGATCATTCCGTCGCTGCTGCCGGTTCTGTCGCCGATCGTTCTGTTCATCGTCGTCAACGCCATCGCCGGTAAGGGCGCCGCGTTCTCGGCCGTCGGCGCGATGCTGCTCGGCGTGATTGTCACCGGCATCTTCGTCGCCATCTCGATGACCTCGGGCGGCGGTGCATGGGACAATGCCAAGAAGAGCTTCGAAGACGGTTTCGTCGACGTCGACGGCGTCAAGCACGTCAAGGGCTCGGAAGCGCACAAGGCGTCGGTCACGGGCGACACGGTCGGCGATCCCTACAAGGATACGGCTGGTCCGGCGGTCAACCCGGCGATCAAGATCACCAACATCGTCGCGCTGCTCTTGCTCGCTGTGCTCGCGCACTGGTAAGCGATACTCACGCTTCAAACGAAAAGGCTCCGGTTCGTCCGGAGCCTTTTTTGTTTGGTCGAGCGTCTGGGGCGGAGACGTGTGCTGCGCTTAGCCGACGAGGTTTGGATCCTCGCTGTCGTGCTCATGTCCAATAGCGGTAAGCAGCCGCTTATCGAGCCGATCGGGCCGCAGGATCACCTTCTGGAAGTGAATCCTTGACCGCCGTGCGCGGTACGACGAATTCGCCGGCATTTTCGATATAGATGACGATGGATGTGTCGTTGACCTCGCGGACGGCACCGATGCCTTCCTGGCCGTCGCCGAGGAACGCCATGAAGCCTTCTTCGATATTTTCGGTCATGAAGCTACCTGCTCGTTGAAGCGAGCGAAGCATAGACCGGGATGGCAAAAATTTCGCCCGCCAATTTCGGGTCGAAATCCAGCGCGCGCAGCAACCAATTCAGGCGGATGCTGCGCCGACGGCGTTAGCCTCCGAATGCGCTGCCGGCGCCGAAGAGCTGCTGCTTTCCGAGGTTGCGGAACAGCTGATTCAGGATGGTTTCGTCGCGGCCGCCAGGGGATGGGGTCTTGCGGCTCACGAAGTCGAAGACTTTGCCGTCCTTCAGGCCATAGTTGGCGACGTGATCGACCGTGCCGCCTTTGGTGAAGTACACGGCTACCACCTGACGGCTTTGCTCCGTCGGCAGGAAGAACGATTGCTGCGTGTCGGTGCTGGAGATGTAATAGAACGCGCGGCCGTCGCCGATGACGGCGGTCGTCGCGGGCGTACCGAGGGCGGCGCGCACCTGGTCCTGGCTCATGCCGGCCTGGACGGCCTGAAGGTCCGTATCCTTGAACACCTGACCATGCTTGGTGACCGTTCCGCCGCAGCCCGCGAGCGCCAGAAGAGAGACAAGGGCGAGCAGACGGCAACCTGCCGCCACTAAACCCGTCGTCTTGTCATGCTGTCGCATTCGACCCTTCATCCCCTCAGAATCGCTTCGCTCTCCGACGCGCTGTGTTTAAAGTGCGCATCAGAAGCGGGCAACGCGAGCCATACGCGCTGCCGCGCACGATCCCCAGACATTTCCCTCGGCTCCCAGGCGGATCAAGGACCTTACAAGCTATGTTGCACTGGTTCAGGCGACGCGCGGAAGTTCAACGCACAGCAGAAAAGCTTTATGGCAGTGTCGTGGCCGCTGCCCGGAACCCGGGGTTTTATCGGGGTATGGGCGTTCCCGACACACCGGAGGGGCGGTTCGAACTGGTTGCACTGCACCTGTTTCTGATGCTCGAGGGGCTCAAGGGGCAGAACGCCGCCGATCCGGAAGTGGCGCAGCGCACAATCGAGACGTTCGTGACCGACATGGACGACTGCATGCGGGAAATGGGCGTCGGCGACATGGTCGTCGGAAAAAAGGTGAAGCGCGCCGCAGCAGCGTTCTACGAGCGCGCGTCGGTCTATCGCGCGGCCCTTGCTGCGCGAGGCTCGGAACTCGAAGTCGGTATTATGCAGTATGTTTTCGAAGGCGATGGCGCAGCTCGCGATCGGGCGGCTCGGCTCGCACATTACACGCGGGCCGCGGCAGAGCTCTCGTCGAAGACGCCCTTCGACAAGCTGGTTGCCGACGGAAGCTTTGCGCGATTGCTGAAGGCCAACGGCGCGGAGGAGGTGTCGTGAGCGAGCAATTGAGCGACTGGACCCACAACGTCACGGACATTCCGGCGGGCGGACTCGATCGTGAACGCGACGCCAGCGAGAGCGAACGCGCGGCCATTGCGGAAGCGCTCAAGCTGCTGAAGCTCGATCGTCTGACGACGCGCTATCGCATCAAGCTTCAGGGAGACGGTAGCTACCGCCTGGCGGGAAAGGTCATTGCCGCCGTGGAGCAGGCCTGCGTCGTGACGCTCAATCCCGTGCCCGACGACATCGACGCGACGTTCGACGTCGAATTTCGGCACGAGGTCGACGATCCGGATGATGACGAGGAGGCGAGCGTACTTGCAGGCCCGGACGTCGATATTCTCGAACGCGGTGTTATTCCGGTCGGCCGGATCGTTTTCGAGACGGTTTCGGCCTCGCTCGATCCTTATCCGCGGCGCGAGGGCGCGGAGTTTGATTGGCAGGACCCGCATCAGGCCGATCCAAAAGAAACAAGCCCGTTCGCGGCGTTGTCGCAGTTGAAAGACAAAAAATAGTCCGCCTGCGGCAACCGTGCATGAGGCGCGATTTCGCCTTGTTCGCGGGCTTCAAAAGATTATGGTCTCGACGAATTTCGGGGTTAGAACAGGTTTAGGATCGAGTCCGGCGGAATGTTGCGCCGAACGCGAGTCTTGGCCGGTCGGCGAGCATGGCGAGCCAGAAGACAATCGCAATCGACGCAATGGGCGGCGACCACGGACCTGAGGTTCTGGTTCCTGGAGCCGCGCTTTCGCTCGAGCGGCAACCGGCGCTGGGTTTCATTTTTTTCGGCGATAAGGCGCGCATCGATCAGGCGCTGGCGCAGCATCCGGCGCTCGCGGCGCGCTCGCGCGTCGTCCATACCGATCACGTCATATCGATGGATGAGAAGCCGAGCCAAGCGCTCCGGCGAGGCAAAGGCTCGAGCATGTGGCTCAGCCTCGAGGCGGTAAAGTCGGGCGAAGCTGACGCCGCCGTCTCGGCGGGGAACACCGGCGCGCTGATGGCGATCTCGAAGCTCGTTCTCCGGCCCATCGCCGGTATCGAGCGTCCGGCGATTGCCGCGCTGTGGCCGACGATCAAATCGGAAAGCATCGTCCTCGACGTCGGCGCCAACATCGGAGCGACGGCGGATCAGCTCACCGTCTATGCGCTGATGGGCGCGGCGATGGCGCGTGCCGTATTTCACGTCGAGCGTCCCTCGGTCGGGCTGATGAATGTCGGAACCGAGGAGATGAAGGGCAACGAGGACGTGAAGGCGGCGCACGCGCTGCTCAAGTCCGTCGATGCGCTGCCGCTGGACTACAAGGGTTTCGTCGAAGGCGATCAGATCGGGCAGGGCGCGGTCGATGTCGTCGTCGTCGAAGGCTTTGCCGGCAACATCGCACTCAAGACCGCGGAAGGCACGGCACGCCAGATCGGCACGTATCTTAAGGCGGCGATGACCAGTTCGTTCCTGAGCAAGCTCGGAGCGCTTTTCGCGCAGGGCGGCTTCCGCGTCCTGAAGCAGAAAATGGACCCCCGACGGGTTAACGGCGGCACGTTTCTGGGCCTTAACGGTATCGCGGTTAAAAGCCATGGCGGCACCGACGCCTTCGGATTCGCGAGCGCCGTTGATCTTGCGTATGAAATGGCGGATTCGGGTTTGACCGCGCGGCTGACGGCTGATATCGACGGTTTTCATCATCGGTTGTCGGCGGCCAGTGGCGGCGGTGTTCCGCCCGAGCGTTCCGCCGGCAGCGCGCTCGGAAAGGTCTAGGCGTGGTTGCTGTTCTTCGTTCGGTCATTCGCGGTGTCGGCGCGCATTTGCCCAAGCGTATCGTCTCGAACGAAGATCTGTCGAAGATCGTCGATACGAGCGACGCGTGGATCCAAGAGCGCTCCGGCATCGTCAATCGGCACATTGCGGACGAGACTGAAAAGACGTCCGACCTCGGCGCGGCGGCGGCGAAGCAGGCGCTGGTGCGCGCCGGTATCGATCCGATCGACATCGACCTGATCGTCTGTGCGACGGCGACGCCGGACCGCACGTTTCCGGCGACAGCGGTTCGCATCCAGTCGATGCTGGGCGTTACGAAAGGCGCGGCGTTCGACGTGCAGGCCGTCTGCTCGGGGTTCGTTTACGGGCTGACGATCGCGGACAATTTCCTCAAGACGGGGCAATCGAAACGGGCGCTCGTCATCGGCGCGGAGACGTTTTCGCGCATTCTCGACTGGTCGGATCGTTCGACGTGCGTGCTGTTCGGCGACGGCGCGGGAGCGGTCGTTCTCGAAGCGCAGCCGCAGCATGGCACGCGGAACGATCGCGGCATCCTCGCGACTCGGCTGCGATCGGACGGCCGCTACGAAGACCTGCTTTACGTGGACGGCGGCGCTGGTTCGACGAAAACGGTCGGGCATCTGCGGATGAACGGGCGCGAGGTTTTCCGGCACGCCATTCAGAAGATCTCCGGCGTCATCGAAGAGACGCTGGTCGAAACCGGGTACGCGGCGGACGAGATCGATCTCTTCATTCCGCATCAGGCGAACAAGCGTATTCTCGACGGCATTGCGAAAAAGCTCGGCGTCGCGCCCGAGAAGATCGTCATGACCCTGCACAAGCATGGCAACACCTCGGCGGCGTCAATCCCGCTCGCTCTGAACGAGGCGTTCGAGGCTCATCGCGTCAAGGAAGGCAGCCTCATTTTGATGGAAGCCATGGGCGGCGGCTTCACCTGGGGCGCGGTTCTGGCGCGCTGGTAGCCGCGGTTGCGGTGCCTCTCAGGAAAAATTGCCCGTCCGCAACTTTTTACGTGCTTCTTCAACGCATTACGTTGACCCCGCGACCAACTGCCGCTACCATGATCGGTCTCGGCGTTGATGGGAGAATAAAAAAATGGTCGGCAAGACATTGACGAGGGCGGACCTCGCTGAAGCGGTGGTCTCAAAAGTCGGGTTGCCGCGTAACGAAAGCCAGGACCTTGTGGAGCGCGTGCTCGAGGAAATCTCGGGCAGTCTTGCGGACGGAGATCCCGTCAAGCTCTCGTCGTTCGGCTCGTTTGGCATCCGGCAGAAGGGTGAGCGCGTCGGGCGCAATCCGAAGACCGGCGAAGAAGTCCCGATTACACCGCGCAGGGTTTTGGTGTTTCGGCCTTCCAACATCATGAAGGACCGCATCAACAAAGGCCATGTGAAGGGCTAGCATCGCTTCGGCGTGAACGCGGGTCATGTGGGGCGGGCAACGCTCTCCGACGGTTTCGGGAAATTGGAAAGGCAGTTGAGCGATGAACAAATCGGCGGAAGCGTTTCGCACGATCGGAGAAGTCGCTGACGAGCTTGAAATTCCGAAGCACGTGCTGCGCTTTTGGGAAGGTCGTTTTCCACAAATCAGGCCGATGAAGCGCGGCGGCGGCCGGCGTTATTATCGCCCGGAGGACATGGAGCTTCTGCGCGGCATCCGCACGTTGCTGCACGCCGAGGGGTATACCATCCGCGGCGTCCAGAAGATTTTGCGCGAGCATGGCGTCGATCAGGTGAAGGCGGCCGCACGCCGCTCCATCCCCACGCTAAGCGCCGCGGAGGGTGCATCGCCGCCGCCGGCACGCAAGCGCGGACGCAAGCCGATCGTCGCGCCTGCCTCGCGCGTTTCTGCTCAAACGGCTACATCCGCCGCGCCGGATCTGAAATCTGCGAGCTGCACCATGAATGTGCATGTTCTTGCGGCGGTCCGTGAGCTCCAGATTGCGCGTGCGATCCTGCTCGGACAGCCTGTTCCGCAATCGCCGGCGAGCCGCGCCGAGGATGCGAAGAAGGTCCGCGCGAGTCGGACCTGAGCATGACTGCCGTGCTCAGCCGAGGTGAGCGGCCTGCATGAGCTTGCGCGATCTTGACGTCGTTTTTGTCGATCTCGATGCATCGCGAGCGCTTCTCGAACATGAAGAAGCGAGCACGCCTCGGCTTTCGCCGTCTGATCGCCTACGCGTTGATCGGCTTTCCGGCGATCCGGTAAGGCAAGCTCGGTGGCGTGCGTCACGGATTGCAACGCGCATCGTGCTCGAACGTTGGGCCGGTCGGAGCGTGCGCGGTGCGGAGTTCGAAATCGCTGCTGGGGGGCGTCCGTCTCTCGGCGAGGGCTTGCCGCATTTCAATGTTTCGCATACGGCGGGCGTCGCTCTCATCGCGGTTTTCCGGTCGGCACCGGTTGGCGTCGACGTTGAATGTCAGCGCACTCTTTCGATGTCTTCGGAGCGGCGGCGGCGCATCGTAGCCGCAGCGGATGATCTTGCGTCTGTTGGAGCGCTCAATCCTGAAAGCGACATTGACGTATTGAGGGCCTGGGTGCGCCTGGAAGCGATTGCCAAGGCGCGCGGGTCCGGGATCGGTGTTCTTTTGACGGAAGAAGGGGTGATTGGCGGAGCCAATCGATCAGCGCGCGAAACTGAAAAGCCGTCGCTGGTGTCGGCGGCGCTCGATGTGGTGCCGCCGTATATCGCGGCCATCGCGGCGGACACGCTTCCTTCCGCGATCAGCGTCCGACGCTTTCCGGAGCGCGCGGAAGCCTTGCAAGACTTCCTGCGCTAGCGAGGGCGAAACGTCGTTGCGCGCGCTCTCGCACGCGCAACGATCAGGGTTTGTATCCGAAGATCGTATAGGGGTTATAGACGCGCGCCTGTTCCTTGTTGCGGGCGTAATAGCGAACGCGCCGCCGCGGCGGTGTATCGGCCTTGGCTTCCCGGATTGCGGCTTTCGTTACGAGGCGGCTTTTGCGTTGGACAGGCGCTGCCTCGGGTTTCTCAGGCGGCAGAACCATCGCGGTGACCGTGCTGTCCTTGATGGCGTGCAGCAGGTTCGACTCCATCGGACGCCAGCGATAGCCGAGCCCGAAATCGATCGGAGTGGCGCGGCCCTTTCCGAACACGTCGTTCAACTGCGCCTGGCGTTGACCGGCGAACAGAGGGATTGGACCGACGTAGCGACCGTAGGGCTGTAAACGCCAGCCCTGCGCGAAAAAGCGGATCGGGATGCCGGAGTCATCCTCCAGAATCGCATCGCTGTGCTTCAGCAGATAATCGCGCACGGTCGAAAACTTGTCTTCGTGCATCAGATACGACGCGCTTTTGATGAAGCTGTCGCCGTGGCTGAACGTGTCACAGAACTTCATGAAGCCGCTGGCTTCGATGCCACCGTTCGAAAGGTCGGTGCTGAAGTAATACAGCGTGCGTTTCTTGCCGGTGTTGTCGGAGAAGATGATCTTGGCGGCCTTGGCGGTCGCGTTGGCAATCTTCTCGTCCTCCGGGTGGAGCGTGCCGTCGGCCTGAAGGTCGAACAGCGAGACGTCGTAGATCGTCTTTCCCGAGCGCGCCAGGAACGTCATCAGCACCGGCAGCGTGCCCGTCAACCGGCCGTGACTGAAATCGACGCGCATCGATTTGGTGCGGAAGAAGCTGTAGCTCAGCACCGAATTGAGCGAGCCGCGAAGCTCGCGCAAAGCGCCGGGAAGCTCCGCATGCGAGAACTTGCCGAGATCGGGAACGGGGCCTGGCGGCTCAAGCCCGGCCATGATGTAGGTGTCGGCCGACGGGAAGAACGCGTCGGCATACAGGAAGTCGGGACCGCTGAAGAAGTAGAACAAGACCGGCTGCGGGTTGGTCAGGTTCTTCGAGACGAACGAGCGGATCTTGCTCAGCTGCCGCTTTTCGAGGCCGCTCCAGGAGTCGTCGAAGCTCTTGGCGTGCTGCTTCCAGAATGAGTCGCCAGTGTATTTCGCGATAGGCGAAAGCGCGGATGGCGGCATGCCCGCGAGGAACCGCGCGGTGTCGTCGGGACTCGTGCTTGCAGCGAACGAAACATTCGCCGTCGACGTCAATGCAACGATGCAAGCGCCGATGATGGAAGCGAGAAACCGCATTCTTGCCATGAGGTGATCCAATTAGATCCGAGCTGTAAGCGGGCGTGACTGGGACAGTGCGTAAACTCCCAGGCCCGCCAACATGATGGCGAGACCGGCGAGAGACTGTAACGGCCGCTCTGCGATAAGGTGATACATCATAAATCCCGTGACACCGAGGAAGATGAACGGCGTCAAAGGGTAGCCCCAGGTTCGATAAGGCCGTGTCAAGCCGGGCTCTTTCGCTCTCAACACGATGACGCCGAGCACGGCGAGGAACGAGCAAAGCGTCAGACTGAACTGAATGACGTCGAGCACGGCCTCGAAGCTCTGCGTCATGAGCAAGATGGTAACGATCGCAACCTGCACCAGCAGGGCAGTCGTCGGAACGCCGTCGCGGGATGTCTGCGATAGCGGCGCGAGCAACGGATGATCGATGCCCATCGTCATCGTTACGCGCGGCCCGATCCAGGTCATGGCGCTGATCGAGGAAATCAGCCCGATGCAGATCAGCGCGCCGACGATGCGGCCGCCGACGTCGCCGAAGATGTGCTTGCCCGCGATCAGGCCGATATCGAGCTGACCGGCCATTGCTTCGATCGGCGTCGTGTAGAGGAACACCGCATTTAGGGCGACGTACAACGCGACGACAATGAGTGTCGCAGCGATGATGGCGCGCGGAAGGCTGGTGGCCGGATCGCGGATTTCGCCGGCGATATAGGTCGCGGCGTTCCAGCCGGAATAGGCGTACATGACAAAGACGAGGCTGACCGCGAACGGCGCGCTGGTCATGTAGCTCATGTCGCTCGTTGAAGGCGCGAAGGAGATCGGCTGCGGTTCGCCGAACGCCAATCCGGCGATGATCAGTCCGACGATCAAGGCGGCTTTGATCAAGGTGGAGATGTTCTGAAAGTTCGCCGAGTGCTTGACGCCGCTCAGGTGCACGAACGTGATCAGCCACGCGACGGCGAGGCCGAGAAGCAGTGGCGACGAACCCGGGACAACACCCTTGAAATAGACGCCGAACGCCATTGCGGCGAGCGCGATCGGTGCGGAAAACCCGACCGTCGCGGAAATCCAGCCGGCGAGGAAACCGATGGCGGGATGATAGATCCGGGTGAGGAAATTGTATTCGCCGCCGGAGCGGGGGAACGCAGCCGAAAGCTCGGCATAAGACAGAGCGCCGCAAAGCGCCGCGGCGCCGCCGACGATCCACAGCATCAGCACAGAGAATGCCGACGGAATGTCCTTGACCTGAAAACCGAGGCTCGTGAACACGCCGATGCCGATCATATCGGCGACGGCGAGAGCAACGGCAGTCATGGTCGAAACGGTTCGGATATTGAGAGCGGGTGCCTTGGAAGACGGTGCGCTCGTGCTGGCGGAGCTGGTCATCAGTAAGGCTTTGCCCTAGCAAATTCGGCGACAGTATTGAGTCGCACTAATTCCAACAACGGGCGGCGAGACATGTTCAATTCGCGTTGCCAAAATACACCTGACGCGCCGTTGCAGGCATATTTCCGAGTTCTTGCCCGCAGGCAACTGGAGTTCATGCGTCCTCTTAACTCACGATATGGACAATTTTGGACTTTAACGTCGTGAAATAATGTCGGCCGCCAACTGACTATTGTCGGCCAAGGTAAATGGGATTCTAATCTTGGTGCGGCGTACACAGGGACGGGTATGTCGGCAAAATCGCATTTGAGAGCATGAACCACGGGCGACGGGGCTTCCTCGCGGCGGCATTTGGCACGGGGGTGGCGTTAACCCTCGGCAGCGCAGGCGCATTTGCCGCTCGCAAGACCACCGGCCATCGTCAGATCACGCCATCAAAAACGCAGGTTCGGTCGCGCAGCGCGCCGCTGGCGACGGCGCGAACGGCGCTGGTTCCGTTCGATACGGCGCCGTTTCCCTATCGTGGCACGATGCCGGGATCGAACGCGCCGTTCTTGAACGTCACGGAAGGCAGCCGCAAAGGCCACCGCACCGGCAGCGGGCGCGTCTACTGGGAAGATGAGACGTACAACGATAGTCGCGTTCTGCTTCACATCCCGAAGGGTTTCGACATCCGTCGTCCGGCTTTGATGATGGTCTTCTTTCACGGCCACGGCGCGACGCTGGAACGCGATGTGCTCGATCGGCAGAAGGTGCCGGCTCAGATTTCCGCCTCGAACGCCAATGTCGTGCTCGTTGCGCCTCAGCTTGCGATCGACGCGCGGGATTCGAGCGCCGGCAAATTCTGGCAACCGGGTGCGTTCGGCCGTTTTGTCGGAGAAGCCGGGCAGCAGCTGGCGCGTCTTTTCGGCGAAAAGCGTGCGCTCCGGACGTTCGCGAGCATGCCGATCGTGCTCGTTGCCTACAGCGGCGGATACGTCGCGGCGGCGTCTGCGATCGAGCAGGGTGGCTTGAAGAAGCGCGTTCGCGGCGTGGTGCTGCTCGACTCTCTTTATGGCGATCTCGACAAGTTCGCGCATTGGATCGAGGCTGATCCGTCGGCATTTTTCGTCAGCGTCTATCTCGGGTCGACGCGAAACCAGAATGCGCAACTCGAGGGCATTCTCGCCGCGCATGATGTCGACGTCAGTCCCGAACTCAGCACGCGGCTTGCGACCGGAGGCGTGACGGTCGCCCCCGGCGGGGCGGGCCGCCACCGCGATCTCGTCACCCATGCCTGGGTGGATTATCCGATTATCGACATCCTGCAGCGGCTGCCGGAATACCGGCGTTAAGCAGGTTCGAGCGCGGAGGGCGTCAGGCGTTGGCTTGCGCCGTCCACGCGCGGCAACGCGCCTTGACGGGCGGGAAGCGTTCCTTTACCCAACGCGGACGACCGCGCCGGTGGCCGTGGGCCCGAAGCGGGCTTCATGACATCGCCGGAACGTATGGGACGGAGCGTAGCGCAGCCTGGTTAGCGCACCAGTCTGGGGGACTGGGGGTCGGAGGTTCAAATCCTCTCGCTCCGACCAATCTTTTCAATGACTTAGAAATACCCTCCAAAACGCTGGGCCCCAACTGGGCCCCACTTTTCGTAAGTTGCGACTGCCGTCACAAGCCAGTGCTGCAACTTGCTCGGTCTGACTGTTACCGGATGTCAGGTCACTCCATCACCACTCTCCTTTCGACTTCGGCTTTCATGAGCCTCCATCCAATCGCGGACCTCGCGCTCTAGCCAAGCTGCGCGGTTAGCGCCGAGCCGGATGCGTCCTGGGAAATTGCCTGCACGCTCAAGTAGACGCAGATGCGCCACGCTGTACGGCACGAGGATGCGGATTTCTTTCCTGCCGATGAAGCGATCCTCAGGGCCGACCACCACCTTTGGGCGCGTAGCGCCAACTGTCCGAGCGTCGACCTTGGACTGCATCCACTTCAGGACATCGCTCAATGACCATACGATGCGCCGTGGCCCAAGGTGGATGCGCTTCGGAAACTGATTCACGGTTTCGAGCAGGTAGAGGTTCGGGACCGAGTAGAGAACTCGACGGCGCACCTCTGATGCTCTCAAGTAGATCGTGGCGCTTCGTTTCATTGGGCTCGCGCACAATTGTCTGACGATCGCCCGCTCGCAGAAGCTCTTGCTGCCAAGCTTCCAAAAGGGGTTCCTTTTGTCTTGTGTGTTTTCGCGCTCAGATGTGGTATGGTAGACTTTGAAAAGTGATGAGTTTCGCCGCCAAATTTCTCCAGGCGTGCGAGCCATCAAAAGGGACCCCATTTGATAATGTGAGCCGCACGCGGTTTTCCGCGCACGAGAGCGGTTTGCGATTTGAAAGGCATGTTGATCGGCTACGCGCGTATATCGACGGACGAACAGAACCTAGCGATGCAGCTCGATGCGCTTAGGTTGGCCGGTTGCCATCAAGTGTTTTGCGACGAAGGGATCAGCGGCGCAGCAACGGAACGCCGAGCGCTCAACGAGGCGCTGACGTCCCTAACCGCCGGAGACGTGTTGGTTGTTTGGAAGCTGGATCGGCTAGGACGTAGCCTGGCCCATCTCATTCAGATCACGACCCGCTTGGAAGCCGAAGGTGTTGGCTTTCGTTCGCTCTCCGAAGCGATCGACACGACGACAGCCAGTGGAAGGCTTCTCTTCCATGTCATGGGAGCCATTGCCGAGTTCGAGCGCAGTCTCATCAGCGAACGCACGCGCGCCGGGATGGCAGCTGCCAAGGCACGCGGCCAGCATCTCGGTCGCGAGAGGAAGCTCACGGAAGAGGACGTGTATTGGGCGAAGCGCATGATCTCCGAAAGGCGCCTGTCGCCTGAAGAGGTGCTGATTGCCCTTCGCGTGTCACCCATGACATTGCGTCGCGCGTTGCAAAGATGTGACCCAACGCGGGAGACAGAAGGCTTCCGATCTGACGGGTTCATTTCATCGGAGGTGCCCTAGCGTTGCCACAACTCCGTCTCATCGACATGGCGAGCGATGTAGTCGCGGAGGCGCTCCTCGGTGATCGGCGTCTCCTGTCCCTCGAGCTGCATGCTGCGCTCGACAGCTTTGAGTTCCCGGAGCGCAACATCTCTAGCCTGACGTTTCACGCTCTCCTCTAGCGGCTCACGTGGAACAAAGGCGTAGACGAGATCACATCCGAGCGCCTCGGCCACGCTGCGAAGCTGGTCAAGCCTGATGGTGTTATCGCGTTCGCGGGCCTCGAGTTGCGAGATCCGCTGTTTTGGCGCACGCAGCCGGCCCCCCAGGATCTCCTGACTCACGCCAAGGGCGTAGCGAACGGTCGCAATCCAGCCTTTTGGCGGTCGCGGCAGTCTGGCGACTGCAGTTACTGCACGCCTGTCTGCGTCAATGGCTTTCCGCGTGCTTTTGCGATTTGGGTCCATAGACACGATCTCCTTGGTCAACTAATTCATTGACTTTCTGTCCTATGGAGTCAACGGATTGCTTGACCTTGGTCTGTATCTGATAGCTACGATCTCATGCAGCCACCAGACGAAGGTAGCTTCCTCGCAATTGCGGACATCAGTGATGGCGGCAACTGGTGGAACAGTGCTTTCGCGGAAAGGTCTGTTGATCGATGCTGGACGGACACCTGTCGGGTGACCGCCAAAGGTAGCGAATGCCACCATCTCGGACACTGGGCGAGAAGTCACGGCGATCCGCGATCGTCTGCTAGGCCGAGAGGCTGTGTGAAAACGCGCCCGATCTGCCGAAGCACTGTACGATTCCTCCGGCGGCAAACGGGAGGGTCGGATGGGGCGGTTCATCGAGGGTGCGGATCGGGTACAGGCAACGCTGCTTCCTGAGACGATTGACGACTACGTAGGCGTGGACAACCCCGTGCGCGTGGTCGACGCCTTCGTCGATGCCCTTAATCTATCTGCACTTGGGTTCGACGGCGTCATTCCTGAAGAGACGGGTCGTCCGAGCTACAATCCGGCAACGATCCTCAAGATCTACATCTACGGCTATCTCAATCAGGTGCAGTCTTCGCGTGGGCTCGAGCGCGAATGCCGAAGGAACCTGGAGCTTATCTGGCTCACGGGCCGCCTTGCTCCAGACTTCAAGACCATCGCCGACTTCCGCCGCGACAATGGTCCGGCCATCCGCAAGGTATGCCAACAGTTCGTCGCCCTTTGCCGCGGCCTCGATCTCCTGGACGCCAGCATCGTCGCGATCGATGGCAGCAAGTTCAAAGCCGTCAATGCCAAGACGAAGAGCTTCACGCGCGAGAAGCTCAAGCGGCGCCTTGGCGAGATAGATGCGGTCATCGAAAGGTATCTCGTCGAGCTTGACCGTGCCGACGAGGTTGTGAGCAAGACCGGCATGTCGATCCCTGATGCGCGTCTTGTGCGGGCGATCAAGAAGCTGGCCTACTGCCGGCGAGAGGTGAACGCCTTGAAGGCGATCGAGCAGCGCATGGATGCCAGCGGGGAAACACAGGTCTCGCTGACCGATCCCGATGCCCGCGCCATGGCAACGACGAGCAGAAAGCCTTGCGTGGTTGGCTACAATGTTCAAACTGCTGTCGAGACGAGGCATCATCTGATCGTCGCGCACGAGATAACGAACCTCGGCTATGACCGCGACGCCTTGGCAATGATGGCGCAAGCGGCCCGGGAGGTGATGTCCAGCGACGAACTCGAAGCGATTGCCGACAAGGGATATTACAAGGGGGAGGAGATTGTTGCGTGTGAAGAGGCCGGAATCCCGGTCACCGTTCCCAAGCCCCATACCTCCAATGCGGCAGCACATGGCCGCTTCGACCGTGCCGACTTCACTTACCTAGCTGACGACGATGCGTATGTCTGTCCGGTCGGCGCGCGAATGGGGCACTTGCTCCGCGGCAAGTTACCGGCACCGAGCACGTCCGCTTACCGCGTGAAACCAGTCGAACTGGCCGCCGAAATTGGCGGGTGCTGATGGCCCATCGCTGACGTAAACCCTTCGGGCGCAACCTCCCAGCGGACGTTGTCCAACCCATGATCGTGAGACGGTAGCCCGTCCGATCCGAGGGACCCGGCGCATAAGGCTCACGGAATCGTCTTTGGTTCCAGATCTTCGACGATCCAGCCGGGGATCTGCCTTGCGTACTGCTTTAACAATTGCAGTTCGGCTCTTGTGCCGACAAAGCCAACTCCAGACCCGCTCCGCAGTTCCAGCGCAGATCGCAACCAAGCAAACCGTTCGAGTAACAAGCGGCGCAAAGTCCATCTTTGCTCTTGCGTGTGCGGCTCGTTTAGTTCGATCGACACATGGAGATAGCGTGCTCCCGAATCACGCATTGCGGCAAAAGCTGACGCCCTGTCGAGCGACGTCAAATCGAAGTAAGGGAACATGCGGAAATCAACAAAGAAACTCGGATGCATCTCGTCGATGATCCGCAAGAAATCGACACCGTGCATGTCCTCTAGTGAGACGCAAACAATTGAGCAGGGCTGATGCCAATCGAACAGGGAAAGCTGCAACTCCCGCATTGGCTCAACGTTGTCGGGATCAACGATTTTCAACATCGGCATCTTCATGCGGCGTCTCCTGCAAGCCGCTCTTCAATGCTGGTATAGTGAACGGCGAACTGCTCCGCTTCCCGCCCCCACTCGTGGCCCGCCATTTCCAACTTGCCCGTCACGCTATTCTTGTAGTCGCGGTCTTTGATGAAAGCTTTTCGATACATCCGCGGCGCCACGCCGACAAAAGGACGAAACAGCACCCGCCTGGCCTTGGCCGATTTGTTCTTACCACCCCCGGATGTACCTTCCGCAGCTGTTGGGGCGATCCAGTCGGCACTCGAAGTTGTTATGGCATCATCATGCAGGGCCAGCGCTTTACTCTTGGGGTAGGGCTCGATGTACTGCACTTCGTCGATGCCAGCGGACACGATGTGACGTGCGCAATAATGGCAAGGGAAAGCACTCACGAAAAGACGAGTGCCAACGGGAGAGACGCCGGTTCGCGCTGCAGACAAAATCGCATCCATCTCCGCATGCACCGCTCGGCTAAATTCGATCAAACCGCCTACGCGAGTTGATCTTATTTTCCTGGTAACTTCTTCCTTGTTTTTGTCTTTTAGTAGCTCAGGAAAGGCAGTCAGTAGCTCGCCGATGATTTCATTCTGCTGGGTGTTGTTGGAGCAAACTGCGTCTTTTTTGTAAGCACACCTGCTATCCTCTAATCCTGGAGATCGAAACAACTCTCCATAAACGCCGCCGCCGGCGCGCGGTACCTCATTGGTTCCTGTCGCAACGATGTTGCCGCTCGAATCGACAAGCGCAGCACCAACTTGTCGTGACAGGCAGGCACTCCTCATCTGTGCCGAATGAGCGTGATGCATGGCTGTTTCGGCAATATCGGGGCGGACGATTGCTGTGCCACTGAGGATCTTCACAAACCTCTTCAGTGGCTCATTCATATTTGTCTGCGCAACGTCTGCGACGTTCTCGGAATTGTCGACAAAGAAGTCCGCCTCATGGAACGTATCAACGACGTGCTGGCCGTGCCTTTCCGGCGCGTTTGCGTCCCTGTTGATGAATTGATCGACTTGATCCTTCGTTACATCTTTGGCGTGATCCTTTTTGTCGAACAAATTCGTGATGAGGCGCCTCTTTCTTTCTTCGGGGTCGCATACCACTCCTACAAGGGCGAACGCATCTTGGTAGAGTCGGCGCAAAAGATTTGCTTCAGCTGGGTGGCGCAATGAATCAATGATGTAGGCGCGTGGCTTGCCATCGATCATGTCGGGCTTATCGCCAGAGAGTCTGGCCCGTTCGCCGCGTATTTTTCGGATGATGCCTCTCGCAACCGCCGCATTGTCATTTAGGCTGCGCCGCAATTCATCCCCGCGGTCCTGCATCAGGATCATGCCTTCAATAGTTTTTCTCGCGGCGGGTGGTGGCACTGCCTTGCCTTCCTTCTGTGCCCAGTCCCGAATAACGTCGCTCGCCTTTATCCTGACGACCTCGAACTTGATTCCGTTAATCTGCAGGTCCCCAACGTAGCTCTCCAATACTGATGCCGCGGTACCTGCGCCTGCCCCTGCCGGAGCGACGATTGCAATGAACAGCTCATTGGCTCTGGCATCTCTTAGAAGTTGGCCGCTGTTCTTGCTCGCCGACACAGACGACGCGGGCCTCAGGGTGGTCACGGCGCTCATCGGCGTTGGCCTCAGATTGCATTTCCTAATCTCTGCAACTCATATCGACTCGCCGTGGTCGCGCGATATGTGCTGGATGGGACATACAGAGAACGTACGATTTCAGTGGAGCGATGGCGGGATCGATTCCGCATGCCGAGCCGTGAGGATTGTCGCTGCTAGACCGGACAATGACATCGATCAAAACTCCCCCGGTAGCTAGAATGCTCCAATAGAACGAACATAAAAAGCGCTCCGCGTGTAACCCAGCAGTGGGCGTCAGCAAGCGAGGTTCCGCAATTTGGTGAGAAGCGCGAGCGATTTACTAAGGGAGAGCGGTCCAGGCACTTAAGGAGACAACGCTTGATGTCGACGTTATGGGTGTCACCAGATGGCCAAGGCACTCTTCCGTAAGTGTCTATTTGCAAGATCGTAGTCCCTCCATGGCAGGACTACGATCCCATCCACCTTGCGGCTTCACTCTCCGTCACTGAGTCCACAGCCCAGCCGTGAAAGGCAGGTGTTTCCTACTTAGATCTAGAGCCCTCGTCACAGGGCAAAATCCGACACCCCTTGGTCTCGTACCATTGAAGCCATGGTGGCGTTTCTTGTTCGCCCAAGATCTCCGGAAACGTGTTCGGAGGAAAGCAGGTCGCCATCTTCGCACGGCGAACCCTAGCTTTCAGGATCACCGATCCGATCCAAAGTTGCGGGTTGTGCAGCAGGGAGATTGCCAAATACCGGCGTGGGGAACCGGGTATCCTGACCGCGTATTCTCCTTTGTAAAAATCGTACCTCAGGCAATCGACGTGAATAGCGGTGAGTAATGGCAGAGCCGGCAAATAAGCCCTCCAGACACGCCGCCGGAAGTCTTGCAGCGTGTGGTCGATATGCTCCCCATCCATGGCCTCCTCAGACTTTCGCCGCGCGAGATAATCTTTGAGGAACCCGGCGTCGGTATCGATGCCATGCGCAGTTGTCACCGAAACTTGTTTTGCACCCAAGTGCCCACCCAATAATCGGGCGAGCTCTAGGGGGCCGCCACTTCTGAAGAAGGTCATGTTCATCGCCAAGCCGACAAGATCGAGCGCATGAAGCTCAATCCTTTTGGACGCGGCGTAGACTCGCCGTCTCATGAGTGCGGGAGGAAGGTGCTTTCTTGTGAGATGCGGAGGCGACTTGACCTTAACGCCGTGTTCTAGGGCAGTCCGAAAGATCCAAGCTCGAAGGGCGTCAGTCGCTTTTTGTCTGGCAGGTAGCTGACTGACTAAGGGATATGCGGTGAACGACAACAACAACGCGCAAGCCGAGATTGGATCGGACTGATCGGGAATCCTGAAGCGTTCGATAGGGTCTTCTTGGAAATATTCAAATCCAGTCACAATAATTGACCTCGATGCGTCTCGCCGCAGAGCCGGCCCGTCGCTCGCTCCAATCTGCAAACATCTGCTTTGACCACCGCGCTGCCAGCAAATGGTGGTTTGCGGCATGTGTGAATCCGCAAACCCGAGTTTGCCGATTCACACAACTACTCACTACAAGCACCACCGCGCTCTAGGACCGGGCTAGGTTTCAATCGTACTTACGCCACAAGGCGTCGCGGATCGAACTCGGCAAGTATTAGCTGGGCGGTTTCGTCCAACACGTATGACGGCACACGCCTCAAGGCGTCGAAGCCATCTCGATGGCACTTCAACAGCTTTCTCCCGCTGCCGCACGGACATCGGGAATGCTTAGTGACCTTATCTTCTGCCATAGCCTGAAGGAAGGTCGCCGCCATCACCGGCTGTCCTGTTCCAAAGAGTTCACGAAAATGCTCCAACAAACCTCTGGCCCCATGAGACCGCTCTTTGTGCGGCCATGGCTCACCCAGCTCCACAAGGCCGTTGCCGATCAGGAAATTCCTGACCGGGATCTCGAGCACGCGCTCGATTCTGAAATCACCCCGAAGGTCAATCCATAGCGAAAGGGGCGTGCCAAGACAGAGCGCGCCATCCTTAAACGTGTGGCGATCCGGGTCTCGTTTGATGCGTCCGGCGGTCTCCCAAACGCGAGGGAGACTCCTCGGATAGTCATCTGGCAGGGCGATCTCGAGCTTATAGCGGTCGATCTCCCGACCGCCGTCTATCACGGCGTACGTCCCGCGAATTCGGCATTTTTTTTCCTCAATAAAGACGTGCAGTGTCGGATACCACGCCTTAAGCGTTGCCTCGACCTCGCGCAGCGCTTGAGGCTGCTGCTCGAACCAAGGCGCATTCACGGCTTCGGTCCCCAAGGCTTCGTCGGCACCGCGATGCCGGCAGCAGCAGAGCGAAGGATATTCACGCGCGGGATGGGGGGCGCTTGTTCCTTCTCGATCTTGCCGAACACATGCTCCCAACCATGCTCTTCGACCGCAGCAAGCGTGTCTGCCGCGACTTTCGACAGACTGTTGCGAATCTTGTCCGTCAACGAATGTGACAGGTCATTGCCGGTCGGATTGGCCGGATCTTCGATCTGAAGGCCATCGATCTCGTTCGCGAAAGCCGTCAATACGCGAACGAAGCGGTCCTCCAGGGTTCCGCTGTTGTCTTCATCGAGCACGACGATCGCCAGTAGCTCCAGCGGGAACGTCTTGATCTCGATGCCGTTGCGCGTCCGCCAGAGCTTCGTGAGCATGATGACGTCCGTACAGTGGCTGTCGCGGACGTGCTGGATATGCTTGACGATATTGGTCTTGAGCCTCTCCTTGTCGCCCTCGTTCTGGTGGATGAACACATCGGTGTTGGTCTTGTCGACATACCGGCCGGGCACGACGTCGACTTTAAGGTCGCGCCCGTCCTTCATCGACAGCCTCAGCGCCGAGCGCTTGCGCCGGATATTGTAGTGCTTGGTGAGAAGCTTAGCGATGTTCTCGTAGATTTCCTCGAGCGTTTCTCCCGGGGCCGTATCGTCATTCTGGAAGTACGTCACTTCGTCGAGATCGTAGTCTTCCTTAATGATCGTGCCTTTTGCCCTCGATCCGCCATGCGTGAACATAACGAAACTGCGGGGATACGCCTCACGAATGATGCGCTCGATCTTCTTCGCCTCGTCATCCAGCTCCTTCCACTCGTTGCTCGTCTCGTCGAGCTTCTGCGATTTCAGGAGGTCTTTCAGATATTGATTACCGCTCATGATCATTCACCTTGAGGCGCTCGATGAAGCCGCCTTCCTCTTTCACGTTGTCGTAGATGACCAACATCGGATCGACCTTCGGCAGGAGGTCGAACCCGCACGCCACAGCGACAGGGGCAGGAACAGCCGGAAAAAGATGCAATTCGCCGACACCCA
>Ga0209933_1000941_pt1 | contig 37185 bp, 30 predicted proteins | sample ThiBiot_300_biof_FD_183944 | JGI IMG/M metagenome (GOLD analysis project Ga0209933, IMG submission 183944) | Wastewater bioreactor microbial communities from Cape Town, South Africa - Thiocy_cont_300_biof (SPAdes) | ecosystem: Engineered > Bioremediation > Thiocyanate > Unclassified | place...
CGGTGAAGGCGCAGGCGGAGGATGTGACCATCCTCGCTTCCGTGCCGGGCCTGACCTTCCCGTTCTTCGTGCACATGATGAACGCGTTCAAGGCCGAGGCCCAGAAGCAGGGCGTCGCCGTGATCGAGAGCGACGGCCAGGTGTCCTCGCCCAAGCAGACCGCCGATATCGAAGCGGCGATCACCAAGGGCGTGCAGGGCATCGTGATCAGCCCGAACGAAGTCGACGCCATGGCGCCGGCGCTGCAGCAGGCGGTCGAGGCCGGCATTCCGGTCGTCACCGTCGATCGCCGCGTGGCGCAGGTCGAGGGCATCCTCGCCCATATCGGCGCCGACAACGTCAAGGGCGGCGAAGCCCAGGGCGAGCTGATCATGAAGCTCTTCCCCGATGGCGCGACGATCGTGAACCTGCAGGGCCAGTCGGGCGCCTCGCCGGCAATCGACCGCAACAAGGGCCTGCACAACGTCCTCGACAAGGCCGCGGACAAGTACAAGATCGTCTTCGAGCAGACCGCCGGTTTCGACCGCGCCAAGGGTCTCGCCGTGACCGAAGCCGCGCTCTCGGGCCTTTCCGAGCCGCCGAAGGTCATCGTCGCCGCCAATGACGACATGGCGCTCGGCGCGCTCGAGGCGGTGAAGGGCCGCAACCTTTCCGGCATCGCGATCATCGGCTTCGACGCGCTTCCGGAGGCTCTCGCCCAGGTGCGCGACGGCGGCCTCACCGCCACGATCGAGCAGTTCCCGGGCAAGCAGAGCGCGCTCGGCGTCGACACGCTCGTCGCCTTCATCAAGGACAAGAAGAAGCCCGACCAGCAGGTCACGCTGCTGACCCCGGTCGCGATCACGAAGGACAACCTCAACACCGCCGAGCGTCTCGGCGAGGTGAAGTAAGTCCCGTCTGACGGCAAGGTCCGGGCGCGCCGCGCCCGGACCGTTCCGCTTTTCCCCGACACATGCCGCCGCGCCTCCGAAAGAGCAGCGCCGTGCGGGAGCCATTGGGAATGCCCGTGACCGCCACCGCGCCGCTTCTCAAGATGTCCGGCATCACCAAGAGCTTCCCCGGCGTGAAAGCGCTGGACGGGGTATCGCTCGAGGTGGCGCCGCGCGAGATCCACGCGCTGCTCGGCGAGAACGGCGCCGGCAAGTCGACGCTTCTGAAGATCCTCGCCGGCGCGCAGGGCCCGGACCAGGGCGAGATCGTCTTCGACGGCAAGCCCGTGACGCTCGCCAATCCGCATGTCGCGCAGCAGCTCGGCATCGTGACGATCTACCAGGAATTCACCCTCGCGCCCGACATGAGCATCGCCGAGAACGTGTTCATCGGCCGCGAGCCCGGCCGCTGGCCATTTGTCTCGTGGTCGCGCATGGCGAGCGAGACGGAGAAGCTGACGCGCCGCATCGGCCTCGACCGCAATCCCATGACGCTGGTGCGCGATCTCTCGGTCGCCGAGCAGCAGATGGTCGAGATCGCCCGCGCGCTCTCCATGGATTCGCGCGTCATCATCATGGACGAGCCGACCTCGGCGCTCTCGCTCGCCGAAGTCGAGAAGCTGTTCAAGATCGTGCGGCGCCTGCGCGAAGAGGGCATCTCGATCATCTTCGTGACGCATCGCCTCGAAGAGGTGATGGAGGTCTGCGATCGTTTCACGGTGCTGCGCGACGGCCGCAATGCCGGCGCCGGCGATGTTGCCGACATCACCATTGACGGCATCATCCGCCTGATGGTCGGCCGTGAGGTCAATACGCTGTTCGAGCATCGCGAGGCGCCGCCGCCCGGCGCGGTGGCGCTCGAAGTGAAGGGGCTCACGCGGCTGCGCACCGCGCAGGATCCGCATGCGACCGAAATCCGCGACGTGTCGCTCTCCGTGCGCAGCGGCGAGATCCTCGGCATCGCCGGGCTGGTCGGCGCTGGCCGGACCGAGACGGCGCGCGCCATATTCGGCGCCGATCCGTTCGATTCCGGCACGGTCATCATCGGCGGCGAGACCGTTTCCATCCGCTCGCCCCGCGACGCGATCTCGCGCGGCATCGGCCTCGTGCCGGAGGACCGCAAGCTGCAGGCGCTGTTCCTGGCACAGGCGATCCGCACCAACATGTCGATCGCCTCGCTGGACCAGATCGAGCATTTCGGCTTCTTCATGGACGAGGCCAAGGAGCGGCGGCTGGTCGAGGACTATCGCAAGCTGCTCAATATCCGCATGGCTGGTCCGGATCAGCCGGTCGGCAATCTTTCGGGCGGCAACCAGCAGAAAGTCGTGCTCGCGCGCTGGCTGGCGCTGCGGCCGAAGGTGCTGATCGTCGACGAGCCGACGCGCGGCATCGATATCGGCGCCAAGGTCGAGGTGCACAATCTTCTCTATGAGATGGCGCGGTCCGGCATCGCCGTGATCGCGATCTCGTCCGAGCTGCCGGAAGTCCTGGCCGTCTCGGACCGCATCATCACCATGCGGGAGGGCAAGGTGACGGGCGAACTGCCGCGTTCGGGCGCGACGCAGGAAAAGCTGATGGCGATGATGACGCTCGGGAGCCAGAGCCGCGCCGCCTGATCGGGCGGGCGAGGGCTATCCGGACGACAATGGGGTGGAGGAAGGCGGTTCATGGCTGAGGCGAGACCTGGCGCGGCGTCCGACAACGGCGTCGATCTCTTCGGATTTCTGGCGCGCTTCGCGCCACTGATCTTCCTCTTCGTGCTCATGGCGATCTTCTCGCTGCTCGAGCCGCGCTTCCTGTCGTCGATCAATCTCTTCAACGTCATGCGGCAGGTCTCGATCACCGGCCTGCTGGCCATCGGCATGACCTTCGTCATCCTGACGGCCGGCATCGACCTTTCCGTTGGCTCGCTCTTGGCCTTTGCCGGCCTCGTCGCGGCCGCGGTCGCCAAGGGCGGCATGCAGGATCGCTTCACGGTCGGCGAGGGCGGCGTCGGCTATGGCTGGGAACTGGCGGCGCTGGCCGCGATCCTGGTCGGCGTCGTCGGCGGCCTCATCCAGGGCGTCTCGATCACGCGGCTCAAGGTACCACCCTTCGTCGTCACGCTCGGCGGCATGTCGGTCTTCCGCGGCGCGGCGCTGCTCTTCGCGGCCGGCGGACCGATCTCCGGCTTCGAACATGACTTCACCTGGTGGGGCCAGGGCAAGATCGGGCCGGTCCCGGTTCCGGTCATCATCTTCCTCGTCTTCGGCCTCATCGCCCATATCGTGCTGCGCTACACGCGCTATGGCCGGCAGATCTATGCCGTTGGCGGCAATCCCGAGGCGGCGCGGCTTTCCGGCCTCAACGTCACCTGGATCATCTGCAGCGTCTACGTGATCATGGGCTTCTTCGCCGGCCTCGGCTCCTTCGTGCTGGCGGCGCGCCTCAATTCGGCCGAGGCGGTGGCGGGCACCGGCTACGAGCTCACCGTCATCGCGTCGGTGGTGATCGGTGGCACGTCGCTGTTCGGCGGCGTCGGCACGATCTTCGGCACGATCGTCGGCTCGTTCCTGATCGGCGTTCTCCTGAACGGCCTCGTGATCATGAACGTCTCGTCCTACATCCAGCAGATCATCATCGGCGTGATCATCGTGCTGGCCGTCGCCTTCGACACCTTCGCGAAGTCGCGGCGGAAGCGGGTGTAAGGGGAGGGGCTCCCGCCCGACGCGGAGCCTTCACGCCCGAAGGAAGGCCCTCACCCCGGCCCTCTCCCAGAGGGAGAGGGGGAAGGGAGCCGAAGTCAGCTCAATCGTGGCCGTCATCCCGGCGAAAGCCGGGATCCATCGAAGGGAACGTGCACCAACGGCTTGGCAAGACAGCGATCGTGACGGACCCCGGCTTTCGCCGCGGTGACGGCTCGGACGGCCCGAAGCGCTTCTCGACGCCGGGAAGCGCAAGTGGCGCCGCTACGGGCGCAATGTGTGCCCCCTCTCCCTCTGGGAGAGGGCTGGGGTGAGGGCCTTTCGGCCCGCGAAGCCCCTCTGCCGCACTCCGGGCGGGCCTCGGCGGTTCAATCCCGCGGCTTCGGGCCTTTCAGCGCCGTCCCGAAGACATGGTCCCACAACAAAGTCGTCACGCCGAAATTGCCCTCGTCATGGCGGAAGTGGTGCAGCGCGTGCTGCCGCTTCCAGCCATAGAGCGGATGGCCCGGCACCATGCGCCAGTGATGCAGCACATGATGGGCGAAAGAATAAGTGAGGTAGCCTGCCGTCACGCCGAAGGTGAAGCCGCAGCCCTTGGCGATGCCGAAGGCGAGGCATGATGGCAGCAGCACCGCCAGCGTCAGCAGCGAGAAGCTGATCCAGATCGGCGTGCCGATGAGATCGGTCGGCGAGGCGTGATGCTGGTCGTGCAGGTCGCGGAAATAGACGACATTGTGCAGCACGAAGCGGTGGATGAGATATTCGACGAGCGTCCATAGGAAGAGCCCGGCCAGCACCGCGGCGATCCACATCAGCGGATCGACCGCGTCTCCCGTCGCATAGCTCGCGACGAGCAGGCCGAACAAGGCGGCCGGATAAACATAGAAGTCGGCGTAATAGCCGAGAGCGCTGCGCGTAATGGCCGACATGACACCTCGCCGTCAGAAAGCCTCGCTGCGAACCCTGGCCGGCGTCGCGAACATGCTGCGGCGCCTCCCGGCGGAGCCGGGTGGCTGGTCCACATCAATCTGCCGCAAAATGACGCAGATACAAGCGCTGCCTGCATCTTTGGAAGCGCTCCAGTCGTGACCTTCGCCACCGGGCGTGCCATCCTCCCGCCATGCGCATCCCGACCCGCTCTTTCGCTGCCTTTCTGACGATCTTCGCCGGCTGCCTCGCCGCTGCGGCAGGCCCGCCGGCGCCCGAAGCGCCGGCTCTTCCTGCGGCATCGTCGAACCTTGTCCGCGTCAACATCATCGATGGCGAGGATGGACGTGATTCGCTGGTGCGGCTCGGTCCCTCGCTTGGGCTCGACGCGGCCGATATCGCGCGGATCCGGATGGTGTCGGGCTATGTCGGCTGCCTGTCGCCCTCGCCCTCGGTCGGCTCCGCGGCGCTGTTCCTCGACAACCGGCAGATCCTGACGGCTGCGCATGTCTTCTTCGAGCCTTCGGGAAAGCGGCGCTGGAAGTGCTTCTTCAAGAACCAGGCTGCGGCGCCCGTGATGATCGACCTTCTGGTCGACGACGCCAATGCGCGCTTCGGGGCCAAGAAGCCGAAGCCCGGCTCGAACAACGACTATGCGGTCGTCCGCCTTGCCGAGCCGCTGGAAGGCGCGGTGCCGTTCCCGGTTCTCGCCGACATCCCGGTGCGGACCGGCGAGAAGCTGATCGTCGTCAACGCCCATCCGGCCGACATGGCCCGCGAGGTTGATCGCGGCATGCCGGTGGTGCAGGGCTGCACCGTGCGCCGCAAGCCGATCTCGACCGAGAAGACGTCGTTTTTCCGCACCGATTGCGACGCCACCGGCGCCTCGTCGGGCGGGATGAACCTCGCCCGCGTCAATGGTGAACTCGCCTTTCGCGGCATCACGATCACCACCGGACCGTGGCGCGACCCCATGCTGAACGGCGCACCCTACAACGAGAAGGGCGGCAGCGTGACGACGGCGCTCGGCACCGACGCCGCCGTTCTCGCGGCGGGCCGGAGCCTTGCCGGCGGCGCCGACTGAGCGGGCACGGCAAGGCTCTCGGCGAGACGCGCCGCCGGGCAGTCGGCGCAGCTGCGGCAGCGCTCAGCGCGGCACATGACCGGTCACGGCGCGGGCGATGTCGCCGCGGCTGATGCCGATATCGGCCAGCAGGCGGTCGTCGAGGCTCATCAGCGTATCGCGCGCCTTGCGGGCGCGCAGATAGGCGGCGAGGCGGGCGGAACTGCGGGTGAATTCGCGGATCATCGGGGGATCTCCAGGAGAACGCCGGCCCGTTGCCGGCGCCCTCCTGCTAGACGATGCCCGATCCGCACGATGTGACGGCTTTCACGCCGCCTGGCGAACCACGTCACGCGGACGCAGCAGCTGGTCGATGAAGGCCAGCTTGTCGATCACGCCTGGTCCGAGCTTGAAGGGATAGAGGTCCGGCTGGCCCATCGAGCGGTTGATCGAGTTCATCGCCAGCGTCAGTGGACCCCAGGCATCGACGATGTCGCTGAAGGCGGCGTTGCGATAGGGGTCGAAGTCGATATTGGCGTCGATCATGCCGTCGGCGCGGGCCTTCGGACGAATGCGAAGGCCGAAGGCATAGGCCGTTTCCAGCGTATCCAGCATATGCATGTAATGTGCGAAGGTTTCGGCGAAATCTTCCCACGCATGCGCCGTCGCATACTGGCTGACATAGCGCTCCTGCCAGTCGGCCGGGGGCGTGCCGCCGTAGTACGCCTGAAGCGCTTCGTTGTAGTCGATGGATTCGTCGCCGAATACGGCGCGGCTCTCTTCGAGGCGGCCGGCGTCTCGGACGAGGCGGTCCCAGTAATAATGGCCGATCTCGTGCCGGAAATGGCCAAGCAGCGTGCGATAGGGCTCGTGCATGTCGGTGCGCATCTTCTCGCGCTCGACGGCGTCGGCCTCGACGATGTTGAGGGTGATGAGCCCCTCGTCATGGCCGGTGAGGACGCGGATGTCGTTCTCGTCGGCGAGGAAGGAGAAGGAGAGCCCGGCCACCGGATCGTCCGCCTTGTTCGGCACCGCGAGGCCGAGGCGCAGCAGGCTGTAGAACAGGCGATGCTTCGCGACCTCGATATCGCGCCAGCGCTGGCTGTAGACCTGGCTGGAGAGGTCCGGGATCACCATGTTGGTCCGGCAGCACATGCAGAGCTGCTCGGGATTGTCCATCTCGATCAGCCAGTTGCAGACGCCGTGGCTGCGATTGGCGCAGGCGCGCCAGGTGGTGCCGTCGCCGCCGTAAACGGTGAAGAGGTCCTCGCCATATTGACCGGTGCCGGCCGGATCGAGCGAGCGCAGCTGCCCTTCCGCAGGGATGAAGCCGAGCGGCCTCTGGCATCCCTCGCACGACATCTCGTCGAAAGAGAGCGGATGGGCGCAGGCCCGGCATTCGAACAACCGCATTATGGGCTCCAGTCGTGGCGACGCCGTCCGGAGGGACGACGCTGCGCCAACGCGGCAGGCGCCGTTTGGTTCAACCCATCGAAGCCGGCGCCATCTTCGGCTCGATTTCAGGGAAGCGGATCGTGATCCGCGTCCCCGAATGCTGCAGGTCGTGCTCGATCGCCGCCTCGAGTTTGCCGGCCAGCGCCTGGATGATGCGGCGGCCGAGACCAGTGCCGACGGGGCGGTTGTCCGTCCCCGTGCCGACGCCGTCGTCCTCGACGGTGAGGGCGATATTGCCCTCGCTGGCGATCAGGGCGACGCGAACCGCGCCGTTTCCTTCCGGATAGGCATATTTGAGCGCGTTCAGGATCAGCTCGGTCATGATGACGCCGAGCGCCACCGCGCGGTCGGGGCGGATCGCGACGGCGTCGAGCTTGTGGATGATCTGTCCGCCCTCGTGATCGGTTTCGCTGGCGCGCGCGAGATCCTCGATGAGGCTGCCGAGATAGAGGTCGAGCGCGACGCTGTGCACGTCGTCGGAGGTGTACAGGCGGCGATGCACCTGCGAGACGGCCATCACGCGGCCGACCGCCGCGGCGAGCGCGCTCTTGACCCCGGCGTCTGGATGAGCGGCCGCCTGCATGTTGAGCAGCGAGGCGACGAGCTGCAGGCTGTTGCCGACGCGGTGATTGACTTCCTGGATGATGAGCGCGCGCTCCTCGGCGAGCGCCTGGAAGCGGTCGCGGGCCTCGCGCACCTCGGCCTCGGCCCGGTCATGGGCGCGCTTCAGGGCACGCGAGGCGAGGGCGGAGGCGATCGCGGCGCGGAGCAGCGGGAAGAAGTCCTCGCTCGCTTCCTTAATGACATAATCGGCGGCGCCGGCCTTCAGCGCCGCGATCGCGACGCGGCCCTGCGCCTCGCCCGTCACATAGACGACCGGCGGCGCGTCCGGCATCGTGTTGATCTCGGCCATGATCTCGAGGCCGGTGCGGCCCGGCATGTGATGGTCGAGCGCGACCACGTCGATGCCGCCGGCGCGCAGCCGCGCCAGGCCGGCTTCGCCATCGCCGGCCGTTTCGACGCGATAGCCATGGCGCGTCAGGTCCTTGTCGGCCAGCCGGCACAATCCTGCATCGTCGTCGACATAAAGGACGACCGGCTGACCACCCATCATCTGGCCTCGGGAACCTTGATCACGGAGAAGAAGAGGCCGAGCTGACGGATCGCGTTGGCGAAGTTCTCGTAGTTGACCGGCTTCACGACATAGACGCTGGCGCCGAGCTCGTAGCAGCGCTCGATCTCGCGCTGGTCGTCGGTCGTCGTCAGCACGACGATCGGCGAGGTGCGGATATGCGGGCTGCTCTTCACGGCCTTCAGGATATCGATGCCCGTCATGTCGGGCAGGTTGAGGTCGAGCAGGATGAGCAGCGCCTCGCCCTTGCGGTTGGCGCCGGTGCGGTCCTCGCCGAGCAGGAAGTCGAGCGCGCTGGTGCCGTTGGTGAAGGCCTTGATCTCGTTGCTGACGCCGGCGCGGCGGATGTTCTTTTCGATCAGCCGCGCATGGCCCTCGTCGTCCTCGACCATGACGATCGTCACGTGATTGGCGGTGTCACTCATCTTGCGCATCCTTCTGCCGTTCCGGCCCCTTCCTTGGACCGGAATGCCGCCGTCCACAAGCTTCGCCGCATCATGCCTCGGCCTTCTGTTCGGCGATTTCCTCGCGCCACCGGCGCGGCAGGATCACCGTGAAGGTGCTGCCTTCGCCTGGGACGCTGTCGAGACGGATCTTGCCGCCGATGCGGCGGACCAGAGCGCGGACATGGGCGAGGCCGATGCCCTCGCCGGGCCGGTCCTGCACGCCGGCGCGGCGGAAGAGTTCGAACACGCGCTCGCGATCCGCGGAATCGATGCCGCGGCCGTTGTCGGCGACGCGGATGACGATGAAGCCGCCGCGCTCGGTGCCCGTGACCTCGATCTCGCCTGGCCGACCGGGCTTCAGATATTTGACCGCGTTGTCGAGCAGGTTCGAGAAGATCTGGTCGATCGCCAGCCGGTCGCTCTCGATGGCCGGCAGCGGGCCGATGGTGATCGTCGCATCGGCTGCCTGGGCCTGATGCATGACCGCGTTGCGGATCGTATCGAGCGCCACGCCGAGGTCGATCTCCTGCGGGGTGAACGCCCGCCGGCCGGCCCGCGACAGGTTGAGGATCGCATTGATCAGGCGATCCATCTTCGAGATCGAGGCCTTGATGAAACCGACCGCCTCGTCGAAATCGCCGATGATCTGCTGGCTTTCGGGATCGTTCTTGTCGGCCTTCGCCGCCATGTCGTTGCGGATCGCCTCGAGCTCGCCCGTGAAGCCCATGATGTTGACGAGCGGCGAGCGGAGGTCGTGGCTGACGATATAGGCGAAGCGCTGCAGCTCGTCATTGGCGTCCTGAAGGTCGGTGGTGCGCTCGGCGACCTTCTCCTCCAGATGGGCATTCGCCTCCTGAAGCTGCTCGCGGGCGCGGACGAGCCCGGAATTGCTCTTGCGGATCAGAACGATGGCAATGGCAGCCAGCACGACGAGCGCGATGGCGCCAACCAGCGTCGTCGCCAGCAGCCAGCGCCCGGTTTCGAGGCTGCGCGCGGAGCGATCAGCGAGGAGGTCCTGCTCGATCTGGCGCATCTCGCCGCTGACCGTGACGAAATCCGCCATGAGCTGCAGGCCGGCCGGGTCGCGGACGATCGCGAGCGCGCCCGAACTGTCGCCGGACTGCGCGAGCGCTGTGACGCGCTGCAGCTCGTCATGCTTGGTGGCGACGATCTGGGTCAGGCGGGCGGCGCGGGGTGCCTGGTCGGGATTGTCGGCGACGAGCCGCGACAGCTCGTCCATCCGCGGCGTGATCAGGTCGAAGCTCTGCTGGTAGACGGCGAGATAGGCCGGATCGCCCGTCAGCATGAAGCCGCGCTGGCCGCTTTCGGCGCGCCGCAGCGAAAGCTGCAGCAGCGAGAGCTGGTTCTCGACATTGAGCGAGTGGGTCACCCACCGCGTATCGTCGGCCGAGCGCTGCGCGAGAAATACGGACGCGCCCGCCATCGCCGCCAGGATCGCGAACCCGACGGTGAGCAGGATGAGATTTGTGAAGAAGCCGGAACGTGCGTTGTTCATGAAGGATGGGCCACGAACCTCGCCGGCCGCGCGACGGCGGCCGGCAGGGACGATCGCGTCAGATCCTTCCCATGAGCAAGAGAATGATCAGGATGACGACGATGAGGCCGAGACCACCGCTCGGGTAGTAGCCCCAGCCGGAGCTGTAGGGCCAGCTCGGCAGCGCGGCGATCAGCAGGATCACCAGGACGATGAGAATGATTGTCGACATGAGGCCTCCACCCAGCGGCTTGACCTTGGCTTAACGCCGCGTCCCGCGGGATGGTTTCATCAGGCGGCAGAATTATTTCGCGCCCCGCGTCGACCGGCCTCATGGCCGGCCGTCGAGATGGCGGGCGCGGCGGAGCGATGGGAAGAGGCGCGACCAGATGAGCGCGATGCCGACCGTCCCGATGCCGCCGACAACGACCGCGCCGACCGCGCCGATCAGCGCCGCCGAGACGCCGGCGCGGAACTCGCCCAACTCGTTGGAGGCGCCGATGAAGACCATGTTGACCGCGTTGACGCGGCCGCGCACGGCGTCCGGCGTCCAGAGCTGGATCAGGGTCTCGCGGATATAGACGCTCACCATGTCGGACGCGCCCATGACCACAAGCGCGACGACGGAGAGCCAGGTCACCGTCGAGAGGCCGAACACGACGGTGAAGATGCCGAACACCGTGACGAAGAGGAAGAGCAGCAGGCCGGCGCGGTCGCGCACCGGATGGAAGGCCAGCCAGAGCGCGACGCTGATAGCGCCGATGGCAGGGGCGGCGCGCAGCAAGCCGAGGCCCCAGGGGCCGACATCGAGCACGTCGCGCGCATAGACCGGGAGCAGCGCTGTCGCGCCGCCGAGCAGAACGGCGAAAAGGTCGAGCGAGATCGCGCCGAGGACGATCTTCTCGTGCCAGACATAGCGGAAACCGGCGATCACGGTTTCCCAGCTGGCCTTGTCGTCGAGACGTTTCTGCGGCGTATGCGGGATGAGCGCCACCAGCACGACGCCGATCGCCACGAGCGTCACCGCGACGAGATAGGGCGCCATCGGCGCGAGGCCGTAGAGAAGGCCGCCGGCGACCGGGCCGGTGATGGTCGCGACCTGCCACGAGCTCGAGTTCCAGGCGATGGCGCCGCTCAGTTCCTCGGGCGGCACGAGATTGGGCGCCAGCGCGCCGGACGCCGGCCCGAGAAAGGCGCGCACGACGCCGAAGCCGAGCAGGATCGCGAAGACGATCATGACATTCGCGCTGCCCGAGAGCGTGAAGGCGAGGAGGGCGGCCATGGCCAGCGCCTCGCCCACCATGCAGAGCCCCATGATCACGCGGCGATCGAAACGGTCGGCGACCGAGCCGGTGACCAGCACCAGCGCCAGGGCTGGCAGGAACTGCACGAGGCCGATGATGCCGAGATCGAGTGGATCCTTGGTCATGTCATAGACCTGCCAGCCGATCGCGACGCTGACGACATTGACCGAGAAATTGGCGAGGAGGCGCGCGGTCCAGTAATAGGCGAAGCCGCGATGACGAAAGGCGCCCCAATGGGAGCGGGGCGCGGTCGGTTCGTGAGAAGACATGACGAAGCGGGAATCCGGGGGCGGGGGCACGCCCTGAGCGAGGCGGTTCTAGTCGATTTCCGCGCCGGGCTGAACCTCAAATCGTCAGGCCGCCTGTCCTTTCGCCGCGCCGAAAGAAAAAGGGGCGCCGGAGCGCCCCTCGATGCCTATTCGTGTTGCCGGCCTCAGTCGAAGCGGCCGCTCGCATGCGCGAGCATCGTGTAGACCTTGCCGGTATCGGATACGAGATAGTTGGCGGCCGTCGCGGGGTCCTGGCGGCTGACCTCGCCGAGCAGGCGCTCGAAATCGCCCACATAGCGGTCGACCGCCGTGCGGAACTCCTTCTCCTGCTGATAGCGGCGACGGATCTCGTCGAAGGTCTGCTGGCCCTGGAGCGTGTAGAGGCGGCGCGTGAAGACGTTCTTCTCGCCGCGATTGTGACGCTCCCAGAGTTCGCTCGCCGCCTTCGGATCGATGGCGCGGGCGATCTCGCTGGAGAGATTGCCGAGCGATTCCTGCGAACCGTTGGCGCGGGCGGCCGGACGGGCCTCCTCGGCCGGCTTCTCCTCTTCGCGCGAGGCACGGCGCAGCAGATCGCTGACCCAGCCGCGCGGCTCGGCACCTTCGGCAGTCGCCTTCGCTGCAGGGGCAGGCGCGGCAGCCGCGGGACGCGGAGCCGACGCGGCAGCGGCCGGCCGCTGGGCCGGTTCAGCCGCGCGAGCCGGAGCAGGCGCAGCCGCCGGAGCGGCCGCTGTGGCAGCCGGAGCGCGGGCCGGCTCGGCCGGACGCGGCGTGGCGGCGGGCGCCACCGGTGCGATCGTCGGGCGAGCCGCTGCCGGGGCAGGAGCCGCCGGCTGCGGACGCGGCTGCGCGGGCTGAGCCGGCTCGGCGAAGCGGGCACGGGTCGCGCCCTGGCCGGAAGCGACCGACACGTCGAGCGCGCGGCCATGCTTGCCGATGATCGCCGAGAGCTCGCCGAGCGCCTGCAGCTGGTCGGAGACGACGCGGCGCATCGCATCGGCGCTGGCCCGGGTCTCCTCGGGCAGCTCGAGCACGCCGCGCTTGACCTCGGCACGGGTCGCCTCGAGATCGTCGTGGATCGAGCGGGCGACCTCGCGCATGCCCTCGGTGGCCGAAGTGAACTGGCCGGTCGCCTGGCTGACGGCGGCGTTCATCTCGTCCGCGAGCGTGCGGTTGATCTGGCGGACTTCCTCGATGGCCTTGCGGCCGACGGTGGACGCCGTCTGCTGCAGGTTTTCCAGATTGGCGACGACACCCGTCGCAGCTTCGGCGCTCGACTGCGAGAGCAGGCGGGCGACTTCGGCGGCGCGCGTCTCGGCATCGCGCACGGTCGTGGCGACGCTGTCCGAGAAGCTCTTCATGCGCGCCTCGAGATCGGCCGCGCGCTCGGCGAGCGAGCGGGCGAGGTCCTCGATCGCCGAGCGGCGATGATCGACCGAACCCTCGATCTGGGCATTGGCCTCGATGAGCGCCCGCGCAGCCTCGCGCAGGGCGCGGCCCTGCTCCTCGAAGCGGCCGGCGACGCCGCCGACATTCTCCATCACGTCGCGCGAGACATCGCGCAGCGTCTCGACCTGCGTCGCGAGGACGCCGGCCGAGTTCTCCGTGCCGGTGATGGCGCGGTCGATCGACTGGGCGAAGGCGCTGCTGCGCTCCGCGAGGCCGGTCTCGATGCGGTCGAGATTGTCGACCGTGCGGGTGAGCAGCGTGTCGAGCAGTGCGTTGGACTGGCCGAGACGCTCGACGACGCCCGCGACATCGCCCGACAGGCGCTCGTTGGCGGCGCCGAAATGGCGCGAGACGGCTTCGCCGCTCTCGGTGAGCGAGCGGGTGGCGCGCTCGGTGCTGGCAAGCACCATCTGCACCACTTCATTGCCCTTCGAGGCGAGCAGGTCGACCACGGCGTCGCCGACGGAGACGACGCGCTGCGTCAGGTCGGTGCCGTGCCGGTCCATGGTCGCGACGATGCGGCCGCCTTCGCCGTCGAGCAGGCTGGCGAGTTCGGCGCTGCGGCTGCCGAGCACCTCGTTCAGCGCGCGGGTGCGCTCCTCGATGGCCGAGGCGGCGGCAATGGCGCGGGAACCGAGCGTCTCGTCGACCTCGGCCGAGATGCGGCCGAGCTGGCCGGTGACCTCGCCGGAGAGGGCTTCGAAGCGCTCGCGGCTCTCGGCCGAAGCACGGGCGAAGCGCTCGCTGGCCTCGGTCGCGGTCTCTGCGATGAGGCTCGCCGAACTCGTCGCGGTCTCGTTCAGGGTCTGCGACGCGTCGCCGATGCTGCGAAGCAGGCGATCGGCCGCACCGTCGGCCGAGCGGCCGAGCAGTTCGGTCGCTTCCGAGGCGGAGCGCACGAGCGTGCCGGCCGCGTCCTCGGCGCTGCGGCCGAGGGCGGTCGAGGCTTCGCCGGCCGAGCGGCCGAGCGTTTCGGCGGCGAGATCGCCATAGCGGGCGACGAGCTGCGCGGCTTCCTCGGCCGAGCGGCCGAGCACCGAGCTGGCGCCTTCGGCGGCGCGCACGACACGCTCCGAGGCTTCGTCGGCGGCGGCGCGGATCGCATCGCCCGAGCTCGTCGAGAAATCGGCGAGCCGGGTGGTGGCGTCGGCGAGCGAGCCGGTGATCTCCTGCGCGGCGCGGGCCGACTCGCGGCCGAGCGTCGCGGAGATGTCGCTGAGCCGGGCGGCCAGCGCGTTCTCCATGGCGGCGGCGCGGGCGTCCAGCGTCTCGGTCGCCGCGATGGCGTGGCGGCCGAGCGTCTCGTTGATCGCGTCGGTGCGCTCGGCCAGCATGGCGGCGAGGGCGTCGGTGCGATCGGCGAGGCGACCGGAAAGGTCGGCCAGCCGCTCGTCGACCACGGCGTTGAGTTCGGTCTGGCCGGCGGCGATGGTCTCGGCGATCTCGCGGCTGCGATCCGTCAGGACGCGGTTGATCTCGCCGGTGCGGCCGTCGATCGTCTCGCCGAGCCGGCGGGCCTGATCGTCGATGATGCCGGCGGCGGCGGCCAGCGACTGCTCCATCGTCTCGCCGAAGCGGCCGACGCGATCGGCGAGGGCGCCGTCGAGCAGGTTGGCGCGATCGGCGAAGCGCGTGACCAGTTCGGGGCCGCGGACCTCGATGATGTCGCGCAGAGCGGCGAAACGCTCGTCGAGACCGGTGGCCAGTGCCTGGCCGCGGTCGTCGATGAGATCGCCGAAGCGGCTGGACGTCTCGACGATCCGCTGATGGGCGGCGTCGGCACGGCCCTGGATGTCCTCGGCGAGTTCCACACCGGAGGTGACGATGCGGGCATGGGTGGCGCTCGCCTGGCCGGCGATCTCGTCGATCAGCGAGGTGCCCGCCGCGACGATCCGGTCATGGATGGCGCCGGCACGGGCGTCGATCTCCTCGGCCGTCGCGCTGCCGGTGGCGATCATCCGCTGCTGCGCGGCGTCGGTGCGGCTGTCGATCTCCTCGACGATCGCGGTGCCGGCGGCGACGATCTGGGCATGCGCGGCATTGGCGCGGGCCGTGATCTCGCCGGACAGCGTGCTGCCGGAGGAGAGGATCTGCTGATGCAGCGCGGTGCCGCGCTCCTCGATGGCCCGGGCGAGGGCGTCGCCGGTGCGGCTGACCTCCTCATGGACGGCGCCGGCGCGGGTTGCGATCTCCTCGGCGAGGCTCGTCCCGGAGGCGACGATCTGCTGGTGGACCGAGGTGCCGCGCTCTTCGATGGCGCGGGCGAGTTCGAGGCCCGTGCGGCTGATCTCGTCATGCACCGAGGTGGCGCGGCCCGTGATCTCGCCGATCAGGCCCGAACCCGAAGCGACGAGACGCTCATGCGCTTCATTGGCGCGGCTCTCGATCTCGTCGGCGAGCGTGGTGCCCGAGCCGACTATGCGCTCGTGGACGGCATTGCCGCGCTGCTCGATCTCCTCGGCCAGGCGATAGCCCGACGAGACGATCTCCTGATGGGCGGAGGCCGCGCTGGTGCGGATCTCCGACGCCAGCCGCTCGCCCGAGGCGACGATCTCGGCATGGACGGCGCCGCCGCGGCTCGCGATGTCCTCGGCGAGACCGCCGCCGGCGGTCACGATCTGCTCATGCACCGCGCCGATCTGGTCGGCGATGTCGGCGACGAGCTGCTCGCCCGAAGCGAGGATCTGGCCGTGCAGCGCCGTGGCGCGGCTCTCGATGGTGCCCACGATGTCGCCGCCGGTGGCGACGATGCGCTCGTGCACGGCCTCGACCTGGCCGGTGATCTCGGAGACGAAGGCCGAGCCGGAGGCGACGATGCGCTCATGCACCGTGTTGGCGCGGTTCTCGATCTCGTTGGCGACATTGTAGCCCGAGGTGACGACCTGGGCGTGGACGGTGCCGATCTGGCCGGCGATGTCGCCGATCAGCGTCTCGCCCGAGGCGAGGATGCGCTGGTGCACCGCATTGGCGCGGTTCTCGATCTCGCTGGCGAGGCTGGAGCCCGAAGCGACGATATGCTCGTGCACGGCGCTGGCCTGGCTGGTGATCTCGTTCACGAGGCCCGAGCCGGAGGCGACGATGCGCTCATGCGCGGCGCCGGCGCGGCTCTCGATCTCGTTCACGAGATTGGTGCCGGACGTCACGATGCGGCCATGGGCGGCCTCGGCGCGGCTTTCGATCTCGCTGGCGAGGCCGCTGCCGGAGGCGACGATGCGCTCGTGGATGGCCTCGGCGCGGCTCGCGATCTCCTCGGCGATGCCGACGCCCGTCGAAACGATGCGGCCATGCGCCTCGTCGGCGCGGCCGGCGATCTCGTCTGCGAGGCTGGAGCCGGACGCGACGATCCGGGCGTGGGCTTCGTCGGCGCGGCTGGCGATCTCGTCTGCGAGGCTGGAGCCCGAGGCGACGATGCGGGCATGCGCCTCGTCGGCACGGTTCGCGATCTCGTCGGCGAGGCGCGAGCCGGAGGCGACAATGCGATCATGCAGCTCGGCGCCACGGCTTTCGATCGTGCCGGCGAGTTCGTTGCCCGACGCGAGCATGCGCTCGTGAATGGCGGTGCCGCGGCTCTCGATCGCCTCGGACAGCTGCTGGCTGGTCGAGATGACGAGGTCGTAGACGGCCGTGCCGCGGCTCTCCATCGTCTCGGTCGCCTCGCGGCTCGCCGCGATGAAGCGCTCGTGCAGCATCTCGGCGCGCGAGGCCATGGTGTCGGCGATCTCGGTGCCCGAGGCGACGATGGTCTCGTTGATCTTGAGGCCGCGGGCGGAAATCGCCTTGGCGACCTCGCTGCCGACATGGGCGAGGCGCTCGGTGAGCTCCTGCGAGCGGGCGTCGAAGGTCTCGTTCACCGCCGTCGATGCCGCGTCGATCGTCTCGCGCAGCGCCGTCGTCCGGGCCTCGATCAGGTTCGACATCGTGTCGCCGGCATCGGCGAGGCGCTCGGCGAGCGCGTTGCCGTCGATGGCGATCAGGTCGTTCAGCCGGTCGCCGGTGGCGGCCATGCGGCTGGTGACGTCGTCGCCGCGGGTCGTGATCGACTCGCCGATGCGCGAGCCGGTCTCGTCGAGCTTGTCGGTGATCTCCTGGCCGCGCAGAGTCAGGTCGACGATGAGGCTCTCGGCATTCGACTTCAGCGCCGCGTTCACCTCGCGGGTGTGATGCGCGATGGTCTCGGCGACCTGGTTGCCGGTCAGCGCGATCGAGCGGGTGATGTCGATGGTGCGGCGGTCGAGGCCGGCGGCGAGTTCCTCGGTGATGCGCGCGAGGGTGTCGTTCACCTCGCGGCCGCGCTCGGCGACCGTGTCGGCCATGGTGCGGCCGGTGGTCTCGAGCGTCTCGTTGATCTCGCCGGACCTGAGAAGCAGCGCTTCGGTCACGTCCGAGCCGGTGCGCGCCAGCGTCTCGGTAACCTCGCCGACGGCGCCGTTGAGGCGCTGCACGAGGTCGTCGCCGCGCTTCGACAATTTGCCGATCATGTCGTCGCCGGCGGCGCCGAGCGAGACGGTCAGCTGCTCGCCGCTCTCGGCGATCGCGCCGGTGACGCGGGCGCCCGACTGGAGCATCGTGCCGGCGAGTTGGTCGCCGACATCGCGCAGATCCTTGGCCAACGTCTCCTGCGCCGCCACGATCGAGGCGCGCACGCGCTCGGAATTGACGGCGATCGCCTCGCGCTGGTTGGCGAGGTCGTCGATGAGGCCGCGCATGCGCAGCTCGTTGTCCGAATAGGACCGCTCGAGCGCCGCGACCTCGCTGTGCACCATGAGCTCGAGCTCGCTGGCGCGGGCGAGCGCCCGCTCGATGCCGTCGCCCATGGCGGCGACTTCGCGGCGGATCGCCTGGCTGACCGTCACCACGGAATCCGTCGCGGCGTTCTCGGGCTCGGCGAGGCGGGCCGCGACATCCGAGATCGACCGCGCCGCGAGCCGCATCTCCTGGCCGCGGGCGATCATGATGGCGATGCCCCAGACGATGCCGAGCGGCAGCACGAAGGCGAGCACGACATTGGCGATCTGGGCGGCGCTGATGCTGCCGGCCGACATGTCGAAGCCGGCCGCCTGGAGGATCGCCAACATGCCGGCGATCCACAGGATCGAGACGGCGCCGGCGATCGGATAGACGAGGCGCGAGGGGCGGCGGGCGGGAAGGCTGGCGCCGACGACGCGGCGGTCGTCATTCGCGGGGAGGCGGCCCTTGCGCTCGAAGCGGCGCTGGCGCGGCGCGGCCTCGTCGGCGGCTGCCTGCGCGGGCGCTTCAGCCTTGGCGGCGCGGGGCGCGGCCTGAGGGGCATCCGCCTTGCGCGCTGCCGGGGAATCGGCGCGGCGCGGCGGCTGATTGGGCGCCTGCGAGGTCGCTCGCAGGGGTTCGTTGATGCGGGGCATTTCGAGCCGGCGATCGCGCGGACCGCTCTGCGGCCCCTCGCGGTTGTGCTCGGCTGTCGAAGCGGCGGGATCGATCCGGAGAGCCTCCTCCACGGCGGAGAGAACTGCGTCCGCCGGGTCCTTGGACTTCGGAGTATTCACCATTCTTTAAGCCTCGCGTCCGTACTCGATACTGCACCGGCCGCTTCGGCGAGAACGATTCGCCGAAAGCACGAGGATGCCGGGACGACGACGCATGAGACCACCAAGGTCCGTGCACCGTCACCACGGTCCGCCGCACTCCGCCCGAAACCCGGTCGGATTTGGCCTCCGCACCCTTGCCCACCAACTGCCCTTTTGACACATTCATGCAGTGCATACAAGGAAGCGCAGCCGCGTCATCCGTGCTTTCAACAGCCTCTGCGACGGCGTGAACGCAGTGCGAGAGGGCAGTGCAACAGGGCGGCCTGAAACGACCCGGCGAGGGCCGCGGACTGCGGCGGAGAATCCCATCCCGAACCCGCCCATCCTCGATCTCGACGATCTCCGCGCCCGGGCTGGCGGCGATGCCGCGCTCGTCGGAGAGCTCCTCGCCCTCTTCGCGGCGGAGATCCTGCCGGAAGCGCGGCGACTTGTGGCGGGCGAGGTCGCGCCCGAAGACCGATCGGCAGCCGCCCATCGCCTTCGCGGCGCTGCGCTCGCCATCGGCGGCGGCGAGGTGGCGACGCTCGCGGCGCTGGTCGAGGCCGAGCCGGGCGACGAGGCACTGCTGCCCGCCCTCGGCGCCGCGCTCGATCGCATCGGGTCGGCCATCGCCGGCCGGTGAGGCGTCGCGCCGCTTGGCACGGCGCCGCGAAATCGTCTAGAGCGACAGGGAACATCGCGCCAAGGCGCGGACCGATCCATCGGCGGCGACTTGCGGCCCCTTCATCCTCGCGGACATCCATGGCCAAGATCACCTACATCACCTTCGACGGCACGGTTTACGACATCGAAGCCCGCAACGGCACGACGGTGATGGAGAACGCGGTGCGCAACGCCGTTCCCGGCATCGAGGCGGAATGCGGCGGCGCCTGCGCCTGCGCCACCTGCCATGTCTATGTCGACGAGGCCTGGGTCGAGCGCACCGGCGAGCCGCAGCCGATGGAAGAGGACATGCTCGACTTCGCCAGCGACGTGCAGCCGAACTCGCGCCTCTCCTGCCAGATCCGCGTCAGCGACGCGCTGGACGGGCTCATCGTGCGCATCCCGGCGAGCCAGGGCTAGTCGTCCTTCGCGAGCAGCGAATTCCGCCGGGCGCCGGTTCCTGAGCACAAACATGCTTTGCAGCCCGCAATCGAGCCGCTAAAGCTCACCGCGCTTTATTCCATTGCGGATCGTGCTGCGGATCAGTTCATGAGCGAGACCATCGAAACCGACGTCGTCATCGTCGGCGCGGGCCCTGTCGGCCTGTTCGCCGTCTTCGAACTCGGGCTGCTCGATGTCCGCTGCCATCTGATCGACATTCTCGACAAACCCGGCGGCCAGTGCGCCGAGCTCTATCCCGAGAAGCCGATCTACGACATTCCGGGCTTCCCGATCATCACCGGGCAGGGCCTGACCGACAATCTGATGGCGCAGATCAAGCCCTTCGCGCCGACCTTCCATCTCGGCGAGATGGTCGCGGCCGTCGGCAAGCTCGATGACGGGCGCTTCAGCGTCACCACCGATGCCGGCAAGACCTTCCACGCCAAGGTCGTCGTCATCGCCGCCGGCGGCGGCTCGTTCCAGCCGAAGCGCCCGCCGGTGCCGGGGATCGAGGACTACGAGGGCCGGTCGGTCTTCTATTCCGTGCGCAAGATGGAAGCGTTCCGCGACCACGACATCCTCATCGTCGGCGGCGGCGACTCGGCGCTCGACTGGACGCTCAACCTGCAGCCGCTCGCCAAGAGCGTCACGCTGATGCATCGCCGCGATGCCTTCCGCGCCGCGCCCGACAGCGTCAACAAGATGCGCGCCCTCGCCGAGGCCGGGCAGCTAAAGCTCGTCTTCGGCCAGGTCACCGGGCTCAAGGGCGAGGACGGCCACATGACGCATGCCGTCATCACCGACAACGAGGACAAGGAGCATCATCTGCCGGCGACGCGGATGCTGCCCTTCTTCGGCCTCACCATGAAGCTCGGCCCGATCGCCGACTGGGGGCTGAACCTCCACGAGAACCTGATCAAGGTGGACACGGAGAAGTTCGAGACCTCGGAGCCCGGCATCTTCTCGATCGGCGACATCAACTGGTATCCGGGCAAGCTCAAGCTGATCCTCTCGGGCTTCCACGAGGCGGCGCTGATGGCGCAGGCGGCGAGCCGCATCGTCTTCCCCGAGAAGAAGATCCTCTTCCAGTACACGACCTCCTCGACCAGCCTGCAGAAGAAGCTCGGCGTCGCCTGAGCCTCGGCTGTTGCACGGCTGCGCCAGCGCGGCGTCATTTCGGCCGCCGGATGCGTTGCGGCTCGCGTCGGCGAGCGCGTTTGGATAGTTTGCCCTCCGCATCAGGCCGGAGCATTGCATGGCAGACGATCCCCAGCGCTACATGAAGCAGCCGCCACGCAAGAAGGCGGTGGTCAAGCGCGTCGTTCTCTCCGAGGAACAGCGCCGGGCCTATGAAGACCTCGTCAAGCAGAAGGACGAGCGCGACCGCGACTATGGTCGCCACCTCGACGGCGAGAACAAGCCGCGCTGAGGCGCCGCTGTGTCCGCGCTGCGGCCCGTGGTGCGGACATGACGGACGCGCCATTCCTCGGGCGCGGCAAGGTGCAGTGCTGGCCGGTGAGGTGTTGCGCCGATGCCCTGGAGCGTCCCAGTTGAACCTTCTTGTCGAGGTCCATGCGGCGGGGAGTGTTTTCGTTGAGTTCCGCGTCTGACGCTGCCGCACCTGCCGGGGCGGCCATGTGGTCCTACCGCCCCGATATCGACGGCGTCCGGGCGATTGCGATCACCGCCGTCGTCCTGTTCCATGCCGGAATCAAAGGCTTTGGCGGCGGCTTCGTGGGTGTCGATATCTTCTTCGTCATCTCGGGCTATCTGATCACCGGTCATGTCTATCGCGATGTGATCGACAGCCGCTTCAGCCTAGCCTCCTTCTATGCACGGCGCGCGCGGCGCATCCTTCCGGCCCTACTTGTCGTGCTGCTGGTTTCGCTGGCGATTGGCTTCGTGCTGCTTTCGACCACCGAATATCAGTCGCTGGCCAAAAGCACGCTCGGCGCGCTTTTCGGCGTCTCCAACATCTATTACTGGTTCTCGATCGACTATTTCTCGCCCGAATCAGATCATCTGCCGATGCTGATGACATGGAGCCTCGGCGTCGAGGAACAATTCTACGTGTTCCTGCCCGTGGTCATCGTTCTCGGCCTTCGCTTCTTCGAAAAGCGCATCATCGCCGTGCTGGCGGCGCTTTGCGGCCTGTCGTTCCTCTCTTCGATCGTCTTGCTGGGCCGCGCGCCGTCCTTCGTCTTCTACATGCTGCCGACACGCGCCTGGGAACTGGGCCTCGGGGGCATGCTCGCGGTGGCCGAACTGCGCGGCCTCGCGCCTTTGCGCGACCGCCGGATTTTTACCGAGATCGTCGCGACGCTCGGCCTCGCCTGTCTCGCGGCGGCGATAGCCCTTCTCGATTCCTCCGTCCCCTTTCCCGGCGCCCTCGCGCTGCTGCCCACCCTTGGCGCGGCGCTGGTCATCGCCGCGCCCGGCTCGGTCGCCAGCCGGCTGCTGTCGCTGCGGCCGATCGTCTTCGTCGGCCTCGTCTCCTATTCCTGGTATCTCTGGCATTGGCCGTTGCTGAGCTTTGCGCGCATCACCGCGCTTTGGCCGCTCGGCCGCAACGCGGCGCTGATCATCGTCGGCCTCTCCTTCGGGTTGGCCGTGCTCAGCTATTACACTGTCGAGCGCCCGTTCCGCCGCCGGATCGGAGCGAACGGCCCGACGCTGCTGCGCTATGGTGGAGCCATGGCGGCCGCCGCGCTTGTCATCGTGGCAGTGACCGCGCTTGGCGGGTTGCCGCAGCGGTTGCCACGGCAGGCGGCGGCGCTTGCAGAGGTCGCCGCCGATTGGGACCTTTGCCTCGTCTTCGACGGCGTCGCGGTGCCGCCGGCCGACCCGATCTGCCGGCCCGCAGTCCCGGCGGAAAGGCTGATCCTGGTCATCGGCGACAGCCATGCCGCCGCGCTCGCGCCCGGCCTCCGCGCAAGGGCGCATGTGCTCGGCTATGAGCTTGCCGTCCTTGCCAAGGCGTCCTGCCCGCCCTTGCTGGATGTCACGCTCTTCACGCCGGCCAATCCTGCGCACAGCGCGGAGTGCATGTCGTTCCATGATCAGGTGATGGCCTGGATCAAGGCCAATCCCGGCATTCGCAAGGTGATCTTGGCTGGCTTCTGGTCGGCGCCGATGATCGCCGGCGCGCAGGGCGAAGCCTATGTCTCCGCGCGGTCCGACGAGCCCGAACGAGACAATGCCGCCCTGCTCGAACGCGGCCTCACCGCGGAGGTCGCGGCCTTGCGGGGGCTTGGACTCGATGTTGCTGTTGTTCAGGACGTGCCGTTCTTCGCCTTCGAGCCAACCAACTATCTGCTGCAGCGGGTGATCGCTGTCCGGGCGGCTCTTGGCGGGCTTCTCGGCGGCCCGCGCGATCTCGGACAGACCGACGGGCCGGCGCGCTATGTGATCAACCGCAATGACGCGACGCGCGATATCATTCGGCAGGTGGCGGCTGCGACGCAGGGTGTCGCCGTGGTCGATCCGTTCGATAGTCTCTGCACGGCCGATCGCTGCCGCTTGGCCGATGAGGACGGCTCGTCACTCTATAAGGATAGCCAGCATCTTTCGGCGCGGGGCTCCGAGGCTATAGCAAAGGCGATCCTGCCCTGAGGCCGGAGCGCCACCCCATTCAGTCCTCGCCGCGCGCCTTGCCCGGGTTTATTCGCGCCAGTTCGGCTATGAAGTCGGCCATGGCCGGGGGCTTCTCGGCGAGGAAGGGCAGGGGGCGGCAGACGTCGATCGCCGCGATGCCGACGCGTGCCGTCAGGATGCCGTTGACGACGCCTTCGCCGAGCCTTGCCGAGAGCCGCGCCGCGAGGCCGTGACCCAGCACCTGCTGCACCAGCGAATCGCCGGCCGCCATGCCGCCGGTGACGGCGAGATGACCGACCACCAGCCGGGCGAGACGCAGGAAGCCGAGCGTGCCCGGCCGGCCGCCATAGAGCTGGCCGAGCTGGCGGATCAGCCGCAGCGCTGAGATCAGGACGAACAGCACGTCGACGGCGGCGCGCGGCGAGATCGCCGTCACGACCGTCACCCGCTTCGCCGTCGAGAGCACGAGGCTCTTCGCGGCCGTGTCGAAGGCGGCGAGGATCTCGTGCTCCGCAAGGCCGATGAGATCGCGTCCGTCGATGATCTCCTGCGCATGCGCGGCGAGACTGGCGCGACCCTTGGCCGTTTCCGGGCGGTCCTTGTAGAGGTCGGCGAGATCGCGGATCACGGCGCGCGCCGCCTTGCCATCGTCGCGGCGTGCGGCGGCGGCTGCATCGTCGCGCAGTCGGTTGATGTGCCGCAGCCGCGCAAGACCTGCGATCTCGCGAATGGCGATGGCGATCACGGCGATGAGCGCCGCCGCGGCCGCGACGACGCCCACCCAGCCGAGCCATTCATAGCGCGCGAAGAGGTCGCGGATCAGCCGGTCGATGGCGAGGCCGATGCCGAGCGTCACGAGGACGCCGAGCCCGGAAAACAGGATGTCCGCCCAGCGAATGCGCCGGCGCGGGCGCGGCAGCTCGACCGGCGGCGGCAGATCGTCGGGCTCGCGCAGCACGACCGGCCGGTCCGAGGGGCGGACGGCCGCCTCGGGATCGTCGGTCACGCGGGCCGCGTCGAGGCGGAAGGCGGCGGGGCGGCGCGACGTTTCGCTCGTCATGCGAGGCGGTCCCCGATGAGGAATTCGAGAGCCCGGTCGAGCCGGATATGGGGCAGCGAGAGCTTCATGCCCTCGGCGGTGCGCTCCAGCTGCGGCGGGCGGAAACGGACGAAGCGGAGCGCCGCGTCGGCTTGAGAGGTTGAGTCAAGGCCTTCGAGCGCCGATTCCGGTTTGTCCGGCAAGTCACCGGGAAAGAACGCGATTTCGGTCCTGCCGTCATAGGTCTCGCCATCGAAGACCTCGCCGGCGAGCGGCGTTCCGATGATGGACGGCAATTTCTGGTTGCCGTTCGAGACGACGCCTTCGCGGGTGGCGCGGACCGAGGCGAGGGCCGCGATCTCGACGCGCGCGCCGGCCTCCTCGGCACGGGTGACGGCCGGCGCGAGGAGATGACCGAGGATGCGCTCCAGACGGTCGTGATCGGCATGGTGGAGATGATCGGCCTTGGTCGCGCCGATCAGGATGCGGTCGATGCGCCGCGTCAGCAGGCCGCCGAGCCAGGACGTGGCGCCGGGGCGATAGGCGCCGAGGATCTCCGTCATCGCGCCCGAGAGATCGGCGACCGCGGCCGGCCCGGCATTCAGCGCGTTCAGCGCATCGACGAGCACGATCTGGCGGTCGAGCCGCGCGAAGTGGTCGCGGAAGAAGGGCTTCACCACGACCGACTTATAGGACTCGTAGCGGCGGGCCATCATGCGGCCGAGCGATCCGGACGGCGCATCGGCGACGCTGCCGGGCAGGGGGCAGAAGGTCAGCGCCGGCGAGCCGTCGAGATCGCCCGGCATCAAGAAGCGGCCGGGCGGCAGGGTCGAGAGTGCATGCTCGTCGGCGCGGCAGGCGCGGAGATAATCGGTGAAGAGGCTGGCGAGCTCGCGGGCGAGGACTTCGTCTTCGGGGCCGCGCGGATCGACCGCCTCGGCGCGCGCCAGGAAGGCCGCCGCCGCCGCGGGCCGGCCCGGCCGGCGCGCCAGCGATACGGCCTCGGCCGACCAGGCGGCATAGTCCTTGCCGAGAAGCGGCAGGTCGAGCAGCCATTCGCCCGGATAGTCGACGATGTCGAGCGTCAGCGTGCCCGAGCCGAAGCGCTGGCGCAGGAACGACGCCGATTCATAGGCGATGACCAGGCGCAGCTCGCTGATCCGGCGCGTCGATTCGGGCCAGATGCGCTCCTCGACGAGGGCGCGGACGTGATCCTCATAATCGAAGCGCGGCACGGCATCGTCGGGCTGCGGCTCGAGCCGCGCGCCGGTGACGCGGCCGGTGGAATAGGCGCGGAACACGGGCAGCCGCCCGCCATGCACGAGATTGTGGACGAGGGCGGTGATGAAGACCGTCTTGCCGGCGCGGGCGAGGCCCGTGACGCCGAGCCGGACCGTCGGATTGACGATGTCGGTGGCGCGTTCGCCGAGCGTCGCGATCGCGATGCGGGCCTCATCGGCCAGGGAGGTGAGATTCAATCCGCGGTCCATCCATCGCCGTGAACGTTCCCGATGTAGGGAGGGCACCGGCGCGCGGGAAGGCCTATTCGTCGTCGGAGGGTGGCTCGCTGCCGACGACCTCGAGCTCGCGCGGCCGGAAGAAGGCGACGACGCGGCCGGTGCGCGGCCGAAGCTCCGACCATTTGTGATGGTCGAAATCGATGACCGCGAGGCCGGCGGTCGGGAATTTCTCGGCGATCTCGTCGCGCAGCGCGGGGTTGCCGCTGCCGATCAGCTCGAGCGCGCATTCCTGGACAGACGGGTTGTGGCCGATCAGGAGCAGCGTCTTCGCCGAGCCGCCGAGCGCGGCGATCGAATCGGCATAGGCCTCCGGCGTCACCTCGTAGAGATCGCGCGTGATGCGGATCTCGAGATCGCCCGAGATCACCGGCAGGAGACCGATCAGCGTCTCGCGGGTGCGCTTGGCCGAGGAGCAGAGGATGCGGTCGGGCAGGAGGCGATGAGTGGCGAGATGCTCACCGATCATCGTCGCCGCCCGCCTGCCGCGCGGCGCCAGGGGACGATCGAAATCGGCGGCTCCCGGAACGTCCCAGGCGGATTTCGCATGGCGAAGCATCAGAAGGCGCATCATCCCGACCGATCGATCCCGCTACGGCATCACCGCCCCTTCCGGGCGGACAGACGGCGCTCCTAGCACGAAACCGCGTCGCGGTCGAACAGCGGCGGAAGCGGCCAGGGACATCGCCGCACGCCGATCCCGCAATGCACCAGATCGGTCAAATGCGAGGCTTTTCCCTGACCGGCGATTAAGGACTGCCTCCTTAGCGTCGATGGCGGGACGGGGGTGAGTCGGCGCCGCGCCGACCTTCTCAAAGACGACCGGGAGAACGACCCATGGCGCTGAAACTCGAGCTCAAGGCCGGGGAACGGGTGATGCTCGGCGATGTCGTGATCGTCAATCAGGGCGGACGAACGCGGCTGACGATCGAAGGGGACGCACCGGTGCTGCGCGAGCGCGACCTGCTGCCGCCAGGCGCCGGCACGTCGCTGGCGCGGCGGCTCTATCTCGCCATGCAGTCGCTGCATCTGGCCCGTGACGGCGGCGCTGCTTTCCGGCAGGACATCGCCCGTCTCGCCGGCGAGATCGTCAGCGAGGCGCCCGAGCGGCTTCCGCTGATCGAGGCGATCGATAATGCCATCCGTGCGGGACAGACCTATCGCGCGCTCCGCGAGGCGCAGCGGCTCGTTCTCGCCGAAAGCACCGCGGGCCTCGCCGCGGCCGGCTGAACCCTGGCGGCGTCAGCGGCGGGCGTTGGCCGCGAGGCGCTGCGGCACCGCGCGGCCGAGCCGGTCGGCGCGTGGGAAGGGAACCGGAGCCTGCCCGCTGATCTTGGCCGGACGAGGCGGCTCCGCCGCGGCCCGCGCGGCGGCGAGGGCGGCCATGTCGATCTGCAGGACGGAGACGAATTCCTCGTGGAGGCGCCGCAGGCGATCAACCGCGTCGGGCGCCAGGATCTCCAACTCGCTGCCGATCGCGCGCAAGAGGTCGAGGTCGCGGATATAGGCGGCTGCGAACTCGTTCTGCCGTGCCGAGACCGCCGCGGCGGCGACCGGCTTGCCGGCGCGAAGCAGCGCGCTCTCGGCTTCGACCAGTTGCAGCAGCGCTTCCATCGTCGCTTCGATGGTGCCGCAGATCGCGACAGCCGATTCGCGGCTCTCGACCACGAGTTGCGAGGGGAAGGGGGTGGCAAGGGCATGCATGGGCGTCGTCGCTCCATCGACCGCGGTCCGCCGAGGCGCGGACCGGCGAGCCCCATTAGGCACTTGTCATCCTTAACAAAGCCTTTGCCGGTTCGATCCATGACCATCGGCTGTTCCGGCGTCCCGGCGTGCCGCCGTCGTGTCGCCACTCCCCGGAAAGCCTCGATTTCGCAGTGTGTTAGCCGGCGTTCTTTCGCGGCAGATTCAACGAATTTTCCTGTCTGCCATAGCATTTTTACCGGTGTTGTCCTCGGCCCGGCACATGGCTATATTCCGCGCCTCGAAAGCCACCGAGCCAGGGGTTGTTCATGACGGCAGACAGCCTTGAAGAGTATCGGCCCTCCGAGGCCGAGCCCTTCATGAACGAACGGCAGAGGGAGTATTTCCGCAGGAAGCTCCTTGCCTGGAAAGAGGACATCCTCAAGGAGTCGCGCGAGACTCTCCAGCATCTGCAGGACGAGAACCAGAACCACCCGGACCTCGCCGATCGCGCATCGTCGGAAACCGACCGGGCCATCGAACTGAGGGCGCGCGACAGGCAGCGCAAGCTCATCTCCAAGATCGACGCCGCGCTGCAGCGGATCGAGGACGGCAGCTACGGTTTCTGCGAGGAGACTGGCGAGCCGATCAGCCTCAAGCGTCTCGACGCCCGCCCCATCGCCACACTGTCGATCGAAGCGCAGGAGCGTCACGAGCGGCGCGAGCGCGTCTATCGCGACGACTAGACTGCTGAGCCTCGGCCCCGAGGCACCGGTGGAACAAAAAATGGCGCCGTCCCAGGACGGCGCCTTTTTTGTTGTCGTCGCGAAGTCTCAGGTGCGGCGCGTGCCGGAGATTTCGCCGAGGAGACGCGCCATTTCCTTCTCGAGGTAATCGACGCCCGGGCCGCGACCGCGCTGCGGCGCCTCGTCTTCGCCTTCGACGGCCGTCTCGGACGCGGTCATCGGCGGTTCGACGCTCGGCACCGGCTCACGCGCCGGGCGCACCGGGCGGCCCGGATCGCTGGCATTGTTCGGATCGATGTCGAAGAGCGGCTCGAAGCGCAGCGGCCTATCGGCATCTGCGGGCGGGGCGCCGAAAGGCTCGTCGCCCAGCGTCGGCGGCACCACCGGCGGCGCCGGCGGGAAGAGGGGCCGCTGCGGCGCGCGCACCGGCTCGGGCGCAGGCTCCGGCGCGGCCTGCTCGGCGCGCTCCTCCGCCACCGGCGGACGCGGCGCGACCGGCGTCGCCCGGCCGAAGCCACGGCTGACCGGCTCGGCTGCGCGCGGCTCCTGGACGCGCGGCTCGGGCCGGACCTCGGCGGAGGACGGCTCCGGTGTCGAGGCGCGACCGCGCGAGCCCGTCAGGAACGAGGTCAGCGGCCGGGAAGGACGCGGCGAGGGCGGCGTGCGGACCGGCGGCGCCGGCTCGGGCTCGGCGACGACCGGCTCGGCGGCGGGTGCCTCGTCGGCCTCCTGCCGCGAGGGCGTCGCATGTTCGGCGACGGTGTCGCTCTCCGCGACCGTCGCCGGCTCGAAGGCCGGTTCGGGCTCGGGGGCGCGTTCGGCTTCCGCTTCGACGACCGGGGCCGGTTCGACCGGCGGAGCGACAGGGCGCGGCTCGCGCATCGGGGGCCGACGGCGGTCGGCCGGCGCCGCGCGATAGGCCGGCGGCTCCTCGACCACGGCAGCGACCTCGACGATTTCCGCGACCACGGCCTCGGCCTGCGGCGGCTCGACCGCTTCGGCAGGGGCCGTCCGCGATTCGGAATGCGGACGGGTTTCGGCCGAATAAGCGGGTTCGGCCGGCGGAGCGGGGCGCTGTGACGGCATCGCGCCGGATCTTGCCGCAGCCTCGGCGCGGCGCTGCGCCGCCGACGGACGGTGGATGGCGCCCTCGACGACGATATCGGTGGCGCCGCCGATGAGGATCAGATGCTCGACATTGTCGCGGCGCACCAGGACGAGGCGGCGCTTCTGGTCGACCGGAAGCGCATCGAGGATGCTGAGCCGCGGCTGCCGGCCACGGATCGCCGTGCCGCCCATGGAACCGCCGGCCAGGGTCCTGATCAGCCAGAACACGACCAGAATGATGATCGCCAGCACGGCGAGCGTGATCGCGAATTGCGCGATCAGGGCGCCGGTCGAGCCGAAGATCGGTTCGAGATAGTCACGCATCCCGTTCTCCTGCTGCACCGGCGGGCCGGTACAGGTGAATCCGAAGCCTCAAGATGTGAAGCACTCATCGCCCATGCGGGCAGACCATCTAGGCGTTTTCGTGCCCGCACATCCAGTTGGCAAGGGGCAGCGGCCACGAATCGGCGTATCAATGCCGAAAAGCCGTTAGGAATTCACTAACCATCCGGTGACCAATCTGGCTCGAATCATGCGCGAATCGCCCGTTCGAGCCGTCTTCCGAGAGTCCGCGATCGTGCTCCTCCGACCGCAATCCATGTCTTCCCGAGAGGTTCCAGCCTCTTCCCGAGAGGTGTCCGCCTGCTCAATCCTCGTTCGGCCAGCCGCCCGGTCCGCCATGCCCGGCGGGCGGCGATGACGACGGAGGCCGGCGTGACGGGGGCGCGCCCGCCGGTGATCGATCGTGGCGGACGGACGGCCGGGATCGGCCGGCTGGTCCTGCTCGCGATCGTGCTCGTCGCCGTGGCGGCGGCCGGGGCGATCCTGCCGCCGGACTCGGCGCAACCCTTCATCTTCGCCGTGCTCGGCATCCTGGCGGTCGTCGGCGTCTTCACGCTGTTCGCCGCCGCGATCGGGCTGTTGCGATTCGGCTCGGCCGCGCCGCGCGACGATCTCGCCCGCGCCTTTATCGGCTCGATGGCCGAAGGCATCCTCGTCACCGACCGCGAGGGCCGCATCCTTTATGCCAACGGCGCCTATGCCGACCTGATCGGCGCCGACGACGAGGCCGATGTCCGCATCATCGAGCGCGTCTTCTCGGGCGATCAGGCCGCGAGCGAGGCCGTCTACCGTCTCACGCAGTCGGTCCGCCACAACCGTTCCGCCCAGGAAGAGGTGCGGATGCCCTCCGCGCTGGCCGGCACCGGGCCGGGCGGGCCGCGCTGGTATCGCATCACCGCGCGGCCGATCCAGACCAGCGACCAGTTCCTCACCGCCTGGCGGCTTGCCGACATCTCCGGCGAGCGCGAGCAGCAGGAGACGGTGTTCCAGGATCTGCAGCACGCGATCGACTACCTCGACCATGCGCCGGCCGGCTTCCTGTCGGCCGAGCCCGACGGGCGCATCGTCTATCTGAACGCGACGCTCGCCGAATGGCTCGGCATCGATCTCGGCGCCTTCAAGCCGGGCGCGATTGCGCTCGGCGACATCGTGCGCGGCGACGGCGCGGCGCTCTTGTCCGGCGGGACGGCGCGGCCGGGCGGCAGCGAGACGGCGGTGATCGACCTCGATCTCGTCAAGAAGAACGGCCAGAGCCTGCCGGTGCGCGTGCTGCACCGCGTGCCCTACGCCCATGACGGCGCGCCGGGCGCGACGCGCACCATCGTGCTCAACCGCTCGCCGGGCGAGGAAGTGTCGGAAGCGCTGCGCGCCGCCGAGGTCCGCTTCACCCGCTTCTTCAACCACACGCCCTTCGCGATCGCCTCCGTCGACCGGCGCGGTCGGATCGGACGCACCAATGCCGCCTTCGCGCGGCTGTTCGGAACGGTCCAGCGCGACGCGTCGGGACGCCTTCGCCTCGTCGACATCGTCGCCGACGGCGCCCGCGCGGCGATCGAGACCGCGCTCGAGGCGGCCGCCGCCGGCCATGGCGACATTCCGCCCGTGGACGCGGCGCTGGTCGGCCATGGCGAACGCAGCATGCGCTTCTATGTCAGCGCCGTGGACGAGGGCGCCGACGAGAGCGAGATCGCGACCGTCTATGCGCTGGAGACGACGGAACAGCGGGCGCTGGAACAGCAGTTCGCCCAGAGCCAGAAGATGCAGGCGATCGGCCAGCTCGCCGGCGGCGTCGCGCATGACTTCAACAATGTGCTGACGGCGATCATCGGCTATTCCGACCTTCTCCTCGCCAATCACCGGCCGTCGGACCCGTCCTTCCAGGACATCATGAACATCAAGCAGAATGCCAACCGGGCCGCCGGCCTCGTGCGGCAGCTGCTGGCCTTCTCCCGCCGCCAGACCCTGCGCCCGCAGGTGCTGGCGATCGGCGACGTTCTCTCCGACCTTTCGATCCTTCTCGAGCGACTGCTCGGCGAGAAGGTCAAGCTCTCGGTGCTGCATGGCCGCGATGTCTGGCCGATCAAGGCCGACCTCAACCAGTTCGAGCAGGTCGTCATCAATCTCGCCGTCAACGCCCGCGATGCGATGCCGAAGGGCGGCCAGCTGACGATCCGCACCCGCAACCTGCAGCCCGCCGATTGCGCCGCCTATGGCTACAAGGCGCTGCCGCCGGCCGAATATGTGCTGATCGAGGTCGAGGATACCGGCACCGGCATTCCGCCCGAGGTGCAGTCGAAGATCTTCGAGCCCTTCTTCTCGACGAAGGAGGTCGGCAAGGGCACGGGTCTCGGCCTCTCGACCGTCTATGGCATCGTCCGGCAGACCGGCGCGCATATCTTCTTCGACAGCGTCGTCGACAAGGGCACGATCTTCCGCATCTTCGTGCCGCGCCATGTCGTGGCCGAGCAGCCGGTCGCGGTCGAGGCGGCGAGCGACAAGCCGCAGCAGAAGACGGACTTGACCGGCAGCGCCAATATCCTGCTCGTCGAGGACGAGGAGGCCGTCCGCGCCTTTGCCGCCCGCGCACTCGTCTCGCGCGGCTATACGGTGCATGAGGCATCGTCGGGCGCCGAGGCGCTGGAGGTCATGCAGACGACCGGCGGCATCATCGACCTCGTCGTCTCCGACGTCGTGATGCCGGAACTCGACGGGCCGTCGCTGCTGCGCGAACTGCGCAAGACACGGCCGAACCTCAAGATCATCTTCGTCTCCGGCTATGCCGAGGACGCCTTCGCCAAGAACCTCCCCGACGGCGAGACCTTCAACTTCCTGCCGAAGCCCTTCTCGCTGAAGCAGCTCGCAACGGCCGTGAAGGACGCGCTGGGGGAGTAGCGCGCGCCGCCTGGCCGCGGCTGGCCTCCCTTGCATTCGCGCCGCCGAGGATCGAACCTGAGGCCCGTCGATCCCCCGGAGCCCCCCATGCTCGATCATCCGAACCGCGAAGGCCGCCTGTCCGGCCAGCCTTTCCGCTTCGACCCCGCGACCCGCCATGCCTCGATCGAGGCGCGCGATCCGGCTTTCTATCTGGATCCCTATCCCGTCTTCGAGGCGATCCGCAGCGAGACGCCGCAGTTCTATTGGGAAGAATACGGGCTTTGGTGCTTCCTCGGCGCCGCCGATCTGCAGGCGCTGTTCCGCGACAAGCGCTTCGGCCGCGAGATCCTGCATGTCGCGACGCGCGAGGAGCTCGGCATTCCCGAGACGCCGGAGCGGCTGAAGCCCTTCACCGATATCGACGCGCTCTCGATGCTCGATCGCGAGCCGCCGGCGCATACGCGACTGCGCGGCCTCGTCAACCGCGCCTTCGTCTCGCGCCAGGTCGAGAAGCTGCGGCCGCGCATCGCCGCGCTCGCCCATGACCTCATCGACCGCTTCGCCTCTCAAGGCGAGGTCGAGCTGATCGAGGCCTTCGCGACGCCGATCCCGGTGACCGTTATCGCCGAGTTGCTCGGCGTGCCGGTCGAGCGGGCGCCCGATCTCCTCGACTGGTCGCACAAGATGGTGGCGATGTACCAGTTCGACCGCACCCGCGCGGTCGAGGACGCCGCTGTGGCGGCGGCGGAGGCGTTCGTCGCCTTCCTGAAGGAGATCATCGCCGAGCGCCGGCGGGCGCCCGCCGACGATCTCCTCACGACGCTGATCGCCGCCGAGGAAGCGGGCGAGCGGCTGACCGAGGACGAGCTGATCGCGACCTGCATCCTGCTCCTGAATGCCGGCCACGAGGCAACGGTCCATGCGATCGGCAATGGCGTGAAGTCGATCCTCGAATCGGGGCTCGGTCCTTCGGCGCTGTTCGCCTCGGAGAAGACGGCCGAGGCCGTCGCCGAGGAGTGCCTGCGCTTCGATCCGCCGCTGCATTTCTTCTCGCGCTATGTGCTCGAAGACCTCGACTATGCCGGCCTCGCACTGAAGAAGGGCGACCGGGTCGGGCTGCTGCTCGGCGCCGCCAACCGCGACCCCGCGCGCTTCGCCGATCCGGCGCGGTTCGATCCGTTCCGGCCGCCGGCGACACATTTCGCCTTTGGCGGCGGCATCCATTTCTGCGTCGGCGCGCCGCTGGCGCGGCTGGAACTCGAAGTGGCGCTGCCGATCCTCTTCGAACGCCTGCCGGGCCTCCGGATCGCCAGCCCGCCGCTCTATCGCGACAGCTACCATTTCCACGGCCTCGCGGCGCTGAACGTCGCGTGGTGAAGCCGCCGCTTTCATCTGATCCGGAGCCACAAGAGGACAGGACATCATGAGGCGCATCGCCAGGCCGAGCTTGGCTGTTCCGACGCTTGCCATGCTGGCAGGCCTGAGCCCCGCCGCGGCGCAGACCTATTCCGGCGCACCGCTCTCGCCACCGGAGCTGCAGAAGGTCATCGTCGACGCGGTTGCCGGACGGATGGCGGATGCGGAGGCTGCGGTCGTCAGCGACCTTCGCCCCTCCAAGGCGCGCAGCGGCCATGGCTATTGCGGCACTGTCGCCGCCGCGGCCGGGGCACCGAAGCAGCCGTTCCATATCCTGGTTGAGGAGGGCGCCGATCCCGCCGTGCTCATCCTGCCGGAGACCGGCGATCCGCTCGGGCTGCCGCGCGCCGATGCGACACGGCTGCTCATCAATCTCGGCTGCCTGCCCTGAGCGGCGGGTGCGGCTTCCCGGCGCCTCGCCTAAGGGCCGTACGGTGATGCCTCTTGCATCCGCGCCGCATGCTGAGCATCGTCTCTGCGGCGGGGCAGAGGGAGCATGATGACTTGATCGAGGGCAAGCCGAGCGCGACGGCCTACCGAGCTGCGGTGCGGCGGGCGGCGCACCAGCTGCTGGACAAGCCAGTGATCTTCGACGATCCGCTGGCACTGACGATCGTCGGCGGCGACCGCGGCTCCGCGGTCGCGCGCGACGAGATCAGCCGCGCCGATTCCGCCGGCGGTGCAGCGCTCCGGGCCTTCATCGCGGCGCGCGCCCGTTTCGCCGAGGACAGGATCGCCGCCGCCGTCGAGGCGGGGGTGCGGAACGTGGTCGTGCTTGGCGCGGGCCTCGACACCTTCGCCTATCGCAACCCCTTCGCCGACAAGGGGGTGCTCGTCTATGAGGTCGACCATCCAGCGACGCAGGCCTGGAAGCAGCAGCGTCTGCAGCTGACGCGCATCGCCGTTCCTGAGAGCGTCCGCTATGTGGCTGTCGACTTCGCCGTGGACCGCCTCGGCGACAAGCTCCGCGAAGCCGGCCTCGATCCGTCGCTGCCGGCGTTCTTCACCTGGCTCGGCGTCGTGCCCTATCTCGACGACGCGGCGATCGCCGCGACGCTCGGCGTGATCGCGACATGGCGCGGCGGCGCGGAGGTCGTGTTCGATTATGCCGAGCCGCCGGACCGGGTCGGCATGCTGCAGCGTCTCGCCTTCCTGACGCTCGCCGGCCGCGCAGCGGCGCTCGGCGAGCCGATCGTCAGCTATTTCCGTCCGGACGAGATCGAGAAGAAGCTCGGCGCGCTCGGCTTCACGGTGGCCGCCAATCTCGCTGGGCCGGAGCTCGGCCGCCTCTATGCGGGCGGCGCGTCAGCGCTGGACAATGCCGCCGTCGGGCATGTCCTGCATGCGGTTCATCCCCCGTCCGCCTGAAGCGCGACCGCGATCTCGCCGGCGAGGCGGGCATTGTTGCGCACGAGCGCGATATTGGTCGTGAGGCTGCGGCCGCCGGTCAACTCCAGCATGCGGCCGAGCACGAAGGGCGTCACGGCCTTGGCGCGGATTCCGGCCCTCAGCGCATCCTCCGTCGCCTGCTCGATATGGACGCGCATTTCGTCGGCCGGAATCTCGTCGGCGGCCGGCACCGGATTGGCGACCAGCATGCCACCCTTGAGTCCGAGTTCCTCGCGCGCCGCCATGAAGGCCGCGATCGAAGCGGCGTCGTCGAGCCGCAGCGGCGAGGGCAGGCCGCTGTCGCGCGACCAGAAGGCGGGGAGGGCGTCCTGGCCGACGGTCACGACCGGCACGCCGAGCGTTTCCAGGACCTCGAGCGTCTTGGGGATGTCGAGCAGCGCCTTGGCGCCGGCCGAGACCACGGTCACCGGCGTCTCCGCCAACTCATAGAGGTCGGCGGAAACGTCGAAGCTCGTCTCGGCGCCACGATGCACGCCGCCGATGCCGCCGGTCGCGAAGACGCGGATGCCGGCGAGATGCGCCGCGATCATGGTGGCGGCGACGGTGGTCGCGCCGGGACGGCGGGTGGCGAGCGCGAAGGCGAGATCGGCGCGCGAGAGCTTCATGACGCCGGTCATCTTGGCCAGCGCCTCGAGCTCGTCGGCAGACAGCCCGACGCGGATCTCGCCGTCGATGATGGCGATCGTCGCCGGCACGGCGCCGGCGGCGCGCACCACCTCCTCCACGCCGAGCGCGGTGGCGACATTCTCCGGCCAGGGCATGCCATGGGTGACGATCGTCGTCTCCAGCGCCACCAGCGGCTGGCCGGCCGCGGCGGCGGCGGCGGCTTCGGGGGAGAGGCGGATGCGGTCGAAGAGCGCCATCGCGGGTTCCGTCTTGAGAGAAAGGGTCAGCTGACGCTGCGCCAGCTGCCGTCGGGCATCCGGCATGCGGTGCCCCGCAGCTGCTCGCCGCGGCCATCGACCACGATGCGATGCGTATAGGGGCGGCATTCGCGGCCGTCCACCACCCGCACCGGGCCGGGAATGATCGTGCCATGGCTCGAGCCCGAGTCCCATGAAACCGGGATGCCCGCGCCCATGCCGGGACTGGCAAAGGCCGTGGCCTCCGCCGCCTCGGCACGGCGGCGGGCGTTCTCGTCGAGGCTGCGGCCGATCTGGCTGCCGACGAGGCCGCCGACGCCGGCGCCGAGCACGGTGGCGCCGACGTGGCCCGCGCCGGACCCGAACTGGTTGCCGACCATCGCGCCGACGGCCGAGCCGGTCACGCCGCCGATCTGCTGGTTGGTCGGCGCCTGGCAGGCGGCGAGGACGAACGCGGTCACGACCAGCGCCGATTGGCGGCAATGCCGGCCGAAAACCGCATCGTTCTTGCGCTTTTCGCCGAGACGGGGAAGGGCGGTCACGGGCATGGGCCGGTCTCCTTCTTCAGCAGCCGATTCGCCGGCAGTCGACCACAGGCGGGGCGCCAGCGAAAGGCTGCGCCGGTGGCGCGCGGGACTCACCCATGCTGGAAGATGGCGCGGGGACACAGCTTGCGGATGAGAACAAAACGTGTACAATGTTCTCAGTTTGATCGACTCCGGACAGTATGGAATAAGGGCTCATCACACATGTCGCAAACTTCTCTCCGTCTCGTCGAAGGGGCCACCATGGAC
>Ga0209933_1000944_pt1 | contig 36986 bp, 29 predicted proteins | sample ThiBiot_300_biof_FD_183944 | JGI IMG/M metagenome (GOLD analysis project Ga0209933, IMG submission 183944) | Wastewater bioreactor microbial communities from Cape Town, South Africa - Thiocy_cont_300_biof (SPAdes) | ecosystem: Engineered > Bioremediation > Thiocyanate > Unclassified | place...
CATCCAGACCCGCCTTGCTGGTGAGCTGGACGCCGGAGAGTTGCCCGGTGGCGGGCACTTCCAGGAATTTGTCGGTACAGGCAAAGGAGACGGCCATCAGCAGGGTGGCGGTCAGTGTGCCTTTATTAATCAATGTTTTCATTGTGCGTATATGCCTTAGAGATAATAAGGAATAAGAGTCTTTTCATATTCCCAGCGACTACATTCGATTAAGACCAAGTTAATCTATAAACGAACGGGAGTCGCTGGGTTGTATCTTCTCAACGCTTAGAAACCGAAGCTTAAACCTACGTTGTAGCCACGCTGAACCGGGTAGTTACCCACATCGATACCGAAGTTGGTATCGGCCGATCCACCTACGCCTGGGTCCATACCCGAATACTTGGTGATGGTGAACAGGTTGGTAGCCGAAACCGACAGCCGCAGCCGATTGATGTTGATCTTGCTAAGCAGGGTCGATGGGAGGGTATATCCCAGCGTCAGGTACTGCATCCGGGCATACGAACCGTTCTCTACGTAGTAGGAGTTGGGCTGGGTGTTGGTGCTGAAGTTAGACGCACTTTCGAAAATGGGCACCGTCGTGTTGGTGTGCGAAGGCAACCACGAATCTTTTACCCGTGCGCTCACAGCCGCCCCGGTGAAGGAGGGGTAGAAATCCGTAAACCAACGCTGGTTGTTGAAGATGCTGTTACCCAGCGAGGTGTACAGGTTGGTGTTCAGGTCGAAGCCTTTGTACTTCAGCGTCAGGGTGATACTACCCGTCATTTTCGGGATCGGGCTGCCCAGATACTGCCGGTCACTGTCGTCAATCTTACCATCACCGTTGGTGTCGGCATAGCGGAAACGACCGGGAGCGGCACCATCCTGAGTTGGGGCAGCGGCCACTTCTTCCTTGCTGTTGAACAGGCCGATCACTTTGTAGCCGTAGAACGACGACAGTTGGTGGCCGGGTTCGTTACGCACTACGTTGCCACTCAGGCGGGTACCCCCACCGTAGAAGTAAGGCACCAATGGGTCGATCGCCACGATCTTGTTGTTGAGGAAGCTGGCAATCGCCGTTACTTCATACGTCAGACCATTCGTAACATTGCCTCGGTTGGTCACTAAGATGTCGATCCCTTCGTTGCGCATGCTGGCCAGGTTTTTGAACGGAGCGCCTGAACGAACGCCGACTACACCAGGCAGAGCCAGTTGGTAGAGCAGGTCTTTGGTGTCCCGGCGCCAGAAATCGAGCACGACTTCGAGTTTGTTGTTGAAGAAGGCTCCATCGATACCGATGTTGCTGGTCACGTTAGTTTCCCATTTAGCACCCGCATTCCCGATCTGAGTCCGGTAGAAACCAGCGGCAATGGAGTTATTGGTTCCGTTGATGTCGTAACCCTGGCTGGCGTCGCCACCATACAGGTTATACTGGTTGGTCGCGCTCAGGAAGTTGGAGTTACCCATGGTACCGTATCCCCCCCGAATTTTCAGATCCGACACCCAGGGCAGGTTTTTCATGAACTCTTCCGACGACAGACGCCAGGCAGCTGACACGGCTGGGAAGACCCCGTACCGATTCGAAGCGGCAAACTGAGACGATCCATCCCGGCGAACTACGCCCGTAATAATGTACTTATCGTTGTAGGTGTAGCGTACCTGACCGAACAGCGAGTAGAACTTGTTACCTAGTCCGTAGCCACTACCTACCTGGCGGGTCGCTCCCGGCGTGGTGGTGCTGATGGTCACGTAGTTAGGGTCGGTCGAGAAAGGATTTTGACCCGATCCGAAAATATTCCGTCCTAATCCGGTGTTGAGGGCTTCGATACCAGCCAGGGCGTCGATATCATGGATACCGAACTTCTGCTTGAAGTGGGCCGTGTTGGTAAAGGTCCAGGCTAAGCCATAACCTGCGCCTTCGCTGTAGGTGTAGGTCGTGTTGTTCTCCGAGTTTTCGTACTGCACCCGACCGTAGCTATTATAGTAATTGGTGAAATAGTTACCACCGATGCTGCTGCGCAGGGTCAGGGAAGGGATCACGTCATACTCCAGGTAAGCATTACCGAAACCGATGATGTTCAGGTTGCTGTCGTTGGCCCGGGCCTGGCGAGTGGCAACGGGGTTCTGTGGGTTGTTGAAGCCCGGAGCAGCTGTACCCGCATAGCCTCCAAAGGAGTTATACACCGGAATGATGGGCGGCATCCGATAAGCAGCCAGTACCTCGTTTTCGTCAGAAGCGGCTGTCGAGTTGTTGTTGGTCGAGTTACCCAGAATGCTACCTACGCCACCTAAAAGACCTTTTGTGCGGATGTAAGCGAGCTGGAAGTTTTCGCCAAAGCGAAGCTTTTTAGTGATGTCGAACTCCGTGTTGGCGCGCAGCGTGTAACGCGAAAAATCATTGTTGATCACGATACCTGCCTGCTGCTGCATACCCAGGGCTACATAGAACCGGCTCGATTCGGTACCACCCGAGAAACCGATGTTGTGCCGCATCAGGGGGGCTACCCGGGTAATCTCTTTGTACCAGTTGGTACCTGCCTTATTAGCAGGAATGACGTTGTAAATCGCGCCGTTGGCTGGATTCACGTTGTATTTCGCTGCTTCAGCCGTCAGATCCACCTGCGAAGCCGACAGGCCCGAACGGCTACCTACCAGCAGATAATCCGGTAACACCGGCGTAGCGCCTTCGCCATACTGACCACCGGCCAGCCCTTTGAAGTCGTTAGATGGGTAGGTGCCCTGGTAGATGTCGTTCTTCCGGGCCTGCCAGGTCCAGTCAGCCTGTTCCTGCGGGTTGAGGATAGGCAGGCTCTTGCCTGGATCGGTCGCCCCGAACAGTCCATCGTAGCTCACGCTCAGCTTTTGAGCGCGACGCTGACCTTTGCGGGTGGTGATAACGATCACCCCGGAAGCGGCCCGGGCGCCGTAGATCGACGCCGAAGCGGCATCTTTCAGAACCGTGGTCGATTCAATGTCATCTGGAGAGATATAAGAGATACTCTGCGTTGGTACGCCGTCAACTACGTAAAGCGGCTGGTTACCCCCGAACGAACCGAAGCCCCGAACGCGGACCTGCGAAGAGGTGCCAGGCTGGCCGCTGGTGATAACGGTAACCCCGGCAACGCGTCCCTGCAACTGCTGTTCGACGTTGGTGGAAGGGACGACCTTTAATTGAGCCGGTTTAACGGTGGACACAGCTCCGGTCACATCCCGGCGGTTTTCGGTAGAGTACCCGGTAACGACGACTTCACTCAGCGCAGTGGCTTCGTCTTCGAGTTTAATCTCGATACTGGTCTGGTTCCCAACAGGTACTTCCTGGGTTTTGAAGCCGATGGCCGAAACCACCAGTACAGGACTTGCCCCCCTGATATTCAGGGAGAAACTGCCATTAGCGTCGGATGAGGTTCCGACTTGTGTCCCTTTGAGGACGATGTTGGCGCCGGGTACGGCTCCATCCGATCCCGTAATTGTCCCCGTCAGCCGACGGTCTTGGGCTGAAGCATGGAGGCTCCAAAGCAGCAGGACTGCACCCAGAAAAGCGGTCTGCAGAAACCTGTAGAACGATGCTTTCATGAAATTTAGGTTGGTTTGAAAAATGAGTAAACACGCTACTTTTAAAGTAAGCGCACCAATATTAAGTTGGTTAAATTATATTTCAAAAGGGGATCGTGATAATTCTATTTTAGGAAATACTTTAAAAAAGTTTAATTTATTAAAATAATTAAATTAAATCGATGTTAAGTTACTGTAAATCAATTTTTTAAATAGTAAATTATGTAAATAAAATTAAGTTTTTCCTGAAAAATTAAAGTAAAATTAAATTTGAATATACTGGTAAAATTTTTGCCTTATTTCTTTATAAATTAGTCCCTTGAGAGTTGATTAAATTGACTTAAAAAAATTTAATTGAGTATTTTTTTTATGGTGCTTGTAATAATACTCAGTTAAACTACTTAGTAGTAATTGATCAAATTACTTAATGGTATTTGACTAGTATAAAATGCTAACTCGACGTATCAAATGGACACTTATTTTTTTTATGCGTACTATCGAAATCCGAAGGTTACTATTCACAAAGCAACTTGTCGGTTTTGTAATCAGGGTAAAGGCATGCAGCCAAATAAGTGTAGTTGTTCAACGGGGCGCTGGCGGGGAAGCTTTTCCAGTTTCGAGCTGGCGTTGACGGCTGCTCAGGAAGTTGGTAAGCGATTAGGGGTAGAGCCTACCTATTGTCAACGTTGCATGCATGAGGCAGTTGCCGTTTCCGGGCAGGATGAGCTTGAGTGGGAAATGACTACGGCTGTATCCTAGCGGAGATCGTATACTGAGAGGAGACAAAAAAGCCCTGTTTGGCACACAGATATTGCCAAACAGGGCCTTTAGCATATAGCCTGATACGTATTAACTGGTAAACTGCTTCACGAGTCCTTCCAGCGTATGCAGGGGCTGAACCCCCGACTGCCGCCAGACAATCTTGCCGTCTTTAAATAAGATCATAGTCGGAATACTGCGAATCTGATATTGCTGGGCAGCCGCCTGGGCTTTATCGACATCAATCTTTACAACCCGAACTTTATCGCCTGCTCGGTCGGTGAGCTGCTTGAGGATAGGAGCCTGTTGTTTACAGGGGCCACACCAGTCGGCATAGAAATCGACCAGGACGGGTTTGTCGCCGTTGATCAGGTCTTTAAACGATTGCTTGTTCATAGTTTTGTTTGTTTACATTTTTTGGTGTACGGCTTATAGGGGGCTGATTCACGGCGGTAAGCCGTACGCCAAGAACCATAAACTTGTTTTATTGTTCCTCATTCACCGGTTCGTTCAGGATGGTGTGGCCCATTTTATCCCGTTTGGTTTGGAGGTATCGTTTGTTGTGCGGGTTGGATGGTATTTCGATAGGTACCGTATCGACAATTTCAAGGCCATACCCCATCAAACCGGCCCGTTTCTTGGGATTATTGGAAATCAGCCGTAGTTTGCGGATACCCAGGTCACGTAGAATCTGAGCGCCAACTCCATAATCACGGGCGTCCATAGGGAGGCCTAGTTCCAGGTTGGCTTCTACGGTATCACGGCCCATTTCCTGAAGTTTATAGGCCTTGAGTTTATTGAGTAGGCCAATACCCCGGCCTTCCTGAAACATATATAGAACAACGCCTTTGCCTTCCGCTTCCACCATTTTCATCGCTTCATGAAGCTGAGCACCACAGTCGCAACGGCAGGAGCCGAAGATGTCGCCTGTCACACAGGAAGAGTGGACACGTACCAGAACTGGTTCGTTAGGCTCCCAACTTCCTTTAATGAGTGCCAGGTGCGTATCTCCTGAGTTACTTTGCTTATAGGCAATCAGGTCAAAATGCCCCCATTCCGTAGGCAGATCGACGCCAATTTCCCGCTGAATAAGTGTCTCTGTCTTGAGTCTGTATTCGATGAGGTCCTGAATACTAATCAGTTTCATGTCGAAACGGTCGGCCATTATACGCAGTTGCGGTAGGCGAGCCATGGTACCGTCTTCATTCAATACTTCGATCAATACACCCGCTGGTGAAAGACCGGCCAGCCGGGCCAGATCGATAGCCGCTTCGGTATGCCCCGACCGTCGAATTACACCACCTTCAGCCGCACGTAGCGGGAATATGTGGCCGGGCCGCCCTAAATCCTCGGGCGTAATGGTTGGGTCAACCAATGCCTGAATTGTTTTAGCCCGATCGGAAGCTGAGATACCTGTTGTGCAACCATGACCTAATAAATCGACTGAAACCGTAAATGGGGTAGTGTGAACCGATGTGTTACTGGTTACCATCATATCCAGACCCAGTTCATTACAGCGTTCCTGCGTGAGCGGAACACACATTAGCCCACGGGCCTCGCGCACCATGAAGTTGACCATTTCAGGCGTAACCATTTCGGCCGCACAGATCATATCTCCTTCGTTTTCGCGGTCTTCATCGTCAACGACAATCACAATTTTGCCCGCCTTAATGTCGGCAATGGCCTCTTCGATTGTATTGAGTCGAATCGGCGTTGCGTCCGACGGGGGTAACTCGTAGCCAGAGGCAGATTCTTGCTGTGTGGCGTCAGAGTTGGTACTATTATTGCTCATTTTTTTTGGTCTATGCGTATCAGTAAAACTATCTTTGGTAGTGCTTAGCCAATCACCTGTTGGTTCGAAAGGTAGCACGGGCTTCTGTTTAATCGGAAAACTGAATTTTAGAAAGATACGTTTCGTGGGATGCGAAAATGTCTGTTATTCCGTTTAAAGCATAGATGAAATAATTATATAAGAATGCTAAAAAAGTTACCCTCTGTGCGAGCCTTACGATTGTGGTTGATGGAGTCTGGGGTGAAAACCAATGGATTGACTGGCTGGCTGAGCCTGGCTCTGGGCCTATACCTGCTACTGGGCAGCCCTCGATTTGTGCAAGGTCAGAATGTTTGTGCTAACCCACGATTTCCGGGTGATTTTTCAGTTGATAAGGCGAAAATATGTGTCGGCTCATCGGTCAATATCGTAGGTGTGCCAGCCAATTTAATAAGCGCTCAGTATAATTTTGAATACGATGGTAAGAGCACCATCGACAAAGTGACCCTGGCACCTACCAAAGCACATACCTATTCGACTCCTGGTTCGTATACAATTATTCAGAGTGGTACCGGTAATGGTGCAGGCACGGGTACTATTTTCTGTAAAGAGGTAGTTGTATTACCCGTGGATCAGGTAAAATTTACGGTCAATGTTTGCTCGGGGCGAAGGGCTATTCTTGTACCCGATGGTTCGACACTGGGCCAGTATGACAGCTACGAGATCAGATGGGGCGATGGAACCGTTGAGCGGAAAACCCGGGCTGAATTGACGAATCAACCAGCGCATACCTACAGCAATTCTGGTAATACAGTTTATACCATAGCACTTCAGGGAGTATATAATCCACCAGCCGACTGCAAGTCAACCGTATCCCAGTCAACACCAATTAGTTTGATAGGTGCAGCTACCCAGCCTACGATTTCGGCATTGAAAACCACCAGTGATAATACAATAGATATCGACTATCAGGCCAACACGGGGATCGCAGTACAGCTTTATCAGAAGGTAAATGGTGCCTACGTGTCGACAGGTAAGACTAGTACGGGAGGAGGGACTTTTACTGTACAGACTGATGCCAAGCAGGTACAATGTTTTCAGGTGGTTACTCAGGACGCCTGCAACAGTACTCCCGTAAAATCAGACGAAGTGTGTAGTCTGGTGCTGGATGCAAAAGCAGCTAATAAACAGAATAATTTAAGTTGGCAGGCCTATGCTGGCACGGCCACCCAGTTTCGGTTTTATCGGATTCGGCGAAATGGGGTGGTTAATGGTCAGTTAACGAGTCGGACAACAACGACTTATACCGATGCCAATGACATTACCTGTGGTACTCAATATTGCTATTCGCTCGAAGCCACGGTTGGCCCAACCACAATTACATCGCAACAGGTTTGTGTCAACGGAATTAATGATGGTACACCAGGGGATATTGAGGGGGTTGTGGTGTCTATTGAAAATAACAGGCCCCGGATAGTGGCTAATTTACCAGCCGCCAGTTTATCTTCCACCTTTACCCTGGTTGTGAGCCGTGCCAGTGGTTCCTCGGGTACTTATCAGCAGGTGGGCACCCTGGTTAACCAGAATTCATTTGTGGATGAAAGTGCCGATCCTGCAGCCGGTTCATATTGCTATCAGCTAAGTTACCAAAGTGCCTGCGGGTTGTCGTCAAAACCTTCAGAGCCGGTCTGTTCTGTATTCCTGAACTCAAACTCACCTAAAGGCATTGACTGGTCAGCATCGTCGCCTTTTACTCCCTCAACAGTGGCTGAGTACATTGTTGAAGTGATTGATTCAGTTAATAATACCAAACGAGAAATACGCGTAAGCTCCAATACCCACCTCGACCTGACCGATGCCGATCTGGAGTCGCAAACGCAAAAATACCGGATTATTACGGCCTCATCGGATGGAACGGTTAGCTACTCTAATTTCTACACCTTTCGGAGTGAAGTAAAAATCTGGCTTCCTGATGCGTTTACACCGGATGGTGATGGTATGAACGAAGTATTTTTGGCGAAAGGTATCTATCTGGATCAATTCCGTATGACCATTTTTGATCGATGGGGTGAGGTCGTATTTACTACTACGGATAAACAGCAGGGCTGGGATGGTACCGTAAATGGACAGCGGGCTCTGGAAGGACAATATTTGTATCGCATTGAAGTGATTGATCAGACTAATCTGAAAACTGTCCGAACGGGGGGCGTATTGCTTGTTCGAAGTAAACGTTGAAAAGAGATCTTACAGCCATTCAGCGTCGACTCCCTTGCCCATAATCTTCGCCAGATTATCTCCTAAACCTTAGTATCTAGTTCTGCCAGAAATTAATTTCCTGGCCCTTCTATGGCTGGCCGTTAATAGGCTATTCTGAAACAAATCCGTGTTAATCCGGGTAATCAGATAGCACCTGTATCGTCTGTCTGAAATGAGCAGGCTTTTTTGTTGCGAAGTCGATAAGAAGCTATAACGAATAAAAATGCCGGATGAACGCAGTAAACGTTCTTCATGTTGCCAGAAGTGTGATATTTACAAATAGAAATTAGATACGATATGAACATGATGGATATGTTCGGGAAGATGAAAGAAGTTCAGTCCCGAATGAAAGACGCTCAGGAAACGCTTAGTGCAGTTACAGAAGTTGGCGAATCGGGGGCTGGGTTGGTAAAAGTGACGGTGAACGGACTGAAAAACGTTCTGAAAATAGAAATCGATCCCGATCTGATTAAACCCGACGACCGTGAAATGTTACAGGATCTGGTTGTAGCGGCTACCAACAAGGCAATGGCTAATGTAGAGACGAAGTCCCGTGAACACCTCCGAAAAGCGACTGAGGGGTTACTGCCTAATATTCCCGGCTTAAATCTGGACGGACTTATGTGAGGAAGAGTTTGTAAGTTTGTCGTTCGTAGGGTGATGTAGGTCCTTGTTAACTATGACAAACGTCAAACTGCGAACGCAAACATTGAATGGATTTGGATAGTCTTGCCATTGTTATTCTGAATTACAACGGTCAGCCGTTTTTAGCGAAATTTCTGCCTAATGTATTGGCCCATGCCGATGGACATCCGATTTACGTAGCGGATAGTGCGTCTACGGATGCGTCAGTTTCTTTTCTTCGAACTACGTTCCCAACTGTCCGGGTAATCGAACTGCCTAAAAATGAAGGCTACGCTGGAGGGTATAACCAGGCGCTCAATCAGATTCGATCTGACTATGGAGGAGCCACTTATTACGTCCTGCTTAACTCAGATATTGACGTGACACCCAACTGGCTGTCGCCTGTGGTGGCTTTATTTGACGCAGACCCAAAACTGGCTGCCTGCCAGCCCAAAATTCGGTCGTATAGTCAGCCTGATTTGTTCGAACATGCGGGTGCCGCCGGAGGGTTTATCGATTGGCTGGGATATGTATTCTGTCGGGGACGCGTTTTTGCAACCTTTGAAGCTGACCGGGGCCAATATGATGATAATCGCCCTGTTTTTTGGGCAACCGGGGCGTGTCTGTTTGTCCGATCCGCCGTTTTTCATCAAACCGGCGGATTCGACGCGGCTTTTTTTGCCCATATGGAAGAGATTGACTGGTGCTGGCGTATTCAACAGCTAGGATATGAAGTCTGGACCTGCGGTCAATCGACTGTATATCACGTAGGTGGTGGAACGCTTCATAAATCGAATCCTCACAAAACATTCCTCAACTATCGGAATAGCCTGTTCATGCTCTACAAAAATTGGCCATCAGATGGTTGGCTATGGCCTAAAATTCTGTTGCGGTTGATTTTGGACGGCGTATCGTCGTTACTGTTTTTAAAGGAAGGGCAGTGGCAGGATGTATGGGCTATTATCCGCGCCCACTTCGCTTTTTACAGCAAGTTACCAACCTTACATCGTCAGCGAAACGAATTAAGGCAGCAGCGGATAAAACAGGTTCAGGTATACCCCAACAGCATTGTTTGGCAATACTTTGCCAAAGGCAGAAAGACGTTTCAGGAGATATATGAATAATGTATGATATAAGATGTAGGGGGTAGGATGTAAAGCGCCTTTTTTGTTTATACAGCATACATCCTATATCATACATTATTTACAGTTCCCAGATAGTTGGATGAGCATGCCGCCGAAGATGCTTGTTCATTTCCATCCAGAAAGCAAGTATCAAATAAAGCACAACTGGCGATCCTAAAGTCAGGCAGGACGTATAAATAAAATATAAGCGGATACTACTAGCCGAGATATTCATTTTCTCACCTAGACGGGCGCATACGCCAAATGCTTGATTTTCAATGAAGTAACGTATCTTGTCCATTTTCTTATGTATGAAGTGCCTAAAAGATCTGGGCAATGATATGACGAAGAACAAACTGTGTTTTTGATAGAATGTTTGCTCTTTGGATAAAAAAGCAATATAAACTTAGTGAAATTAGCTAAAAAGTGTTGGTAAACTCATTGAAGTCGGAACATTTTTGTTTTCTTTGTGTTGTAACGGCTGTGACGGTGCGTAAGTGTCGTTTTTAGCTATTTTTTTAACAAAGTTCGTTGATTATCAACTAAGTACCCTGGCAACGGGATGGTCTGGTATCTGTTTCCTGAATCTTTGTTAATAACTGACCCTTTAAATGTTTAATTGTTTAATTGTTTAAGTTTTATGCAAACAGGTGAAGTAAAATTCTTTAACGAGAGTAAAGGCTACGGATTTATCGTTGAAGACGGTACCAACAGAGACATTTTCGTTCACATTACTGGTTTAAACGGAATTACCATCCGTGAGAAAGACCGGGTACAGTTTGAAGTGATTGACGGCAAAAAAGGACTAAACGCCGTAAAGGTGCAGAAAATAGCCGACTAGCTTGAGTCTGTGAGAACCAGAGTACGAAAGAGTAAAGACAGGAATCCGTATCTCTTTCATACTCTGGTTTATGAATTAGCCTGCTATCCAGCCACGAACCTCCTCAATACGAGGCATTGCTACATCCATTTTTAGTTTTTTACGAACTCCGCCAAGATCATTAAAAAGCTTGTTTGGGTTTGTAGCTCGTAGCTGTTCAACGGTCAGGATACCCAGTTTCTGTAAGGCAGCTACCCATTCGGCAGGTACACCGGCAGCAACAAAATCGCCTTCGCCCGATTGCTCAACTTTCTTCTCAGGCCGCATCTGTGGGAAAAACAGAACGTCCTGAATAGAAGGCTGGTTGGTCATGATCATGGTTAACCGATCAATACCTAGTCCCACACCGGCCGTAGGAGGCATGCCATATTCAAGCGCTCTTAAAAAGTCTTCGTCCAGCGCCATCGCTTCTTCGTCGCCCCGTTCAGCCAGACGTAGCTGATCTTCAAACCGTTCGCGCTGGTCAATCGGATCGTTCAGCTCCGAATAGGCATTTGCAATTTCTTTTCCGTTACAGATCGCTTCAAACCGTTCGACCAGACCGGGTTTGCTCCGGTGCTTTTTCGTCAGTGGTGACATCTCGACCGGGTAATCGGTAATGAACGTGGGCTGAATCAGGTTGGGCTCACAGGCATCGCCAAACAGTTCGTCGATCAGTTTAGACTTGCCCATGGTATTGTCTACTTCGATTCCCCGGCTTTGGGCTACCTGACGCAACTCATCTTCTTCCATGGCCGACACATCAACACCCGTATATTCCTGAATAGCCTCGAACATGGTCATGCGCTTCCAGGGGCGTTTGAAATCGATCACATTCGTGCCTACCGTCACCTTCGTCGTACCAGCAACATCCAGCGCTACTTTTTCGACCATTTCCTCGATGGTATCCATCATCCAGAGGTAGTCTTTGTAAGCCACGTAAAATTCAACCTGCGTAAACTCCGGGTTGTGCGTACGGTCCATCCCCTCGTTACGGAAGTCTTTGGCAAACTCGAATACGCCATCATAGCCACCAACGATCAGCCGTTTAAGGTATAACTCATTGGCAATCCGCATATAAAGCATCATGTCGAGGGAGTTATGGTGCGTGCGGAAAGGCCGTGCTGTAGCACCCCCATGAATTGGTTGCAAAATAGGGGTTTCGACTTCCAGATAGCCCTTGTTGCTCAAATACTGGCGAATCGAATTGACCAGTTTGGTTCGTTTGATGAACACGTCACGTACCTGCGGATTGACGATCAGGTCGACGTAGCGTTGGCGATATCGTTGCTCTGGATCGGTAAAGGCGTCGTACACTTCTTTTTCACCCTGGTCGTTGACCACCTCTTTTACGACCGGTAAAGGGCGTAGTGATTTATTGAGCAGCGTAAACTCCCGAACGTAAACAGACAACTCTCCGGTTTTGGTCGAGAATACATTTCCCCGTACACCAACGATGTCGCCAATGTCGAGTAATTTTTTAAAGACAGTGTTATACAGGGTTTTATCGTCACCAGGGCATAGGTCATCCCGTCGAAAATAGAGCTGCATACGCCCGGTCGAATCCTGCATTTCGGCAAAAGAGGCATTCCCCATAATGCGGAAGCCCATCAGGCGCCCCGCTAGTTGAATATTCCCCCAATGACTGTCGCCCGACAGATCCTGTTCGGGTTCAATAGTCGGAAAAGCCTCTCGGATACCGGCAATGGTAGCCGTTACGTCAAACAGTTCGGCAGGATAGGGATCGATTCCCATCCGCATTAATTCTTCGCGTTTTTGTCGGCGATTTATTTCTTGTTCACTCAGGAGCATGATTGTCAATGGTCAGTCAACCGGTTGGTTAACCAGGATTTTAGCCCGCAAAAATAGTGAAAAGGATTGGCGTTTGCAGAGTTAGCCTTAGATGGATATAAAGCACAAGTTCTTTTTCGACAGGATTAACAGGATTTTCAGGATTAATTTTGAAAATATTTATCTTAAAGAATCCTGAAAATCCTGTTAATCCTGTCGAAAAAACGTTCTCCTGATTGCTTGAATTAGCGGTTAGCCTTCCAGCGCCACCATTGCTTTTATAACCCCATTAGCGGGATCGAGCCAACTGGCAAATTCATCACGTACCTGCCCAAAGGTAACCCGGTGCGTAATGTAGGTGGTAGGGTCAACCAGCCCGGCTTTCATTGACGAAATAACGTGTTCAAAATCGGCACGGGTCGCGTTTCGGCTGCTCATCAATGTACCTTCCCGCTTATGGAACTCGGGGTGACTAAAGCTTATTTCACCTTTCTGTAAACCAATCAATATATACCGGGCTCCATGGGCCATATACTGAAAGGCATTGTTAATTGCTCGTAAGCTGCCCGTTGCATCAATGACTACAGTGGGCATATCGCCGTTGGTAATTGACGATAACTGCTCATACACATCGGGTGCCGTGGCCAGAACTGTATGGGCTACTTTCAATCGGTCCTGACAAAAGGCCAGCCGCGACTCGTTGATGTCAAGTGCAATGACGTTTCCACCGGCAATGCGTGCAAATTCCATGACACCCAATCCGATGGGACCGGCACCTACAACTAATACCCATTCGCCCGGTTGTACACCTGCTCTGCGAACACCGTGAGCACCAATGGCTAAAGGTTCAACCAATGCCAGTTCGTCGAAACTTAACCCATTGCCATGCACCAGAGAATGAGATGGTACCGACAGGTATTCGACCATACCGCCATCGGCGTGAACACCGCATACCTGTAAATTGACACAGCAGTTGGGTTTCCCCGATCGGCAGGCAATGCAGTGGCCACAGTTGAAATAGGGAATAAACGTGACAGCTTCACCGGGTTCAAAACCCGGTGCATTGTCGGCTTCGACTAGCTCGCCAGCCAGTTCATGCCCCAAAATTCGGGGGTAGTTAAAAAAGGGCTGAGTACCTTCAAAAGCGTGTAAATCAGTGCCACAGATTCCAATCCGACGAATGCGCAGAATGCTATGATCGGGTTGTAAACTCGGTTTTTCGCCGGGCTGATAATCTAATTGGCCCGGTGTTGTACAGACTAATGTTTGCATAAATTAAGTTCTCTGCTTACGGTTCAGGTAGGAAGCTTATGGACTGAGCCGTTAAACTAAGATGCGTTGGCTAAAGCCCGGTCGAGGTGTACATAACCGCCATCGACATAGAGCAGTTGGCCCGTCGTGTGGCTTGACCGGGGCGATAGCAGGAAGACAGTTGTATTGGCAATTTCTTCGGCCGTAGTCATGCGGTTTTCGAGCGGGATATTTGCCACAATGGAGGCTAGTTTTTCTTCTGGGTTGGGTAAGGTTTGTATCCAGCGCTCATAAAGGGGGGTCCAGCATTCGGCTACAATGATGGCATTGACCCGGATGTCATATTTGAGTAATTCAACGGCCCACTCACGGGTCAGTGCATTACGGCCACCGTTTGCTGCTGCGTAAGCGGATGTGCCTCCCTGACCTGTTTCGGCGGTTTTAGAGCTAATATTGACAATCGCTCCTTTTGACTCTTTCAAGGCGGGTAGGGCATAGTGGACAATCAGGTAATAGTGCACCAGGTTTTTGTGCAGTGAGGCCATAAAGGCTTCGTAATTGCCATGTTCAAGACCAACACCATCATTGACGCCAGCATTGTTAACAACCCCGTCAATGCGTCCGAACTGTTGCATAACGGCTTTTACTGCTTTTTCTGATTCCTCTGGTTGCGTGAGTTCGGCCGAGACCTGGAAAGCTTGTTGCCCGGCAGCTTCCAGTTCTGCTACCACCTTCAGGTTGTCGTCTTCATTACGGCCAATAATGACAGGAATGGCTCCCTCAGCTGCCAGCACTTTAACAATGCCTTCGCCAATACCTTTAGCTCCACCGGTAACGATGATAACCTTGTTTTGCAGTTGTAAATCCATACTATTTTGTTCGGTAAGAAATGCCGGTAAAGTTAAGATTGTGTTGTTAGGTTTCGTGTTTCCGGCTGGCTGATGTAGCAGAATCCAAAATGATTTCCAAAAAGAAAGTCCTCACACAAGCCGGTGGGACTTTTCCAGAAAACCAACCTATGAAATAACTTCGTTTCCATCTTAAGCGACTTGAAACGACAACTGATTGAATTCCTCTTCATAGATGTAATCGTTGGGGTCATACAGCTCCGATGCGGCTACCAGCAATATAGTATCGGTGGTAAACCGAATTTCTTTCCATAGCATGGGAGGAATATATATAGCCTGGCCAGCTTCGGTCAGCCGAATTTGGCCAGCTTCGCCTTCTCTGTTTCTCAGGTCGATGGTAAGTTGCCCCTGTAGAACAATTAAATATTCCTGACAAGCACGATGGGCGTGAGTACCCCGAATGGCATCTGTTGGAACGCCATAGATCCAGTAAAGACGTTTTACCGGAAACGGGGCCTGTTTGAGTAAGGAAAGCGTATCCTTATTCGTTAAGTCAAGTTTATTTATCGTGAGCATTGCCATACGTTTGACGGTGATTTCTGTACTCCTTTCGTATTGCCTTAGTGTTAGTGCGAAGCTGTTAGCGTCACGTTCTTCACTGTGAAGTTTTTTACCGCGAAATAGAGAATCGGTAAGAAACAACAGGCCGGTACCAGGTAGGCCGTTTGCATAGTGGTCAGGTCTGAAACCTGACCCATAATAACCGGGAAGAACGCTCCACCCGCTATCGCCATGATAACAAGCGATGACCCCAGCTTTGTTTTCGATCCTAATCCCCGGATACTCAGGGCGAAAATGGTTGGAAACATGATCGACATAAAAAACTCAACGCCAATCAGGGCATAAACAGGCACTTGCCCATGCCCGGTTACCGCAATAGCTAATAGCCCAATGTTGAGCAGGCTGTACAGGGCTAGTAAACGGGAAGGGGCTATGAACCGCATCAGAAAGGTGCCAAAGAAACGACCGACCATAAAAGCCAGCAACGCTATAGATAGCAATTTGGCGGCTGGCTTTTCGGTAATATTGGCAGCCTGGCTAACAAAGCGAATAAAAAAGCTACTTACACAAACCTGAGCGCCTACGTAAAAAAATTGAGCAATTACGCCTGTGATCAAATTCTTTTCGGTAAGAATTGATTCCTGATTTGCCGATGGCGAATCATCTTCATCACTGATCGTTGGTAGCGGTGTGCGGCTTATTAAGAGAGCAACCAGGAGAACAAAGCCGCCGATAAGCAGGAACGGTATCTGTACGGATGACGCTTCTTCTTTTAGATAGGCCTGAAGTTGATCGGCCGACATGGCTTGTTTGTCAGCAACTGAGAGGTTTTTGCCGGACAAAATAAACTGGCCACCTGCCAGCGGAGCCAGAAACGCGGCTAAACCATTGAACGATTGGGCAAAATTAAGTCGTTGCGTGCCTGTTTCAGGGTCGCCGAGTACGGTGATGTAAGGGTTTGCCGCCGTTTCCAATAGCGTTAAACCACTGGCAATTACAAATAAGGCAATCAGAAATAAGCTGAATTGGAGCGAATCGGCTGCTGGGTAAAATAAAAAGGCACCACCTGCAAACAGAAGCAAACCCAGTGTAATGCCTGCTTTGTATCCGTAGCGTTTCATGAACAGCCCGGCAGGTATAGCCATCAGAAAATAGGCGATATACGATGCCGAGTCGATAAACGCAGATTGGACATCACTTAACTGGCACGCTTTTTTCAGATGTGGAATCAATATGGGATTCATATTCAAGGCAAATCCCCATAGAAAAAAGAGTGCTGTAATTAAGACAACGGCAAAACGATTCGTAGGTTTGGACACTGTACTTCTTCTGGTTTAGTTGTAAATCCGGTTAAGATTAGGTTGCAAAGAAACTCTATTTACTAACCCATATTTTGTAGGAATTTAGCTAGATCGTAAGCTATTTTAGCATAGACTCTCCTCTGATTTTTGGGCCAGAGCCGTTTTCTGCAAAGTTTGTATAGTAAGCATAACTACTTAGTATCTGTTTACTATTTATAATCAGGTAACAGCCCGAAATACGGCTTACAATATACGGGTTTTCGCCGGATGGTTGCTACAACAGGCCGGATGTAATACTGAAACAATGGTATAATCTTCTTGTATTGACCTGTTATAACCCTTACTTGGTGTCTAGTATGTGCTTTACTAGCCGTTGGTAAACTGGCTTGACCGTTCCTCCTGTTTTTAAAGAACCAATCTTATTTTTGACTATCATTGTAATATCAAAATGATAGCAAATCTGAACTAAACTTTTTACGAATATGGAAGAGAAACGACTTACCTCCGTTTCAGGCTATGTGTTTATACTGATTGGCCTGGTCTGTTTTGGCTTAGCTCCCTTTACAATACGATATGCCCCTATTTTGAGCGGGTTTCTGGCAATCCTGGGCATCTTTATCCTAAAAGGAATCATCGTTATTTACCCGAATGAAGGTATTGCTGCCACCTTTTTCGGGGACTACGTTGGTACGATTAAAGAGACAGGGTTACGTTGGGTGAATCCACTATACAGTAAAACCCGGATCAGTCTTCGCGCTCGTAACCTGAACGGACAGCAACTTAAAGTGAACGACAAAATGGGCAACCCAATTGAGATTGCTGCCGTTGTGGTCTGGCAGGTTGCCGATACCGCCAAAGCCCTGTTCGACGTCGATAGTTATGCTAATTTTGTACAGATCCAGTCCGAAGCGGCTGTACGGTTCCTGGCCAGCTCCCACGCCTACGACAACATGGAAGATGAACATGAAACCGTTACCTTGCGTGATAATACCGGACAGATCAACAAATTTCTGGAGCAGGAACTTGATGAACGGCTAGGGCAGGCAGGTGTTCGGGTAATGGAAGCGCGAATCAGCCACCTGGCCTATGCACCCGAAATTGCTGGAGCTATGCTTCAGCGCCAACAGGCCACCGCCGTGGTATCGGCACGAAAGCAGATTGTGGAAGGTGCCGTTGGGATGGTCGAAATGGCGTTGGCCCGACTTGCAGAAAAGGACGTAGTTCAACTGGATGAAGAACGAAAAGCTGCTATGGTGAGCAACCTGCTGGTTGTACTATGCGGTGAAAAGGCGGTTAGCCCGGTTGTGAACGCGGGCACGCTGTACAATTAAGTATTAGACGTGCGTGGCGGGGAGTGAGAATAGTCTAGCCATTCTTACTCCCCGCCACGCACGTCTCACTCCTGAAATGAGATGGCTGCTGAAAAAAAAGCATTTGTTTTACGGATTCAGCCGGAAACGCTAAAAGAATTGGAACGATGGGCACAGGAAGAGTTTCGAAGTGTGAATGGGCAAATTGAATATCTGCTCAATGATGCGCTTCGGAAGCGAAAAAAACGTGCTCAGCAAATTCCAGATAATGATATCAAACCTTCCGATGAATAAGCAATTATATCGACCACACAGTTCTAGTCCTCCTGAGGAGTGCTTAAACCCTTGGTAGAGGCTGTTTTTACGTCTTGCTCAATCATCAGGTTATATTGATTGATTAACACTAACCGCCCGAAAAGTAAGCGGTCATTGATATTGTGCGTATCAATATATTTTTTGAGCTGTTTGTCGTAACGGGTCATTAGGGGCGTATACACCTCGGTATAAAATCGGTCGAGTGATCGTAAATGGTCCCCATCATTAACGAAATATTCGAAATATTCAGGATTGTTGGCCATTGCTGGATGGTCGGAATAGTAGGCAGGATGTGTAAACGCAATTTTTCGAAATCCTCGTCGTGGTTTAAGTCGTCTGACTACGGCCAGTGAGCCATCCTGACATACTTCAAAAAAGGCCTGCTTAGCTGGAGCTTGATCACTCTCATGGATTAGGGCCTGAAACTCCCGGTATTTATGGATGCTAAAGTCAAACCAGCCGAATTGGCTAACCTGATTGGTTGAATAGGTATACATCCGCCCATCCTTCGTGCGAAATAGCACCATCTCAGTCAGCCAATTATAACATATATCGCCTTCCAGTGCGGTTTTGTCCCAGAAGATTATCTTTCCGGTTTGCCAGATGGGCTTAGGTACCGAAGCCTTGATAGAGAGACATTGGAAAAATACAATTACTATAATTGATGTTACCAGGTAGCGATAGTTCATATCCCCTTATGTTTGGTGAGAAGTTTATTTCCTAGTAGCCAGAGCCACGTTTTATGTAATAGTGGCCATAGTCCAGTTATGAAATTAATTATTTTGTATATAGATTGTTTTTCGATATAAAATAGTGCAATTTGTTATTTTTTAATTATGTGTAGCTACAATAGAACAGGCGGAAGAAAAGAAAGAGATCGTTCTATTTTTCTGTGCTTTGATTCAATTTAATCGGCTGACTAAATTTATCTAATGGCCTGAAAATTTTTGGCTATATTTTGTCGTCTTGATATAGTACAAAAAAATACGTCACTTCGAAGGCTGCTCACTGAAACAGCTTTCAAAGTGACGTATGAATGAGTGAAACGTAGATGCTTTTACAATTAGTCGGTAGAGGAAGTAACAAAATCGCCAATCAATCGAATTCCATCCAGCGTAAGTGAGGGTACTATTGCCGTAAATACATCGTTCAAGGACGGAATCCGCTGTGATAAACCACCTGTTGCCACCGCAAGGCAATCACCAGCCAACTCCGCTTGAATGCGAGCGACTAACGAGCGCACAAGTCCTTCATAGCCCAATACAATTCCTGCCTGAATGGCATGGGTTGTGCTGGTACCCAGGGCAGATAAAGGCACTTCAATAGGAACTTCTGGTAGTTGGGCGGTATTGGCAAACAGCGAACGAATAGCTGTTTTTAGTCCCGGAGCGATGGCAACTCCTAAAATTTGTCCTTTTCCCGAAACGGTTGTAAACGTGAGCGCCGTCCCAAAGTCAACAACTACGCAATTGCGTTTATACTGCATATAAGCAGCCAGCGCATTGGCCACCAGATCAGTGCCAATTTCGTGCGGGCGCAGAATTTCGAGGGGTAACAAAGGGTATACGCCTGGGCCGACTACAACAGGTGAAAAACCGAACAGCTCCGTTAGCATGTCCCGCATGATCGGTGTAAGGTCAGGCACTACACTGCTTATTACCGTGGTTTTGATGGCGCTCAGTGGAATATCGGCTTCCAGTAACCAGAGCCGGAGCCGACGTTCATATGATTCGGCGGATTCATCTTTTCGGGCAGGGGTACGCCAGATGGTGTGCCAGCCGGTTTGATTGTAAAGCCCAAAAACGGCGTCGGTGTTACCAATATCAACAATAATCTGCACAGGATAGGAGATGGACGGTTGTCGGGGCGAAATAAGGACAAAAACCGCACATTCCCGCACATTCTCCCGGAGCGTTTTCTGACAGGATTACCAATATAGACAGGATTTGCTAACTGCCTTAATCCTATCTATCCTGTTAATCCTGGCAGAAGAAATTTTATAATACCATCTTTTTAGGCTGCGTTGTCATGAAATCCTTAAGATAAAATGGTTCAAAGGTCGCCATATCTTCAAACTGCCCATTGGTATAGGACTGACCTGCCAACTGCCCCACGGTGCGGGCAGAAGGGACAAGAGAAATTGTCGGGAAAATGGCGTTGGGCTGGTCGTTCAACAGGCTCTTACATTTGGCTGCTCCATCACCAAAGAATACTATAGGGCTCTGGTTTAGCCAGTCACCGAACGAAGTTTGGTCAATAATTTGCGCTGCTGTTGCTTGCCGCTCCTGACCATTTGTATCATATAAAGCACAATACACCTCCATTCGTCGGGCGTCGATCATCGGACAAAGTAGATGATCGGCCGGATAAAATGCCCGAATTTGTTCGGCCATAGCGGCCAGTGTGTTGATAGCCAGTAAAGGTTTGTCAAGAGCAAAACACAGCCCTTTGGCAGTAGAAACAGCAATACGTAGGCCCGTATAGGAGCCAGGCCCTTTGGCAACTGCAATGGCATCCAGATTGGCTAGTTCATAACCAGCCTGTTGAACCACATCATGCATCAACGTAGTGAGCATAGCCGCTGAGGTGCGCTCCGTAAATAACTCGTGACAGGCCAGAAGCTGGGAATTCTGATGCAGGGCTACCGAACAGGAAGCGGTAGACGTATCGATGGAGAGAATGAGCATGATGTAAAGAGTGAAGAGTGCAGATGTAAAGCGAAGAATAACCCGTTGCGTCAGTCGTTATTCTCAACTTTATATCCTGCACTCTTCAGTGTCTACTGTCTACTTGCTTTTTAAAATTGACTGGTATCGTCCCATATCTTTAAACAGATCGAGGGCCGCTTTTAGCTCGGGATCGGTGGAAAAAGATGCTTCTTTAATCCCTTTCTGCAGGTAATAATGCCCCGCAATCTCCTGTTCCAGCAATGTCCGAATTTCGGGTTTGAAGGTATTCAGGTCAGCGTCTTTGCTGTGCGACATTTTGGTTTTCAGCGACTTCAACTGGTCCTGAATCTGATCAAAATATTTCTCTTTCTTGGCCGAAGCTTCGAGTGTACCCAGATCTTTTTCAACCTGAGTCGTGTAATCGTATTCTTTATCGGCGAGCCATTTGGTAAACTCAGCATACTCCGCGTCGGTCAGCTTGAACTCACGAGCGGGTTTGATGGTGGGATGATCGTGGTGGTATTTAACCGCGTAATCGAAGATTAACCCCTTATTGGTCAGGCTGAGCGCAATAGGCGTTGGCGTTTGGGCGTCAATCACAACGTCGGGCAGAACGCCACCTCCGTCGTAGACAACACGGCCCGCTTTGGTCTTGAACGCTGTTTTCAGAGAATCTGGGATTTTGCCCACGCTGCCGTCTGGGTTGCGATGGCTATAATCGATGGCCTGAATACACCGACCACTGGGTATGTAGTATTTGGCCGTGGTGATTTTAAGCTTGGTGTTAAACGATAGTTCGCGTGTGGTTTGTACCAGCCCTTTGCCATACGTACGCTGCCCAATCAACACGCCCCGGTCGTAGTCCTGAATAACACCCGACACGATTTCGGCGGCTGAGGCACTATGGCTGTTGGTCAATACGATGATCGGGATTTCGAGGTCCAAAGGAGGGTTCAGCGCCGTATAGGTTTTGTTCCATTCGGTCACTTTACCCTTCGTGGTTACTACTTCCGAATCTTTGGGGATGAACGTATTACAGATGTCGATAGCCATGTTGAGCAGCCCACCGGGGTTTTCACGAACATCCAGCACGAGTTTTTTCATGCCCTTACCTTTCAGTTCCTGAAACGCCGACCGGACTTCCCGCGAAGCCGTTGCTGTAAAGTCTTTCAGGTCGATATAGCCCACATCTTCAGAGATCATGCCGTAATAAGGCACATTCGTCATTTTGACCACATCCCGAACTACGCTCAGATCTACCGGGTTTTTCTCTCCATACCGTTGCACCGTCAGTTTTACGGCTGTATTGTTTTGGCCTTTCAACAGTTTGCCGGGGTCGGATTCTTTGATGTTCTTCAGCGTGATTCCGTCAATTTTGATAACTTCATCACCGATACGTAATCCTGACTTTTCGGCTGGGGTGCCTTCATAAACCATCAGTACGATGTGTTTTCCCTGACGTTGGCCAATCAGGGCCCCAATACCGTTGTAGCGGCCGGTAGTCATGGTCATGTAATCCTCGATTTCATCTTCCGCAAAGAAGTTGGTATAGGGGTCGAGGGCTTTCAGCATCGCATCGATACTGGTTTTGACCATACGATTGGGATTTACCTCGTCAACATAATATAAATTCAGCTCTTTGAAGAGCGTAGCATAGATGTCGAGGTTACGAGCGATTTCAAAAAACCGGTCATCGGTCTTGAAGGAGAAGAAGCCAATGCCACCCGCTACCAGCGCCGACGAGGCTAAAAGAGTAAGGCGTTTAGAAAAGCGCATATTGAGTAAGGGATGTATAATGAACAATGTGTAATGGATAATGGTAACGACAAGCCCGTTAAGGCATTACTCATTTTACATTATTCACTATACATTTAGCTATAGCTAATTTCATACCTTTTTCTATCTCTTCAAACGAAATTATCTGTTTGGCGGTATAAAGAAAGGCAATATATCCCGGTGTTGCTGAACCGGCTAATGGATTTTCAGTCTGAAACAACTCTTTATGAAGACGATAAGCCTCCCGCACCCGTCGGCGAATGAGGTTGCGGTCAACAGCTCGCTTAAACGTTCGTTTCGGTACTGTAATGACAATGGCAGGAAGCGAAACGTTGCTTGTCGGATCGGGTTGGGGAAGATAAAGTACCCGAAACGGAAAAAGGTAGAACGTCTTGACAGCCGCACTACCTTTCTTAAATAATTCGCCGAGAGTCTTTTTGCTGCAAAGCCGTTCTGATTTGGGGAAGGTTTGCGGCATAAAGTCGTGATCGATAGAAGTTAGTCGTTAGTTGTCAGCTATTATCGACTGTCGGCTAACGACTGACAACTAATAACTAGATTTTAAAGCGATCGCCTTTTTTCTCGTCTGAGACGGTCAGTTTATGCCGACCTTTTGCCCGGCGGGCAGCTAATACTTTGCGGCCGTTGGCAGTAGCCATACGCTCACGGAAACCGTGTTTGTTTTTCCGCTTCCGGTTCGATGGTTGGTACGTTCTTTTCATGATCTATCTTGCCTAAAACTCTTGTTTTCCAAATGAGTCCGCAAAGATAGCTGAATTGCATTAGTTTACCAAGCCCTTGTTTTAGATTTGTAGCTCATGAACTGGATTATGCATTATACTCTTTTACCATCTAGTAACCTACTCAACCAAATTTAGCCAAAACTATGCATTATCGCCTGTCTGCTGACCCTGTTACTCCTCATTATATCGCCGTTGAGGCTCAACTAACGGCCATTAGTACGGCTGAGGTGGAGTTACAACTACCCGCCTGGCGACCAGGGCGATACGAGTTGCAGCAGTTTGCCCGGAATATCCAGCGATTCACGATTGTTGACGGCAATGGAAACCCACTGCCTTTTCGGAAAATCTCCAAAGATCGGTGGCTTGTTCAAACAAATGGGGCGTCTGAGTTGACGGTGTACTATAATTACTACGCGTTATTAGCGACCCCCAATCAGTTGAATGCAGGCAGCAGTTTTATCAGCGAAACCCTGCTCTATGTCAATCCGGTCAACCTTTGCCTGTATGCCGAAGGACGTATCAACGACCCATGTACCTTGGAACTGGCTATTCCCGATGGTTGGACAATTGCCTGCGGCATGGAACAACGTGGTGCCAAATCACTTTGGGCCGCTGATTTTTATGAATTGGTCGATTGTCCCATTATTGCTTCGCCAGTGATTCAGCATATTCAGTATGCTATTGGCGAAACGGCGTTTCATGTCTGGATTCACGGCGGTCGTCGGACCGACGGCGAACTTACCTTCAATGCTGACCGGATTGTGCAGGATTTTAGTCGGTTTTCGCAGAAGCAAATCGACCTGTTTGGAGAGTTTCCGGAGAAAGAGTACCATTTTCTGACCCTGGTATTGACCGTGCCGTATTATCATGGGGTAGAACATCGGAATTCGACGGTGCTGGTGCTTGGGCCAAATGACGAAGGAGAAGGGCTGTATCAGGATTTACTGGGTGTTTCTTCGCATGAGTTGTTTCATGCCTGGAACATCATTCGGATTCGACCAGTGGAGTTACTGCCTTACGACTTCACGAAAGAAAACTACTTTTCGACCTGTTTTGTGGCCGAAGGAGTAACCACTTATTATGGCGATTTAATGCTTCGGCAGTCGGGTGTTTTTTCAGATGAAGCGTATTTGAAGGAGTTGCAGGTACTGTTTAAACGGCATTTTGAGGCAAATGGGCGGGCGTTTCAATCACTCACCGAGTCATCGTGGGATTTGTGGCTCGATGGGTATGATAAAGGTGTACCTGACCGGAAAGTGTCGGTTTATCACAAAGGATCGATTGTGGCGCTGATTCTGGACTTGCACATTCGTCGGCTGACCAATCATGCGCGTTCTCTGGATGATGTCATGCGACTGATGTGGCAGCAATTTGGGAAGCCGTTTGTTGGGTATACACTCGATGATTACCAAAAGGCAACCGAGCAGGTGGCTGGCGAACCGCTGGATTGGTATTATAGCCTATGTATTTTTGGTAATCAGCCCTTAGAAACCACACTCAATTCGTATCTGGCCTGGGTGGGTTTACAGATCGTTTACGAAGAACCAACGATTGAGCAACCAGGAGGTATCCGCCTGCTGGAACTGGAGGATGAAGCAGCCGCAACAGAACGAGCCAAATGGTTTGGCGGCTGGCTGACCGAGGTGCCTCAAACCGAACTAATATCCGAAGAGAAACCCGGTAAGAACGTTGTCGCCAAGTAGATAAGCATTGGTATACGATTACTATAACAGCTTGTGTAACCGCGACAAAATTATTCGGACTGTTACCGTCTGGATTTTATCGGGTTGCCAGTATCTAAGCTCTAAACCAATTAACCTTTAATTATTTTTTTGATGAAGCGTCTTTTTCTTCTTGTCCTGTTAGTGCCTGGTTGCCTGCTGGCTCAGTCAAAATCCGAAAAGCCCTGGATGCTGGGACCCTTTCAGAAAGCGAATGCGTACAATCCAATTCTATCGGCCAAAGCCACTACTACCTTCGACTGCCCCGTTCGTAAACAAACCATTCATTGGGAAGAAAAAGACGTTTATAATCCAACCACAGTGGTGCGGAATAACAAAGTGTATATGTTGTACCGCGCCGAAGATACCGTCCGAAGCGTAGGAGGTACATCGCGACTGGGGTTGGCGGTTAGTACAGATGGCATACATTTTAAACGGATGCCGAAACCCGTGTTTTACCCAAACAACGACCCGATGAAGGTGTATGAGTGGGAGGGAGGTTGCGAAGACCCGCGTGTCGTGGAAAGCGCCAACGGGGTGTATATAATGACTTATACGGCTTACGATGGCGATAAGGCCCGGCTTTGCGTGGCAACTTCGCGCAATCTGACCGACTGGCAAAAGCAGGGGCTTGCCTTTGGGGAAGCAGCCAATGGTACATACAAAAATAGCTGGTCAAAATCGGGAGCGATTGTGTGTAAGCGTGTCGGCGATCGGTTTGTCGCGCAGAAGATAAACGGCAAATACTGGATGTACTGGGGTGATCAGCCGCAGCTTCGTTTAGCGGTTTCGGACGACCTCCTGCACTGGAATCCTCTGGAAACTGATGCTGGACAGCCTGTTGTGGTGGCAGAATCCCGAAAAGGTAAGCACGATGTTCGACTCCTTGAGCCAGGTCCGTTTGCTATGCTGACAAAAAAAGGGATTCTGTTGATTTACAATGGAATGAACGATGCTAAAAATGGCGACTCGGGCCTGCCCGAAGGCGCTTATGCAGGTGGGCAGTTACTGTTCGATGCAACGAATCCAGCGAAGCTTCTGGATCGTTCAGAAACGTATTTTATTAAGCCCGACCAGCCCTATGAAATGGAAGGTCAGGTAAACCAGGTGGTTTTTCTGGAAGGAATGGTGCCATTTCACGGTAAATGGTTCCTGTATTATGGCACGGCTGATTCAAAAATTGGTGTTGCTATAGCTAACCAATAGTGCCTGGTAGACTACTTTTGTTTAGCGTATTTTCTGTAGTATTACGCTGATACTAAATGAGTAATATAATCGGTCGCTAGTATCTTATCAGTCTGTAAGTTAGGTTACGTAAAGTTTGAGTTGGGTATAAGTATACATATGCTATTGATAGGAGACCGAACGGGAGGTCTTTCGTCTAAAGGGGTATGTTAATCGTCACCTTACTCAAACTTTAATCGTATATGGGGGATGCAGCCAGTATTGGGCAACTCGTTACCGATGAAATGTTTTTTGAAAAAGCTGCCCAACAGTTTAAGATTCCGGTTTCCTGTGTAGATCTGGTGTTCCGATCAACAGTCAGTTTAGTAATGGCGTGTTTGCATAAGCAGTTGCAAACAGACATTGGGAAAGGACTTATTTATAGAACGTTGGAAAAGCAGACGCTGCAAGGTGAAGGCGAGTTGAGAATGGATGTAGAGCGGCCCATAAGTGTTGAGCTGTCGATCACTGAAGGCAATCGTTTGTTCGGTATATTACTTCCTGGCAAAAAAAGCCCTATCATGACAAGCGTAATCCATCATAGCAGACTATCGTATAAACAGGTGGATCAGCTTGTGGGTTTGTGCGCTTATTGCTTATTTGACAGGATGGCATCACAGTTGAAACAGCATCATGAATTGGCCTCTGTTTTAATCCCCTTTAAAGAACTGTCGAAGGTTGCCCCCGAACTGGATGAGAAAGATTACAGGAGTATTGGATTGCATGATAACTTATCTTTTTTTAAAACAGCCCCGACTTATATATCTATTTGATTATGAATGGCTGACTATATCCTAATAGTGAGCCAGAAACCATACCGTGAACACTATAAAAGTAGATTGATCAGTTCAACTAATGAATTGCCATTCCCTATTGAGGTGATTGACCATCAGCTTAGTTCGCTATTATCCTGTAAAAAAACTGTGAGTACGCATGGGTAATTTTCTGAGCCCGGATCTTTTGTTCGTATATAGATAACCGTTTTTTTATTGGCTGTTAAACTTTTTAGTGGCACCCTGTATAGGGCGATCTATAAAGACTTTGTTCGTTGATCATATCGGCTACCTCGTCTATACGTTTTCGCTGGGATCAAAGCATAGGAGGAGCAGGAGGATAGACGAACTGACTGGTGGGGAACTAGCCCGTTTAATAAACCAACACGTTTATTTTACTTCAGATTTGCTACCAATAGTTGGTTATCAATAATTTAATGCCCCTGAAACCTCAAATCTTTTTGACCAGTCGTATATGAAAAAGGCTTTAAAAGTAATTGGTATTGTACTTGGTGTAGTCGTCCTGGGTGTAGTAGGTGCCATGGCGTATGTAAAATTGGTCCTACCTGATGTAGGCGAAGCTCCGACACTAAAAGTAGATGCAACACCAGCCCGTATTGCGCGGGGAGAATATCTGGCGAATCACGTGACTGTTTGTATGGACTGTCATAGTACGCGGGATTACACACTCTTTTCGGCTCCCTTAACGGCGGGTACATTGGGTAAAGGCGGGGAGATGTTTAATCAGCAAATGGGCTTTCCCGGTTCGTTTACATCAAAAAATATAACTCCTTTTGGTATTGGCAACTGGACCGATGGCGAAATCTACCGAGCCATTACGACAGGTGTTAGCCGCGATGGACATGCGTTTTTTCCCGTGATGCCTTACCCATACTATGGGAAAATGAATGGTGAAGATGTAGAAAGTATCATTGCCTACTTGCGCACCATAAAGCCTATCGAATCGAAACCTGCCGAATCAAAGGCTGATTTTCCGTTCAACTTCATTTTGAATACCATTCCTAAAAAAGCAGAGCCGATGGCTATGCCTGACACGGCTAATGAGTTAGCTACGGGCCAATATCTGGTGATGATAGCGGGCTGTGTCGAGTGCCATACACAGGTTGATCAAGGCCGCATTATTCCTGAAAAATCGTTTGCGGGTGGCCGCGAATTTGCCATGCCCGGTGGAACGCTATATACGGCTAACATAACTCCTGATAAAGAAACGGGTATTGGTAGCTGGACTAAAGAGGCTTTCATTGCCCGGTTTAAAACATACGGTGCCGACTACAAAGCACATAAAGTTGGGCCGAATGATTTTCAGACCATTATGCCCTGGACTATGTATGGTGGCATGACGGAGAAGGATCTGGGAGCCATGTACACATACCTCATGTCGATTAAGCCCATTTCGAATAAAGTGGCCGATAAGTTCAAGCCCCGCCTAGCGATGCGTTAGTAAAGAATTTATGGAATTTAAAGCCGGCTCGATTCGCTTTGTGCATGCGGATAGAGCCGGCTTTTTGTTGTTTAACGTTCGCAATGAGGTTTTTGGGGGGGACGTAAGGTCAATACTGTACCCATCGTCTCTCTGGCGGTTTAGGGATAGAGGCTTCGCGCCCAGGAGAGAAAATAAAAATAACCGACCTTGCCAACCCTTGATCCCGCTTTACGGTCAACCTAATGAACCAAACAGAGTCATATATATAACGCTATGAGACATGTATACTCTTCACTTTTGACAAGCCTGCTGCTACTGAGCCATCCAGTTCTATTTGCCCAGCACAAATCCCTGCAAGTCGGCCTGAAAGGGGGGCTTAATCTGAGTTCTCTCCAACTGGCTGATCCAGCTATTCCCGCTGGTCGCACCAAACTGGGGCTTAATCTGGGGGCAACCGTGAGCTATTACCTAAAAGCGAATCTGTTTTTACAATCGGGCCTAAGTCTGACCAGTAAGGGTATGAAGTTGAGGGGTACGTCATCGCTGGGCTTTGGGGATAACTCAGTTCTTCCAGGCCGGGAAGCTAGCCTGATTAGCCAGCAGTGGTACGGGCAGATTCCCTTGTATCTGGGCTATGCCTTGCCCCTGGGGGGAGCTATTAAGCTAGTTTTCAACGCAGGACCTTATGTAGCCTACGGCCTGGGCGGCAAAACCCGGTTGACTGGTGATATTGTCTACGATGATGTGATTGACTATGGCACTTGGGAAGAACCTACCTTTGGGAAGCGGGGGCTTCAGCGGCTGGATGTGGGCATTGGTGCAGAAGTCGGTATCGAGCTTGGGCGAGCAACTATTGGTTTAGCCTATGAAGTAGGTCTGCGCGACATCAGCCCCACCCAGTGGGTCTATATTCCCTTTTATCCGACCAGTTACAAAAATCGGTTGCTATCCTTGTCGATTCAACACCGGCTTTAGCTATCTGTTCTCTCAGGATATTGACCGATGTATTGTGTCTGGTATGTCCTGAGCTGGCTACTGTATTTTGCTCCATACCATTCTTCTCTCCACAGCTCTGCTTACATGAGCCGTGGAGAGAAATTAGTTGAGCCGTAGAAGAAAGCTGCTTTGTGTTGGGGCGGCTGATATTTGTATCATGAAAAACAGCACAAAAATTCAATTAGGTCAGCATGGCCCTTTCGTAACTAAACTTGGTTTAGGCTGCATGCGTATGTCGTCCATCTGGGGCGGTGTTACACCTGACGAAACAGAAAGTATCGCTACGATTCGTGAAGCCCTGGATGAGGGAATTAATTTTTTAAACACGGGTGACTTTTACGGCGCTGGGCATAACGAGATACTGGTGGGCAAAGCTATCAAAGGAAGGCGCGACGAGGCTTTTATCAGCGTAAAATTCGGAGCTATCTTCCACAACGGTCATTGGCTGGGAATGGATCTACGCCCCATCGCGATCAAGAATTTTGTGAACTACTCACTGACCCGACTGGGTATTGACACCATTGACCTTTACCAGCCCAGCCGGATGGACGACAGTGTACCTGTGGAAGACATTATTGGGACGGTTGCCGACTTGATTAAAGAGGGCAAAGTGCGACACATTGGCGTTTCGGAAATTACGGCTGACCAGCTTCGTTTAGCCAACCGTATTTATCCTATCAGTGCCCTGGAGATCGGCTATTCGCTGGCCGACCGTCAGATAGAACGAGAACTACTGCCAACAGCCAGGGAATTAGGGATTGGCGTTGTCACTTTTGCCAATACGGCTGAAGGTTTACTGACGGGTGAATTAACAGCTCCGCTTGCCGAAAACGATTATCGGAATCATTTCACTCGCTTTCAGGGGGAAAACTTACTACATAATCTGGAGAAAGTGGAGTTTCTGAAGCAACTGGCCGGTCAGAAAGGTTGTACACCAACGCAGCTGGCCATTGCCTGGGTGAATAGGCAGGGCGATTACATTATGCCGCTAGTCAGCATGAGTCGTCGGTCGCGATTGCCGGAAAATATCGCAGCAATGGATATTGTATTCACAACAGAAGACATGAACAGCTTAAATGCGACTTTTGCACCAGGTGCCATACTCGGTGGCACGTACTTACAACGGTAAATGACGAATCCAGCTGAAATTCTCCCAGGCGTAATCTTCTATTCTTACTCCTGCACTGAGCGAAAAGAAAAGGTATGCTTCTGGAATCACCATACATTAATATTCCAGGTTTCGGGGCAGTTTACCTTAGAAACCTCAGCGCAAACCATTTCGATAGGCGGAGGAGGCATATTGTTGATCGGTAAAAATCAGCTGGGTACGCTCACCAAAAGTCCGTTTCCTGACGGGCATTATGAAACCATCGTTATATCCCTGCAGGAAGACCTGCTGCGTAAGATTGTATTGGAAGATAAGCTGGAAACAGATCAGAAATATGTGGGGCCGCCCAATATCCTGATTCCTGCCAACGAATTTCTGCAGGGGTATTCTCAGTCTATAGTCCCTTATGCACACAGCGCAGGTGGGGCCATGACAGATGAAATGGGTATCCTGAAAATAAAAGAAGGCGTGAAGCTGTTGGTTCTTGCGCTGCCTGAGCTTCGCAACTTCCTATTCGACTTTTCAGCCCCTTACAAGATCGACCTGGAAAAGTTTATGCTTAGTAATTTTCACTTCAACGTGCCCATTGAAAAATTTGCTCAGCTTACCGGCCGCAGCCTGGCTGCCTTCAAACGAGACTTCCTGAAAACATTCGGCGCTCCGCCCCGTCAATGGCTGCAACACAAACGACTACTTGAAGCCAGGCACCTTCTCGAAATCAAACATCAGAAACCTTCTGCCATTTACCTTGAACTGGGGTTTGAAAGTCTGTCCCACTTCTCATATTCCTTCAAGAAAAAGTTTGGTATGGCCCCTACTTCGCTGCATTAGGAGCAGCCTGACAACCTAAGGATTTCCTCTTAAGTTGTCAGGCTGATCAGGCCCAACGGTAATTCGGAAAATACATCGGCTACACTGATCTGGGCTTCCAGGCGGCCTCGGGCCTTTGTTAGCCGGTGTTCCCATCGTTTGGGCGTTTCATCGGGTAGTAAAATATGGGTATCATCCCAGTCGATGCTAACAGGAGAGGTTTGTTGATCGCGGCACAACTGGGCAATACCCAGAGGGATGGCTATCACATACCATTGCTGGGTGTCGTGTCGGGCAAAGGCCAGCACCTGTTCTTTGTAACGTCCTTCTATCCTCAGAGGAGTATAGTGGCCCTCAGCAAACAGCATGGGTTGTTGCTGGCGTTCCTGTAGCAGGGTGTAAATCAGCCGTAGTTTAATCTGACCATCATAGCGACTCTTCCATAGGTCCTGCCAGTCAGGGTCATATTCGAGCAGGGTGTCGAGGGCCTGGCACCGTTGTTCGAAATCGACCGGGCGACGATTATCGGGATCGACCATACTCAGATCCCAGCCTTCACAACCCTGATACACATCAGGCAGTCCGGGACACGTACATTTAAGTACGACTTGTATGAGTGAATTGATAATGCCCAGGTCGGTTATCTGCCGATAGAAGGTGTCGAACCGTTTCCAGAAGGGCCGATTCGTATCCAGTAGCTCATGAGCAAACGCCTTCGTTGCGTCTTCATAGGCTGTGTTGGGCGTGTCGTGACTTGAGTACCGTTTGGCTTCCCGCAGGGCTTTTTCCAGATACTCGTTCAGGCGGTTGGGGAAGTCTTCACCGTCCTGATCGGGCATGGGATAGGCACCCACCAACGTCTGGTAAATAAAATATTCGTCATTGGGATCGGGCGAGTCGATGAAAGTAGCTTCTTCTTCTGAAGATTCTGGCCCATTGATCGCTACAGATGACTTGAGGGGTCGGTTGAGCGTTTGCCAGATGCGCACTTCGTCGATCCACTCGTCGGCCAGATCGGTCAGCACGTTTAATCGACTACGTACATCTTCACCCCGTTTGGTATCATGCGTTGAGGTGGCGTTGAGTGCCAGGGGCCACTTGGCCCGTCGATCAATCATTTTCTGGTGGAACTCATCAACCGTCAGGCCAAAGTAAAGCGGAGAATCACCCACTTCGTCGTGCCCGATAAAGCGTGTGTAAGTATACATTAGCGTATCCTCTACACCTTTTGCCATAAGAGGCCCTGTAAACTGCATACAGCGTTGGTAGAACCGTAGGGCATGGTCGTTATAGGATGAGTTACCCGCTTTCGGTCTGGTCAGAAGAACGTCTTCCAGTAGGTCGATAGCCGATGCCAATCGTGATTTGCTGGTTCGTATACGGTCGAAAATGCTGCGGACGGCGTCGGCTTCTGAGGAGTCGAGCGGCATCTGGTTGCCGTAGTACCGATAAACGGGGCACTGAATCAGAAATTCGCCAATGGCTTCTTTCAGGGTATTGTCAGGGAGTCCAGCCAATTGCTCCTCGCTGGCTAGCTGAAGTTCGCTAAACAGGTGGAATAGATTGTCCAGTTCGCCACCCATGTGCTGGAAAAGGATGTAGGCCTTCTTGTCGTACAGTTCCTGACGAACTACCTGTCGTTCGCCTACCAATTCCTGGTAGAACCGGGTGAAGCTTTGCTGGCTGCTGGTTCGGGTCAGCAGATTATTAACAATAGAGAGAAAACCGTAGCCAGTAGCCCCCTGAATAGGCCAGTTGGCAGGCAAATCCTCGTCGTCTTTCAGGATTTTTTCGACGATAAGGTAAGCGTCATCACCGGACAACTGGCGTAACCGTTCCAGATACTGGCTGGGATCATAAAGACCATCAATATGGTCGACGCGCAGGCCCTGAAATACGCCCGTTTCGAGCAGGTTTTTCGTGTAGCGATGCACATGATCGAAGACATTCTGGTGCTGAATGTTCAGACAGATCAGGCTGTTGACTGTAAAAAAGCGTCGGTAGTTGATTCGGGCATCGGTTTCGCCGTAAGAACACAGCCGATACACTTGCTCATTGGCTATGCGTTTCAGCTGGTCGGGGCTTTTATTTATCGTGTTTAGGCACTTGTTCAGGTACGACTTAGTAGCGGGTTGGCGTGACCACTCGGCCAGTTTCACCTGCAAAGCGGTACTGTGTAAGGCATAGGTTGTTGGATCGGTTATACCTTCCAGTTCGGATACCTGGGCGATCCATTCCTGGAGCAGTTCGGAAGGAGCCTCATCAGCCGCTTGCAGAATGGTAGCGTAGGAACGTAGGTGAATTGGATAGTTTGTATCGAAGTAGGCAAGTACGAATCGCTGGTTCTGATAGGCTACAGTTAGTTCGCCTTTTCGGAGTACTTCGTCCAACGGTTCGCCCAGAAAAGGTACCATGAGTCGACCATGATGATGCGGACTGTCCCAGTCGATGTCGAAAAAGGTGCTGTAGATGGATAAAGGGCCTTTTTCCAGCACATCCATGAGCCAGCCGTTGGCCGGATGAAACGCCATATGGTTGGGTACAATATCCTGTAGCCAGTCGATACCACGTTGGGCCAACGCCTGATGAATATGCCGTAGCTGTTCGTCGGTGCCGATTTCGGGATTGATTCGTTGCGGGTTGACGCCATCATAGCCATGGACACTCCCCGGAACGGCCTCAAAAATAGGCGATGCGTATACGGTTTTGATGCCTAATTTATCCAGATAAGGGATAATTCGTTCAAAGTCAGTGAAGGTAAAGTCCTTGTGAAATTGGATTCGGTAGGTTGAAATGGGATTTCTCATGACCCAGCGCGTAAATAATAATGGATTCGGGTTTTAGCGTGTTAGGCACCCTTTCTGACCATGTATCGGGTGCTGCAAGGGCCGTTAGTTGATGATCGGGTTGTTAGATGCTATCATGACCAATGAGTTACCGTTACAGTTTATTCTTCTGAAACATAGTTTCATTCTGTGGATCGGCACCAGCATCGCCATCTGAATGAAGACGAGAAAACTCTACTTACCGACTCTGAGCACCGCTTTTTCGCGTTATTGCCATTCGCGTGATAACCGGCCTGTATACAGGGCAACACTCCAGGGTGGCAGATTAACAGGTTGACCAGGCGCTAGTTGGTTGGGCAACAGGGCTATATCTGTTGAGTTGGTTTCCTGCCATTGTGCCTCTTTCGAATCCAGTTGTTTGTCCCACTGCGTAACCCAGACGGGAAGGGTATAGGAGATGGGCTCTTCCGAAAAGTTGAAGAGGATGTTAGCATGCTGTTGGCCATCAATAGTTTGGCGGTGTAGCACAAAGCCCGATTGCCCAAGTACCGTAACCCGAATATCGTTCTTGCTGACATTCCGCAGCACAGGAATCGACTGCCGTAATTCGATTAAGCGTTTGTGCCACGCCAGCATCGTGGCATGTCGTCCTTCGGTTCGGGTATGCCATTGTATTTTCGACTGTACAAACGTGTCTTTGTCGGCAGGGTCGGGGAGTTCGGCGTCGCCAATGAACGCTTTGAAATCGTTCTTGCGACCTTCCCGAACGGCGTTGAGCAAGGCGGGGTCGGTATGGCTGACGAAGTAATAAAAAGGAGATTCATCGGCGTATTCTTCACCCATAAATAGCATGGGAACATAGGGCGACAGCAGCAGGGCTGCCGCTGCCACTTTCTGACGGTCAAAATCGACCAGGAGCGAGAGCCGTTCGGTGCCGAGCAAATTGCCAACCTGATCGTGATTGAGGTTGAAAACAACGAACCGATCGCCAGGAATACCTGCCGATGATCGACCAAATTTCCGTTTGCGAAGCGAAGCATAGTCGCCACTGGCTACGAAACCATCGGTATAGGCTTTGGCAAGCTGTTCCATTCGGCCGAAATCATGATACCGCTGGCGGCCGGGTTTATGGATCAGTACATGCAACGCATGGTGAAAATCGTCGAGCCACTGGGCATCAAAACCATACCCGCCCGCATCGGGTGATTTAACCACGCGTGGGTTGTTCAGGTCGGATTCCGCAACCAGATAAAGCGCCCGGCCGAGTCGTTCTTCCAGATAAGCTACCTTGCTGTGGGTCAGTTCCCAAATATGGACGGCCCCCATGTCAAATACTTCATGAATGGCATCGAAGCGCAGGCCATCGACATGATACTGTTCAAACCAGAAAAGCGGATTATTGGACACGTAGTCGCGCACACCATCCGACCATTCTCGGTCATAGTTTATTGCATTACCCCAGGGCGTATGGTATTTGTCGGTGAAGTAAGGACCAAACTGGGTGAGGTAGTTGCCTTCTGGACCCAAGTGGTTATACACAACGTCCAGAAAAATAGCCAGTCCACGTGCATGGCAGGCATCGACCAGTTTTTTTAGCCCGGTTGGTCCGCCATAGGAGTCCTGAACCGAATAGGGGTATACCCCGTCGTAACCCCAGTTACGCTCGCCCGGAAACTGACAGACGGGTAACAATTGCAGGGCATTTACGCCCAAGTCTGCCAGATCATCAAGTCGGGCTATGATGGCTTCAAATGTACCCTCTTGGGTGAACGTACCCACATGTATTTGATAAAAAATAAGATCATGAAAAGGTAAGCCACGCCAGCCCTCATCCTGCCAGTGATAGGCCGAGTGATCAATAACCTCCGATGGGCCATGAACGCCATTGGGCTGAAAATGAGAGGCTGGGTCCGCAAATTCGCTCTGGTTGTCCAGCCTGTACAGGTATTGGGTGCCTGGTTCAATACCCTCAACTTCCAGCTTGAAATACCCCCATTCATCACATAACATGGGCAACTCTCGTTGTTGGGGGTGTACAATATGCAGGGTTACAGATTTACATTTGGGTGCCCATACCGTAAATACGCAGCGCCCATTACTGGTATATGTTGCTCCTATTGGTTTCATGTGTTCGTAAGTTACTCGTCAAGTAAGCGTATTAATAGGCCTTCGTCGCCACCGAGGCTGATGCTGTCGGCTACCTCAGCTCCTTCCCATTCGGGTACTGTTGCGATTGCGACAATGCCTTTTAATGAATTGTCTTTGGCGTTAAAATAAGCGGGTCGATGGCTCAGGTTCAGCAGAATAAGGAAACGAGGATGGCCTTCCAGTTGCCGGATATAAGCGATAAGCTGTGAGGTAGCGTTAACAGGTACGTAGTCGCCAACCATTAGTGCTGGCTCCTGTTGCCGGAGGCCGATCAATTGTTTATAGAACGAAAGCATGGAAAATGGGTCTGCTTCCTGTCGCCAAACGTTTTCCCTATCGAAATTACGAGCCACTCGTAACCAGGGTTTGCTTTCTGTAAAGCCTGCATTAGCTGTGTTATTCCACTGCATGGGCGTTCGGGCGGGGTCACGGCTTAGGTTTTTATCGGGCATGTTTAGCCCTTGCGGGTCCTGGACTTCATTGAAGG
>Ga0209933_1000955_pt1 | contig 36693 bp, 36 predicted proteins | sample ThiBiot_300_biof_FD_183944 | JGI IMG/M metagenome (GOLD analysis project Ga0209933, IMG submission 183944) | Wastewater bioreactor microbial communities from Cape Town, South Africa - Thiocy_cont_300_biof (SPAdes) | ecosystem: Engineered > Bioremediation > Thiocyanate > Unclassified | place...
AGGCCCCGCCGCAGCGCCCAGGGCAGCACGGCGAGAAGCGCGACGAGATATTGCAGGAAGGCGGCGGTCGGCGCTGGCATGCCGAGCCGGGTCGTCGCGACCTGCTCCAGCGTGTTGACGCCGGCGAAGGCGACACCGGCAAGGATCATGAAGATCGCGCCGGAGAGAGGCGCCCGCGCCGCGGGCATGGGGGAGGTCAGGGTCTGACTCATGTTGATCCCTCGACATTGGACAACACGAAATCAGGGCAAGCGCGCGAAGGGCCGCGCCGCGCCATCGGCGCGAGGCGGCCCGTCATGCTGTTCTCTTCCATCCGGACTGTGACCGTCGGCTTCGGATTTCGACCGAATCTGCTGACCCTTGCGGCGTGAACCGCAAGGCGCTCGCGGGCTCGCAGGAGACCTGCCTACCGCCGGTGGGGAATTTCACCCCGCCCTGAGAACGAGACCCGACCGTCGGCCGGGCTCCCCTTACGTAAGCTGCGCCGTTAGCGGCCGCAAGCGATCACATGCTTCGCCTTCACTCGGCGGTTGAAAGCTATACCTATGGAGCATGGAACGCTTCGCCGATCTCCTCGACCGCCTGATCCTGACGCCGTCGCGCAACGCCAAGCTGACGCTGCTCGCCAACTATTTCCGCACGACGCCGGATCCCGACCGCGGCTGGGCGCTGGCGGCGCTGACCGGCGATCTCGACCTTCCGGCCGTGAAACCGGCCATGCTGCGCGCGCTCGTCGCCGAGCAGATGGACGAGGTCCTGTTCGCGTATTCCTACGATTATGTCGGCGACCTCGCGGAAACGATCGCGCTGGTCTGGCACCGGCGGGAGGGGGCGGGAACATCGTCGTCTTCGCCACGGGCGGTACCCCCCTCCCAACCCTCCCCCACAAGGGGGGAGGGCTTTAGCGCTGCGGCCGTCCCGGCCCCGTCGAGGATGCCCGTCACGGTCTCGGACCTGCCCTCTCCGCCCTTGTGGGGGAGAGTTGGAGACGGGGGTACCGCCGCCTACCCAGGGCGCACCGCCGAGTCGCGCCGCAACACCCCGTCGCTCTCCGCCGTCGTCGAGACAATCGCCGCGTCGTCGCGCAGCGAGGGGCCGCGGCGGGTGGCGGAGTTCCTCGATGCGCTCGACGCAACCGGGCGCTGGGCGCTGCTGAAGCTCGTCACCGGCGGGCTTCGCATCGGCGTGTCGGCGCGGCTGACCAAGCAGGCGCTCGCCGATATCGGCGGCAAGGAAGTGAACGAGATCGAGGAACTCTGGCACGGGCTGGTGCCGCCCTATGCCGATCTCTTCGCCTGGCTGGAAGGCCGCGGCGAGAAGCCCTCCTCCGCCGCGCTGGCGCCGTTCCGCCCGGTGATGCTGGCGCAGCCGCTGGAGGAGAACGACCTCGCGCGCATCACGCCGGATGCCTATGCCGCAGAATGGAAATGGGACGGCATTCGCGTCCAGGCAGTGTCGGAGGGCGGCGTAAGACGCCTCTACACCCGCACCGGCGAGGATATCGGCGACGCCTTCCCCGACATGATCGAGGCGCTCGACATCGAGGGCGCGATCGACGGCGAACTTCTCGTCGGCCGGCGCGAGGGCGAGGCGATCACGCCGGGCAGCTTTTCCGAATTGCAGCAGCGGCTGAACCGCAAGGCCGTCTCGGGCAAGCTGATCGCCAGCCACCCCGCCTTCATCCGCGCCTATGACTGCCTCGTCGACCGCGGCGAGGATCTCCGGACCCTGCCCTTTCGCGAGCGGCGCCAGCGGCTGGAGGACCTCGTCGCGACCTCGCTCGCCAAGCGCATCGACCTCTCGCCACTGGTCCCCTACGACACGCTCGACGATCTCGCCGAAAAGCGCGGCATGCCGCCGGTGCCGATCATCGAGGGGCTGATGCTGAAGCGCTGGGATTCGGTCTATGAGCCGGGCCGGCCCAAGGGTCCGTGGTTCAAGTGGAAGCGCGATCCGCACACCGTCGACGCCGTGCTCATGTATGCGCAGCGCGGCCACGGCAAGCGCTCGTCCTTCTATTCCGACTACACTTTCGGCGTCTGGAAGGAGACCGAGGGCGGCGCCGAGCTGGTGCCGGTCGGCAAGGCCTATTTCGGCTTCACCGACGAGGAACTGGCCGAGATCGACCGCTTCGTGCGCCGCAACACGATCAACCGCTTCGGACCGGTGCGCGAGGTGGTGCACGAGGCGGAGAAAGGGCTCGTGCTCGAGGTCGCCTTCGAGGGCCTGCAGCGCTCGACGCGGCACAAGAGCGGGGTCGCGATGCGCTTTCCGCGCGTGTCCCGCCTCCGCTGGGACAAGCCGCCGCGCGAGGCCGACCGGATCGAGACGCTGGAAGCGCTGCTCGCCACCCGCGATTGACAAGGCCCGCCGCGGCGGCGCAGGAGGACGGCATGGAACCCGCCGCCCCGCCTCTCGTCCGCCCCTTCCGCCCCGCCGATACCGAGGGCGTCGCCGCCGTCATCGTGCCGATCCAGCAGGCGGAGTTCGGCGTCCCCATCCGCTACGAGGACCAGCCGGACCTCCAGGCCATCCCGGACTTCTACCAGACCGGCGCCGGCGGCTTCTGGGTGGCCGAGGCCGCGGATGGCAGCGTGGTCGGCACGATCGGGCTCCGCGACATCGGCGACGGCATGGCGGCGCTGCGCAAGATGTTCGTGGCGGCCGAACACCGGGGCGACGGCACTGCGCGACGCCTTCTCGACATGCTGATCGCCCATGCGAAAGCGGCCGGGCTCCGGACCGTGCTGCTCGGCACCACCAGCCGCTTCCTGGCGGCGCATCGCTTCTACGAGAAGAACGGCTTCGTCGAGATCGCCGAAGGGGAGCTGCCCGCGTCGTTCCCGCGCATGGCGGTCGACACGAAGTTCTACCGGTTTCAGCTATGATGGCGATGCTCAGATTCGCACGGGGAACGGCAGGATGAACGGTTTGCAGCGCTTCATGGGCGGATCGCCGGCACAGGTCCTGCTGCGCCTCGTCGTCCTCTCCTTCGTCGTCGGCATCGTGCTCTCGGCGCTCGGCGTCTCGCCGGCCGACATCGTGGAGCGCGCCGTCGCCTTCGTGCGCCGCATCTCGGCGATGGGCTTCGGCGCGATCGGCTCGATCTGGAACTATTTCCTGCTCGGCGCCGTGATCGTGGTGCCGATCTGGCTGGTCATCCGCCTGCTCAATCTCGGCCGCGGCAAGGGCTGACGCGAAGGCCCGGGCCGCAGCGAACCCGGCCGCCGGCGAGCCTCGCGCAGCGCGGCCGAGCCAAACGACGAGGCGTCCAAGGAGAAACGATGTCCAGCCTCTATGCCACCGCCCTTTCGGAGCTCGCCGGCGTTTTCGAGCGCATCGACGATGCCGCCGTCGATCGCGCCGTCGACATGATCGCGGGCGCGAAGACGACCGTCGTCTTCGGCGGCGGCCGCGAGCGACTGCAGATCATGGGCTTCGCCATGCGGCTCTACCATCTCGGCCTCAAGGTCGCGGTCGAGGGCGACATGACAACGCCGCCGGTCGGCCCTGGCGATCTCTTCGTCGTCACCTGCGGCCCCGGCGAGATCTCGACCGCGCTGGCGCTGATGGACGTCGCCAAGAAGGCCGGCGCGACCATCCTGTTCATCACCGCGCAGCCGAAGGGCCGCGGCGCCGCCTATGCCGATTACGTGCTGACCATTCCCGCCCAGACCATGGCCGACGACCAGGGCGAGAAGAAGAGCTCGGTGCTGCCGATGGGCTCGCTGTTCGAGGGCGCGCTGTTCGTGCTGTTCGAGGTGATGATCCTCAAGCTGCGCGACAAGCTCGCCATCGATCCCGAGGCGATGCGCGCCAACCACACCAATCTCGAATAGCCCCGCTCACCCTAGCACCCTCACCAGGACATGAGACCGAGCAGCTTCTCGCCGAGCGGCGTCAGCGCGGCGACGGCGGCGTTGTTCTTCTCCCATTCGCGCGGATCGCCGGGAAAGGCAGGACGCTGCGGGTGATCCTGCTCGCGCCAGAGCCGGACACGCTCGGCTTGCTCGGCCTCATTGTCCCATTCCGCCGGCTGCATGGCGATATATTGCGCCATGCGCACGCGGCCGTCGGAGTGGTTGGGCCGCACGCCATGGGCGAGCAGCGAATTGAAGATCAGGAGGTCGCCGGCCTCCATGGCGATATTGACCGCCTCAAGCCCGGTCATGTCGGGATGCATCGGGTCGCGGTCGGCCGGCTGCGTCTTCAGCCAGTCGTCGAAATGCTGTCCTTCAACTGCTCGGCGGACTCGGTGGTCGGATGGCTGTCGCGCCTGGCGGCGATCTGCATGGTGGTCTCCCTCCTGGCCCGGATGCGGGCATGCAGCAAGACTAGCGGCGGCCAGCCCCGGGATGTTGTCGTTGCCCGGCCATTTCCGATGCTATCATGGCGTTGCCGGTGCCATGAGGTGCCAGTTGCGGCCCCTTCTCGAACGTCTGCCCGATCCGACCGCGGCGGCGCGGCTTTCGGGCGGGGAGCAAAGCATCCAGGCTTTGGCGGCGGCTGCGGGCTATCGCTCGCTCGCCAATTTCAATCGCCAGTTCATGCAGCTGCGCGGCATGACCCCGCGCGACTATCGCCGTCGCTTCCGCCCGAAGCCGCGGCCGTGAACCTCAATCGCGGCGGAAGAGCACGCCGGCGAGCCATCCCGTCAGAAGCGCCAGCGCGACGCAGATGAGGCCGTAGACGATGCCGTTCGTCTTGGCGAGCGTGAAGGTGAACTGCTCGAAGCCGGATTTCGCGATCGAGAAATCGGCGCCGTTGGTGGTCAGCATGGCGCCGTCGCGGAAGAGGAAGACCGAGACGCGGTAGGAGCCGACCGGCACATTGGCCGGCAGCTCGATATTCGACTGGAAGACGGCGGTGCCCGGGAAGGTGACGCCGAACGGCGTCTCCCGATAGAGGCCGGCGTCCTCCTTGAGCCGCACGAAGGCCGCGCGGAACGCTGCCTCCTCCGGACTGTCGTCGCCGCGATCGGCCGGGCCGAAATCGAGATGGGTAAGCCCGATCTCGTAGCGGCGGAGCGTCGCCGCATCGGCGATCTCTGAGAGCGGCCGCGAGGCGCTGACGGCGTAGAAGGACGGCATGTCGGCGAAGGTGCGCGCCGCGCGGTTGAGCCAGATGCCGGCGACGCGATCCTTTCGCCGCGTCACCAGCGTCTCGTCCGGTCCGCGCACGACGACGACCACCTCGTAGAGCGCGCGGTCGACGCTGCCCGTGTCCGGCTCGATGGCGCCGAAGACGGCGAGACTGGTGCCGGTGAAGCTCGACGAGATCCGGACGTGATCGGTGGAGGCGGCGACGACCAGCCGCTCGGCCCGCGCCGGCACGGCAAGGCACGCCGCCAGCACGAAAGCGGCCGCGATGGTGGCGCATGCCCGCGCCCTCACCGGGCATCCCCCGCCAGGGTCGCGAGCGAGAAGAGTTCGTCGGGCGTCGTCACCAGATTGACGAGGAAGCGGATGCCGACCGCGAGCACGAGCAGCGCCAGCATGGCGCGCAATAGCTCGCCGCCGAGCCTTGCCCCGAGACGGGCGCCGAACTGCGCGCCGATCACGCCGCCGACCATCAGGATCAGCGCCAGAACGCCGTCGACCGAGTGGTTGTTCGCGGCCTGCAGCAGTGTCGCCACGGCCATGGTGCCGATCATCTGGATCAGCGAGGTGCCGACCACCACGCTGGTCGGAACGCGCAGGATATAGATGAGCGCCGGCACGAGGATGAAGCCGCCGCCTATTCCGAGCAGCGAGCCGAGAATGCCGATGCCGGCGCCGATGACGAGGATCGGCACGACGCTGACATAGAGCCGCGAGCGCTTGAAGCGCATCTTGAACGGAAGGCGGTGCATCCAGCCATGCTGGCCGGGTCGCCGCAGTGGCGCCGGCCGGCCGCGCTTCGCGTCGATGATGGCGCGCAGCGATTCCGTCAGCATCAGCCCGCCGACGAGGCCGAGAAAGGTGACGTAGCAGACCGAGATGATGAGATCGAGCTGGCCGGAGCGGCGCAGCAGCGTGAAGATCGTGACGCCGATCGACGAGCCGATCACGCCGGCGACGACGAGCACGCCGGCGAGCTTGAAATCGATCAGCCGCCGCCGCCAGTAGCTGAGCGCCGCCGAGAAGGACGAGGCGACGACCTGCGCCGTGGTGCTGGCGACGGCGACGGCCGGCGGAATGCCGGAGAAGATGAGCAGCGGCGTCAACAGGAAGCCGCCGCCGACGCCAAAGAGTCCGGAAAGGAAGCCGACGGCCGCCCCCATCCCGAAGATGAGGAACATGTTCACCGGCAGTTCGGCGATGGGAAGATAGATCAGCACGACGCACGACCGCTGGCGATCCCCGGCGGTCGTGCCGGGCTCCGGGTGCGGGATCGCCGATCCGCCCCGACGAGCCGTCTCTCCTGCCCGCTCAGCCCTTCGCGTCGAGGCTGGCGCCCGCCAGCGGGGAACTGCTCGCCGTCACCATCCACTCGGCCTTGGGCGCGGGTTCCTGGTTGACCGCTGGGTCGAGGGGCTTCGGCGCGAAAGCCTGGACGGCGGCGCGCGCGCTGGCGAGTTCCGCCGGGCTCAGCACCTTGGCGACCTCGTCGCGGCGGTTGCCGGCATCGGCGTCGCCCTGCTGCGCGGCCAGCGCGAACCACTTGTAGGACTGGATGAGGTCAACCTTCATGCCGAGGCCGCGGGCATAGAGGACGCCGAGATTGTACTGGCTGTCCGCGACGCCCATGTCGGCCGCCTCGATGAAGAGATGCGCGGCGGCGACATAGTCGGCGTCGCCATTGGCGCCCTCGCTGACCATGACGGCGAGATTGTGGGTCGCGCGGGCGTTTCCGGCGGCGCTCGCCTTGCGATACCAGGACTCGGCCGCGGCCGGGTCGCGCTTCACGCCCTCGCCGCGCTCATAGAGGCTGCCGATGCGGTATTGGGCGATCGCGAGCCCGCCCTTGGCGGCGCGCTGGTACCATTCGGCGGCGAGTGAGAGGTCGGGGCGGACGCCGATCCCCTCGGCATATTGCTTGCCGAGCGCAAAGGCGGCAACGAGATCGCCCTTGGCCGCGTCGCGCTTGACGAGGGCGACATTGAGCGCCGGCGCGGACGGCGCAGCCGGCGCCGCCATGACGGCCGCGGCGGGCGTGGCGCTCATGGGGCTCGCGAGCGCGCTCGCCGGCTCGAAGGCCAGCGCCGCGTCGGCGGAGGGGGCGACCATGGCCGGAACGGCGGAAGCGGTTTCGGACGCGGCCGATTGGCCCGGCGGCAGCGCCAAAGATGGCGTCGCCTGACGGACGGGCGCGGCATCGGCCTGCGGCGACATCGCGGCGACCTTGACGGGTGCCGGCATGGCAGGCGCCGTCACCTGCGCCGAGGCCGTGGCCGGCGTCTTCCTGGTCGCGACCGAGCCGGTGGCGGAAACGTCAAAGTCCGATCCGACGCCGGACAGCGTCATCACGCGCTGGCCGACCGCCGGGCCGTATTTGGCGGCGCCGAGCGCGAGCACGACGGCGGCGATGGCCAGCAGCAGCGGCCGGCGGCGGCGGCGGAGCACATTGCCGAGCCGGGCCAGCGCGCCGGGGCGCTCCTCGGCCTCCTCCCCCTGTGCCTCAGCCGCGGCAGGCGCCGCGACGGCCGCGGCCTTGCGCTCGGCCTTCACGTTGCGGGCGGTCTCGGCCTGCGCGGCCTGGGCAGCGCGGCGGGCGGCGGCGATGAAATCAGCCTTGCGGTCGCCGGTGCGCTGCTGCGCATCGCCTTCCCGCTCCTCGGCCGGGAAGAACTCGCTGCGGAGAGACAGGTCGGGCTTGCCCGATCCGGGCGCCAGCGGGCGGTGATCCTCGGGGAAGTCGCTCTGGCGGCGCTGCGGCAGATCGAGCGGCGCAGCGGCGGGAAGCGGCTCGGACCAGCCGCGCTCGCCCGCCTCGAGCTGCGCGATGCGCTCGACGACCTTGGCCAGCGTGTCGTGCACGGCCTCGAGCGTCTCGTGATTATGGCGGTCGGAGGTCAGCGCCGCGGTCTGCAGCGTGCGCAGATCCTCGCGCAGCGCCTGGATCAGCGCTTCGTCGGGATAGGCGGGGATCTGGCCGGCAAATTCGCTCAGCGTCGAGCGGGCGGCATCGCGCGCCGCCTCGATCGTCTCGCGGCGGCTGTCGCCGATCAGCTCCTGCAGCTTGCCGATATTCTCCTCGACCTTGCTCAGCGCATCGGGGGCAGGCGAGGCCTCGGCGAAGCGGTCGGCGAGGCTCGCGACCTGCGCCTCGAGCTGGGCCAGCGTGTCGCCGTCGTCGCGCTTGGTGGCGGCGTCGAGCCGCTCCATCAGCGCCTGCATCTGTCGGTCGATGGCGTCGAACCGGGCCGGCTCGCGCTCGACGACATGGCGGCGGATGTCGGAAATGTCGCCGCGCAACCCTTCAAGATCGGGGAAGGACGCAGCAGGACCGCCCTGAAGCCCCGGCAGATCGACGATTGCGTCGAAGCGGCCCGAGAGAGCGTCGATCCGCTCCTCGAGCCGGCTGATCGCCGCATCGCCGGCGGCGGAGCCGCGCGTCGCGATCTGCTCCAGCATGCCGTGCACGGCGGCGACCTGCTGCTCGAGCCGCAGCATCAGGACCGGGTCGGTGCCCTTGGCGAACCCGTCGACCTCGCGGCGGATGGCGGCGAGTTCGCTCTGCAGCGGGCCGAGATCCACCTGCTCGCGCGGCGTGGCGATGAAATGCTCGACCGCCAGCCGCAGCTCGGCGATCTGGCGCTCGATGCCCGTGTCGATGCGGGTCGCAGCCAGCGAGGCGATGGCGTTGCGGATATCCTCGAGCTCGCCTTCCATGGAGCGGAAGGGCTGCGCGCGGTCGATGAGCGAGCCGAGACGGCCGACCTCGTCGGCGAGCGTCTCGACGCGGGCGCGCTCGGGAACGCGGCGGACGATGTCGTCCAGCCGCTCGATCACATGGCTGTAGCCGGCCTCGATGGAGGCGAGCGTCGTCTCGCGCGCCGAAGCGGCGATCGCCTGACGGATTTCGTCGAGATGGCGGCGCAGTTCATCGAAGCGCCCGCCGTCGTCGCGCGGGCCCTGGTCGAGGCGGGCAGCGATATCGGCGCGCAGCGCCTTGTCCATGTCCTCGCTGCGGCGCGCTTCGCTGCCGATGCGGCGGCCGAGCGTCGCGATGTCGCTTCGAAGCGCGGTGATCGCATCCTCGATGGCGATCGAATCGACCGCGGCGAGACGGCCCGCCTCGTTGTCGATCGCCTGCTGGCGCGCCGCGATCTCGGCGATGGCCGACTGCAGCCGCGCCGGCTGCTCCATGCGGGGGGCGGGCGTCGGCTCTGCGGGAACGGGCGCGGGCGCAGCGGCGCGCGGCGCCGCCTCGCGGGACGCCATCTGGCCGGCGATGGCGGCGAGGCGCGCCTCGATCTCGCCAAGGCGGTCGTTTTCGATCGGGCGCTGCGGCTCGGGACGCGCGCCATAGGCCGGCTGGGCCGCCACCGGGGCCTGCGGCGCGGCCGGCTGCGCCTGCTGCGGGCGCTGCGCGGCGCCGCGACGGGCGCCCTCGATGGCGTCGATCTGTTCGGTGATGCTCTCGACCAGCGCCGAGAGCGCGGCGATCCGGTCGGCTCCGGGCGGGCGGCGGGTGACAGTCGGGTCAGCCGGCGGATAGGCGGCCTGCCCCGCAGATGGACGCGCCGCACCGAAATCGGTCTTCGTTCCCGTGATCATCGCCGCTCGATCCCCGACCCGTTCATCGGCGTCGCCCCTCCGCCACGGACGGACTCCCCTCGCCCGTCGTGGCGCTGCAGCGCGATGCTGCGGCTCGCCTCCCCGAGCTTTGGCAAATCATGGTAAACACGGAGTTAACCTGGCCTCTGCTTGTTCAAAGGCGGGTAACATCCCTTAACGCGACCCCGGGGATGGCGCCCGATAGCCGGCCGCGCGCGGCGGTTGCCTTCCTCCACTTGCCACGATGGCCGCGGATGACGAGATTGGGGCTGCGCCGCATGCGCCGGACATCAACAGGGAACGACGAATCGATGAGCGTGACGCGGGTCGCCGACCTCTCGCGGGACGATGTGGATGGCTCCGGCCTGCCCGACAACAACCGGCAGACCAGCTTCACCATCGGCGATCTCGCACGCGAGTTCGACGTGACGCTGCGCACGCTGCGCTTCTACGAGGACAAGGGCCTGCTCAGCCCGCGCCGCGACGGTCCGAACCGCATCTATTCGCGGCGCGACCGCGGCCGGCTGAAGCTGGTGCTGATGGGCAAGAAGGTCGGCTTCTCGCTCACCGAGATCAAGGCGATGCTCGACCTCTACGACCTGAAGGACGGCCAGGTCGGGCAGATGCGGCTGGCGCTCTCCAAGTTCAACGAGCAGATCGAGATCCTCGAGCGCCAGAAGATCGATATCGAGCAGGCGCTGGAGGAACTCCGCCGCACGGTCAGCGTCGTCAACGGGCTGATCCGGCAGAAGGAGGCGAGCGGCTGAGGCGGCGTCGCATCATCGGCCGCATGATCGACCCGAAGCACGGATCTCGGAGAGGCAAATGAGGAGCATGCTGCTTCCAGCGCTGATCCTCGCCGTCGGCGTCGTCCAGGCCGGGCATGCCGCCGAGGCGCCGCCGCGCGCGGGCCGCTACACCATGCTCCCCTCCGAAGGCGGCTTCGTGCGTCTCGATACCGAGACGGGGATCGTGACGCAGTGCCTGCGCGAGAGCGACGCCGACGCCGCCGCCTGGCGCTGCCTGCCCGTTTCGACGCCGGACGCGGCGGCCGCGCCGCCGCCGAGCCCCTTCGCCGAACGGATCGACGCGCTGGAGGCGGAGGTCGCGCGCCTCGCCGCGGAGCTGGACGCGCTCAGGAAGCTTCTGAATCCACCTCAACCGCCGCCCGAGCAGACCTCGTCCGGTCGGGCGAGCGCTCCGGCGAGCGTCGGCGGTGAGGCGATCGAGCGGCTGTTCAGCCTCGTCCGCCGCTGGAAGGGCGCTCCGCCCGCCGAAACCGCTGCTAGCCCTTGAAGCGCTCGCCTGCGCGGACAAGCGCGTCGAGGATGCCCGGCTCCGACATCGCATGGCCGGCATCGGCAATGATCTGAAGCTCCGCCTGCGGCCAGACGCGATGGAGGTCGATCGCATTCTTCGCGGGCGTGCAGAGATCGTAGCGGCCATGCACGATGACGCCGGGGATGCCCGCGAGCCGCCCGGCATTGGCGATCAGCTGGTCGTCGCGCTCGAAGAAGCCGGCATTGACGAAATAATGCGCCTCGATGCGCGCGAAGGCGATGGCGTAATGCGGCGAACCGAAAGCGGCGACGCGGCCGGGATCGGGCAGCAGCGACAGCGCACCGCCCTCCCACATGCTCCAGGCCCGCGCGGCGGAGAACTGCGCCGCCGGATCCTCGCCCGTGAGGCGGCGGTGATAGGCGCCGATCATGTCGCCGCGCTCCGCCTCCGGGATCTCGTCGCGGAAAGCCGCGAAGGCCTCCGGCAGCAGCCAGGACGCGCCCTCCTGGTAGAACCAGAGCAGTTCCGCCCGCCGCAGCATGAAGATGCCGCGCAGCAGCATCTCGGTCACGCGCTCCGGATGGGTCTCGGCATAGGCGAGCGCCAGGCACGATCCCCAGGACCCGCCGAAAAGCTGCCAGCGATCGATGCCGAGATGCACGCGGATGCGCTCCATATCGGCCACGAGGTCCCAGGTCGTGTTCTCGCGAAGCTCGGCATGCGGCGTCGAGCGGCCGCAGCCGCGCTGGTCGAACAGGATGATGCGATAGGCCTTGGGGTCGTGGTAGCGGCGCATATTGGGGCCGCAGCCGGCGCCGGGCCCGCCATGGATCATGATGACCGGCTTGCCGGCCGGGTTGCCGCATTCCTCGACATAGATCTCGTGGAGATCGGACACCTTCAGCCGGTGCACGGCGAAGGGTTCGATCGGCGGAAAGAAGGTCGCGCGCGCGGCGGCGTCGGTGGGCAAGGTCAGGCTCCGGTGATGGATCAGGAGGGATCGGGTGAAGGGGTGGCGGCGGCCGGCCGGGAACGTCGCGAGCGGCGTTCGTGCAGCGTCACGGCGCCCATCGCGAAGAGGCCGGCGAGGAAGGCCGGCGCGCCGCACGCCCCGACCGGGAGGCCCATCCAGCCGGTCGGGCCGAGCACGGTCGGCTGCAGCGTCATGCCGAGCATCGCGCCGAGGCCGGGCGCGCCGAGTGCGAGGCCGGCGTCGAGCGCGACGACCAGCGCCCCGGCGATGAGGCCAGCCGTTGCGGCATTGCAGTCGACCTCCGCCGCCCAGCCGACGACGACGACCGGCGCCGCTGCCGCCGCCGCGGAGAGCGCGAGCGTCGCGAGCAAAGCGGGATCGCCCGGCAGCGCGACGGCGAGGACGGAACCGAAGAGCATCGCGGCGCGGCCGACAAAGGCGCGGCGGCCGAGCGGCGCCTGCCGCTCCACAAGCCGCGCATAGAGATCCTCGGCGACGATGCTGCCGAGCGCCGCCAGCCCGAGCGCGAGGGCGAGCGCCGCGGCGGCGACGAGCGCGCCGGCGAGCAGCAGTGCCGGCACCGCGCCGAGACCGGCATAGGCGGCGAAGTTGAGCACCAGCGCCGCCGGCGCGGCGGCGGCGTCGATCCCGGCGAGACGCCCCTGCAGCGCATAGGCGGGCGCGGCGAGCAGCACCGCCGCGACGAGCAGGAGCCAGCGCCGCGCCTTTCCCTTGCGCGCCGGCACGACCCTCGGCGCGGCGAGGCTCGGCAGCGCGGCAAGCCCCGCGACGAGCAGGATGGCGAGCACGGCCGTGACGGGGGCGGCCATGCGCGATGGTCCGGCGAAGGCCTCGCTGCCGAAGAGCGGCAGCCATGGCAAAGGGAATTCACCCCGCTGCCAGGCCGCGGCTGCCGGGCCCACCAGGTAGCCGAGCGCGATGGCCGGGACGAGCGCCACGGCCAGCACGGCGACGGCACGGCCGCCGCCGGCGAGCACGGTGATGACCATCAGTGCCAGCACCAGCGCCGCGGCCGTTTCGGGTGCGACCCCGACCGTCTGCCGGATGATCTCGGCCAGGAACCGCGCTTCCGCCGCGGCGAGCAGCTGCAGCGCCACGACGGCGGCGAGCGCGCTGATGAAGCCCGCCGCGCCGCCGAACCGTTCGCGGATGGCGCCGGGCAGGGTCGACGCGCCGGTCCGGCCAAGCGCCGGCGCGACCACGCGCCGCGCAAGAACGCCGCCGGCGATCACGGCAGCCACGAGGGCGAGGCCGGACAGGCCGCCGAGCGCGATGGCGAGCGGCGCCGTGGCGAGGAGAAGCGGGCTCAGCAGCAGCGCGGCGGCCGGGTCGCCGGGAGGTGCGATAACGAGTCGCGGCGACAGCGTGGCGGCGCCAAGGGCGGCGACGAAGCCCGCCGCCACCGGCACGGCGGCAAGAAAGGCCGGCAGCGGCAGCGGCGTGCCGAAACGGTCGATCGCCGCGACGATCCCGGCCGCGGCGAGGACGACGGCCAGCACGATGGCGCCCGCGTTGCCGCCGCGCCCCTCCGTCCCGTCACCTGCTCGTTCCACCGGCATGGCGGGGATCGGACAGGAGGCGGACCCGCTTGTCAACGAAGGCAGTGGCAGCGGGACGTGGTCAGTGCGCCGCTGCCAGGAGGCGCGGCAGCGGCCGCTCGAAAGTCTTCACGCCGCGCTTGAAGCCCATGACGACCGGCGCGATGCCCGATACGGCACCGGCCGCGTCATGCGCATCGACGACGATGAAATCGGCCGCATTGCCGACCGCGATGCCATAGCCCTCGCAGCGCATCAGCCGCGCCGGCCCGGACGTCACCATGTCGAGGCAGAGCGCCAGTTCCGCGCGGCGGCCGAGCTGCGCGACATTGGCGTAGAGATTGGCCATGCGCATCAGCGAGGCGTCGCCGAAGGGCGTGAACGGGTTCATGACATTGTTGGTCGCGAGCGAGCAGGTAACGCCGGCTCCCGCGAGGAGATGCGCCGGCGCGACGCCGCGCGGGACGAGATGATCCTGCCCGCGGCCCATCAGGAAGAGATCGGTCGCCGGCAGCACGGTGAGCGCGACGCCCGCCCGCGCCATCCGCGCGGCGAAGTCCATCAGCCTCTCGCGCGGCATGGCCGAGAGCTTGGTGACATGGCCGACCGCGACCCGTCCCTGCCAGCCATTCGCCTCGGTCGCCGCGATCACGGCATCGAGATGCGTCCAGCCGGGGTCGAGGTCGAAATCGAGATGGAAATCGACATCGAGATCGAAGCGCCGGGCGATGGCGAAGATGCGCGCGATCTGCTCGTCGGGGTCCGTGTCGGTATAGGGGCAGCCGCCGACGAGATCGGCGCCGGCCTCGCAGGCGGCGACGAGAAGGTCCTCGGCGCCGGGATCGTTGGTGAGCCCTTCCTGCGGGAAGACGCAGATCTCGAGATCGATAGCGAAGGCATAGTCGCGCTTCAGCCGCTGCAGGGCGTGAAAGCCGCGCAGCCCGATGCGTGTGTCGATCTCGGCATGGGTGCGCATGCGCGTCGTGCCCTGCAGGATCGCCATCTTCAGCACCCGCTCGGCGCGGGCCGCGATATCCGCCTCGCTGAAATCGTGCTTCAGCCGCGAGACCTCGGCGATCGCCTCGCCGAGCGAGCCCTCGGCTCGGCAGCGCTCGAGAATGCAGGCCTTGTCGAGGTGGATGTGGCTCTCGACGAAGCCCGGCAGCACGAGCCGGCCGCCGGCATCCTCGACGATCGCCGCCGCCGGCACGTCGCGCCCGATCGCCGCGATCCGTCCGTCGGCGACGGCGATGGCGAGCGGCTCGTCGCCGAGATCGGGCAGGCGGGCATTGGCGAGAACGAGATCGAACTTCATTGGCGGCTCCGCTTCGGGACGCGGCAGACTAGCCGGATTCCCGGCCGATCCGGATGCCGCAAACTTTCGCGGCCTGCCCGAATTTCACACCGACATCCGTATGATGGACGCGCCGGCCCCGCCGTGCTCTCTTCGCGGCAACACAAGCATGGAGGACTACAAGGTGGCGAAGACGACGAACCCGAACGCGGACGATATCGCGGCGCTCGAGCGCGAGATCGCCGATGTCCGCGCCAACATCATCGAGCTGACCGAGCAGGCCGCCGCCTATTCCGGCGCCGCAGACGACGATCTCTCCTCGCGCCGGATCGCCGAGCAGGAAGCGCAGCTGAAGCGCCTGACCGAAAAGCGCGACCGGCTCGAAAAGGGTCAGTAGGCCGCGGTCGTGCGCTCGATGAGCGGCACCAGTTCGAGATCGTAGAAGCGGCGGTCGGCGTCGGAGAGCGCCGCCGCGCCGTCGCTGATCACGACCCGCAGTACCGAATGGGCGCGCGAGGGGCGCTGCACGGCGCCGAGCGCCATCAATTGTTCGAGCGCCGATGTGAGATAGATCTTCCGCAGCATGGGATGCGTCCGTGCCTTCTCGACCACGGACCAGATTCACCACGCCATGGTGAAGGGAATATTAAGAAAGATCGACGATTTGATCCTGGATCGGGGTCGTGACGGTCGGTCCGTCCTCCGGATGCAGGAAGACATTGATCTCCAGCCGCACCCCGAATTCCGGCAGATAGACGCCCGGCTCGATCGAAAAGCCGGTGCGCGGCAGGATGCGGCGCGTGTCATGCGTCTCCAGATTGTCGAGATTGACGCCGAGCGCGTGCAACCGCTTGCCCGGCCCCATGCTGTGGCCCGTGCGGTGGTGGAAGGCGTCGCGATAGCCCGCCGCCGCGATGATGCCGCGGGCGATGTCGTCGACCTCGTAGCCCATCAGCGTCTCGCCGCGCTCCCAGGCTGTGCGGATCGCGTCGAGCGCCGCGTCGCGGGCGCGTCGCACGAGGTCGAACACCTCCTGCAGCCTCTGCGGCACCGCGGGGCCCGCATAGCCGCCCCAGGCGATGTCGGCATAGACATTGCGCTCGCCCGGGCGGCGCGCCCAGAAATCGATCAGCAGCCAGTCGCCGGCGCCGATCGGCGCTGATCCCTCCGGCTTCGGCTCATAGCTGACGATGCCCGAATGCGCATTGGCCTGCACAACGGGCTGGCCCTCCGTCTCCAGCCCGAGCCGCTCGAACTCCGAGACGATGAAGCGCTGCAGCGCGTATTCGCTGATGCTGCGGCCGGCGCGGACGGCGCTGCGCACCCGGTCGAAGGCGGCATCCTTGATGCCGGCGACGAGTGCGCAAGCCTCCTTGTGGCTCGCGATCGCATGATCGTCCCAGGCGGCGGCCGAGACCTGGAAAAGATCGGCCGAGGTGACGACGGCATAGCCCCAGCTTCGGAGCAGCTCGATCGTGCCGGCATCCACGAAGGCGGCGTTGGGCACCGCGCCGTCCTCGGAATATTCGGCCGCGATTCGCCGCGCATTGCCGAGCAGGCCGCGCAGCAGAACCCGCATCTCCTCCCAGCCGCGATAGATGCGCTTCTCGATCGTGACATCGTGGAAGAAGAACTGGTCGACGGTGTGGATGAGCAGCACCGGCGCGCCGACGAGCGGCACCACCAGCATCGCTCGCCGCGTCGGCGCGCGCGAGACGCCGAGCACCTGCCAGAGGAAGAGATTCGAGCCGCGATAGTCGTGCAGCAGCCAGGCGTCGATGCCCTCGGCGGCCATGAAGCGCTGCGCTTCGGCGAGCTGGAACATCGCGTCAGTCCTCCTGCCAGACGGCCGTGACCGCCGCCGCGGCGGCGCCGATATCGGCATCGCGGCCGAGCGCCTGGAGCGCCGCGCCATAAGCGACGACGTTGCCCAGCACCGGCGGGAAGGCGGCGCGGATGCCGGTATGATCGAAGCGCACCAGCCGGTCCTCGATCGTGCCGAAGCCGCGACCGAGCGCGACGCCGAACCGCGCGGCGGCGGCGATGAGATCGTCGGCCGTGATGCCCTCAGGAACCGGCGCCGCGGTGACGAGGGCCGAGGCGCGGGCGTCGTCCACGATCCAGGGCGTGATGCCGAGGGCGCGGAGACCGGCCCGGCTGGCGCGCGCCGCCTTCTGGTGACGGGCGATGCGTGCCGCGAGGCCCTCCGCCTCCAGACGGTCCAACGCCGCTTCGAGCGCGCGGAATTCGAGCGGCGGCGGCGTGCCGGGCAGCGCGCCGCGGCCGCGATCGAGCCAGGCCTCCTTGATATCGAGCAGCGAGAGCAGCGACGGAGCCGGCCTCGACGCCGCCGCCATGGCTGCGAAGGCGCGCCGACTGACGGCGACCATGGAAAGGCCGGTCGGCCCGCCCAGCGCCTTCTGCGGCCCGAGCACGCAGAGATCGATGCCGACCGCGTCGATATCGAGCGGATGGCCGCCGGCCGAGGCCACCGCGTCGACCACGAGCAGGGCGCCGGCCGCGCGGGCGAGTGCCGCGACCTCGTCCAGCGGGTTGAGCGCCCCGTTCGCCGCCTCGGCGTGAACGATGGCGACGAGATCGACGTTTTCGAGGCCGGCGATCGCCGCCGCGACCGCCGCCGCCTCGGCCGGCTGGCCCGGCTCCGCCACGACATCGGTGACGGAAGCGCCGCCCCGCCGCAGCCAGGCGCCGAAATAGCCGCCATAGGGGCTCGTGACGACATTGACCGCCACGAGGCCGGGCCGCGCGAGGCTCGCCGCCGCCGCCTCCAGCGCCAGCAGCGCCTCGGCCTGGACGAAGAGGATATCGGATCTCGTGTCGAACAGTCGCTGCAGCCGGTCGGCGAGCGGCGCATAGGCGCTGGCGCCGAGCGGCGGGATGTCGAGCAGCGGATCGAACGGGTCGGGGATGGGCGGGCGCGTGGTCACGGGGATTTCCTCACCGGAGCCCGGCGCGGGGGGAGCGCCGGCTGGAGCGATAAATCAGCCCGGCAATGCCGAGCATCAGGAGCGTGAAGACGAAGACGACCGAGGCCGCGGCATAGACCGCCGGCGAGGGACCGTATTGCAGGCTGCCATAGAGATAGACCGGCAGCGTGTTGACGCGCGGCGTCGTCAGGAAGGCCGAGACGACGAGATTGTCGAAAGCGAAGGTGTAGGCCATCACCGCGCCGGCCGCGAGCGCGGGGGCGACCTGCGGCAGGATGACGAGGCGCAGCGTCTGCCAGCGCGACGAGCCGAGATCGGCGGCCGCTTCCTCGACCCGCCGGTCGAGCGTCAGCACGCGGGCGCGGATGATGAGCGCGACGACGGCGATGGTCAGCGGCGTGATGCCGGCGACCAGGGTCGCGGTCGACAGCGGGATGCGCGTCACGGCATAGAAGAGCAGCAGCGAGACGCCGATGACCGATTCCGGCACGATCAGCAGCACATAGGTGACGCCGGCGAGCAGCCGCCGCACGCCGCGCGCCGGATGGCGCACCATGGCATAGCCGAGCGCGCCGCCGACGCCGACCGAGACGAGCGCCGTCCAGAAGGCGACGATGAAGCTCTGCCCGACGGCGCGGCGAAGCGAGCGGTCGTTCCAGGCGGCCGGAAACCAGTCCAGCGTGAAGCCGGTCCAGGTCGCGGTCTGCTTGTTCACGACGCCGGTATTGAAGGAATAGACGAGCGCCGCCAGGATCGGCGCGAACAGGAAGATCACCGCCAAGACATACCAGGCGGCGAGCGCCGTCTCGGGCAGCCGCCGGCGCAGCGCGGTACTCATGCGCCCACCTCGTCAAAGCCCTTGGTGAGGCGGGCGAGCGCGACGACCATGACGGCCACCGCGAGCAGCACCAGCACCGCCATGGCCGAGCCGAGCGGATAGTTCTGCGACTGCAGATATTGCGAGGAGATCGCCTGCCCCATCAGCACGCCGCGGCTGCCGCCGAGGAGCTTCGGGATGACCATCTCGCCCAGCATAGGCACGGCCGTGAGCAGCACCGCCGTGGCGATGCCCGGGCGCGAGAGCGGCAGCGTCACATGGAGGAAGGTCGACAGACGCGAGGCGCCGAGATCGCGGCTCGCCTCGATCAGCGGCCGCGGGATGCGGTCGAGCACCACGAAGAGCGGCACGATGGCGATCGGCAGATAGGCATAGACCATGCCGATGAAGACGGCCGTCTGCGTATCGAGGAGATCGAGCGGTCCATCATGCAGATGCAGCGCGTTGAGCACGATCTCCGTGGCGCCGCCGCGCGACATCAGCATGTGCAGCGCCATCACGCGGATGAGGAAGCTGGAGAAATAGGGGATGAGGATCAGCAGCACGGCGAGGAGCCGCCGCTTCGCCGTATGCCGCGCGATGAAATAGGCGACCGGATAGGCGGCGGCGAGGCAGAGGGCCGATGCCGTCACCGCGAAGATCACCGTGCGCAGGAAGGTGGCGCCATAGAAGCCGGACAGCGCCGTCCGGTAATTGTCGAGCGTGAAGGCCAGTTCGACGCCGCCGAAGGTCGAGCGGCCGAAGGAGAAGACCACCGTGAAGCCGAGCGGCGCCAGGAAGAACACCGCGAGCCAGAGCGTCGGCACCGCCGCCAGCGCGTGATCGGCGGCCGATGCCGGCAGCCCCCCGGCGGCGCGGCCGCCGGGCGATTTCAGGCGTTCTGGTGCCGGCCCCGCCACGCTCAGCCGCCGGCCGCCGCCTGGATCTCGGTCTGCACCTGCAGATAGGTGCCGATCGTCTCCGGATTGACGACGAAGGAGGTCAGCTTCTTGAAGTCGAGATCCTTGCCGCCGAAGATCAGGTCGACATTCTTGGTGTCGGCGGGGAGCTTCTCCTTGAGGCCGGCGAGCGCCGCCGGGAAGCCGACATATTGCGTCTCGGCGAGCTGGACCTCCGGCTGCAGCTGATAGGCGAGGAAGTCATAGGCCTGATCGAGGTTCGGCGCGTCCTTCGGGATCGCGTAATTGTCGACCCAGAGCTCGCTGAACGGACCCGGCACCACCCATTTCAGCTTCGGATTGAGCCCGATGATGGCGCGCGCCGTGCCGTTATTGGTCTGCGCAAGCGTGATCGCGCCATTGGCGACCGAATTCGGGTCGAGACCGGAGAAGGACTTCACATGCTTCGCCAGCGCCTTGACCTTCTCGCCGGCGGCGCGGATCTCGTCATTGGTCGCCGTGTTCCAGTCCTTGCCCTCCAGCCAGAGCTGCGGGCCGATTGTTTCCCAGCCGGTGTCGGAGAGGCGGATCTTGCCGGTGACGCCGGGCTTGTCGAAGGCCTTGAAGAAATCGTCCCAGGTGACGATCTCGCCGCCGACTGCTTCCGGATCATAGACGACGCCGAGCAGGCCCCAGTCCTTCGGGATCGAATATTTGTTGCCGGGGTCGTAGTCGCGGTTTAGCAGGTCCTGGTCGAGCGAGGCGAGGTTGAGCTTCGAATGATCGAGCTCCTGAAGGAGGCCCTTTTCGGCCAGCTGCCGGATCCAGCTCGACGAGGGGATGACGATGTCGAAGCCGGCGCCGGCCGGGCTGTTCAGCTTCGCGAACATCGTCTCGTTGGAATCATAGGTGGCGATGTTCGGCGTGACGCCGGACTTCTTCGCATAGCCCTCGAGATTGGCGGTCGAGAAATAGTCCGGCCAGGAATAGATGTTGAGCTCGCCGCCGGCGGCGCGGGCGCTTCCGCCCGGCAGGGCGGAGGCGAGCGCGAGCCCTGCAGGCGCCGCGCCGAGCATGGCAAGAACGGAGCGGCGGCTCGGACGGCCGCGAAGCCTCAGATCGACTGTCATCCTCTCAATCCTTTCACGTCTGGTTCCGGGTAGGCACGGGCAGCTTCGGCATCGAAGGTCACGACAACGGCATCGCCCGGCACGAGGGCCGGCGTCGCGACGGCGGAGCGCGCGATGATCGATTCGAACGCGCCGCCGCCATCGGTGACGGCGCGAAGGCGCAGCGACGGGCCGATGGCGACGCTGTCAACGAGGCGCGCCGCGATGCGGTTGGTCGTCGCGGCACCGTGATTGGCCGCCAGGAAGCGCGTCGCCTCCGGCCTGACGACGACGAGCGCCGCGTCGCCCACCGCCAGCGCCGGATCGGCGAAGCCGGCGGCGATCGGTCCATGATCGGATCGGAACTCCGAGGGGGAGCCTCGCTGAACGAAGCGCGCCGGTACCGTGTTTGCGCTGCCGACGAAGAGCGCCACCCAGGCATCGGCCGGCCGGTCATAGATCTCGGCCGGGGCCCCCTCCTGCACGAAGCGGCCTTCACGCATGACGGCGAGGCGGTCGGCCATGCCGAAGGCCTCCTCCTGATCATGCGTCACATAGATGAAGGTGGCGCCGAGTTCGCTTTGCACGCGGCGGAGCTCGCGCTGCATCTCGTCGCGCAGCTTGCGGTCGAGCGCGGCCAGCGGCTCGTCGAGCAGCAACACGGCCGGATCGGCGGCGAGCGCGCGCGCCAGCGCCACGCGCTGCTGCATGCCGCCTGAAAGCTGATGCGGCTTCAGCGCCGCGGCATCGGTGAGACGCACGAGATCGAGCATCGCGCCCGCCTTCTTCCGCCGCTCGGCGCGCGAGAGGCCCTGCATGCGCGGGCCATAGGCGACATTGTCGAGCACCGAGAGATGCGGGAACAGCGCATAGCTCTGGAACACCGTGTTGACCCGCCGCCGCTCGGGCGGCAGCTCGGTCACGTCCTCGCCGTCGATGAGGATGCGCCCGGCATCCGGTGTCTCGAAGCCGCCGATGAGCCGCATCACCGTCGTCTTGCCGCTGCCGGACGGCCCGAGAATGGCGAGGAAATCGCCGCGCGCGACGGAGAGGGAGACATCCGAGACGACGAGCCGGCCGTCATAGCTCTTGCTCACGGCGTCGAGGGCGACGGCGGGGTTGGCTGCGGGAGACACGGCGGCGGCGGCTCTTTGGGACGGCGGCGCCGTCCATGCGGGGATACCATTCTCAATAAGGCAGAGATCGCCGCGCCGCGAGGATGATTGTTCCGCAAATCCGGTTTCGCGGAACATGCGATTGCGGACAATGTTCTCGCGGTCATGCGATGCTGCCGCCGGCGGCGCGGCACGGACGAAGGACGGGAGCCAGATGGCGGTAGAAGGACGAACGCGTATCGCCGTGATCGGCGGCGGCTTCGGTGGGCTCGAAGTGGTGCGGTCTCTGCCCCAGCAGGGGGTCGACATCACGCTCATCGACACGCGCAACCACCACCTTTTCCAGCCCCTGCTCTACCAGGTCGCGACCGCCTCGCTCACCACATCCGACATCGCCTGGCCGATCCGCTTCCTCTTCCGCCGGCGGCCGGAGGTCACGGTGCTGATGGGCCGGGTGACCGGCATCGACACGGCGCGGCGCTGCGTGATCGCCGAGGATTGCGAGCCGGTGCCCTATGACATCCTCGTCGTCGCGACCGGAGCACGGCATTCCTATTTCGGCCATGACGAATGGGAGCCCTATGCGCCGGCGCTGAAGACGCTCGAGGACGCGACCACGCTCCGCCGCCGTATCCTCACCGCCTTCGAGCGCGCCGAGGCGGAGCCGGACCCCAACCGCCAGCGGGCGCTGCTCACCTTCGTCATCGTCGGCGGCGGTCCGACCGGCGTCGAACTCGCCGGCGCGGTGGCCGAACTGGCGCGCGACACGCTGAAACACGACTTCCGCCATATCGATACGACGGAGACGCGGATCGTCCTCATCGAGGCCGGGCCACGCCTTCTGCCGGCATTCCGACCGCCGCTTTCCGACTATGCGCGGAGGGCGCTCGAAAAGCTCGGCGTCGAGGTCATGCTGGGCAAGGCGGTGAGCGAATGCGACTCCGACGGCGTCGTCTATGGCGGCAAGCGGCTGACGGCGGGCAACGTCATCTGGGCCGCCGGCGTGCAGGCCTCGCCCGCCGCGTCATGGCTCGACGCACCGGCCGACAAGGCCGGCCGGGTGCGCGTCGAGCCGGATCTCACCGTGCCCGGCCATGGGAATATCTTCGCGATCGGCGATACGGTGACGATCGCGGCGCCCGACGGCTCGCCCGTTCCCGGCATTGCGCCGGCGGCCAAGCAGCAGGGCCGCTATGTCGCCTCCGTCATCCGCGCCCGCCTCAAGGGCCGCGCGGCGCCGCCGCCCTTCCGCTACCATCATGACGGCAGCCTGGCCACGATCGGCAAGCGGCTGGCGGTGGCCGATTTCGGCTGGATCACGCTGAAGGGCGCGCTCGCCTGGTGGATCTGGGGCATCGCGCATGTCTATTTCCTGATCGGCGTGCGCAACCGCGTCATGGTCGCGCTTAGCTGGCTGTGGATATATCTCCGCAACCAGCGCGGCGCGCGCCTGATCACACAGCAGAAGCACCCGGTCGAGGACGACCTTCTCTGAGGCTCCCGGCTCACTCGGCCGGCAGCGGCAGCTTCTCCCATTCAAGCGAATCCGCGCCGGTGACGAGGCCGCCATCGTCGGTCAGCATCAGGACCAGCCTGAGGCCATCGGTGACATAGGGATCGTTGGTGAGATTGACGCGCGGATCGGCGATGGTCGAGACGCCGACGCCCTTCGCATAGCCGAAATGCTCGACCGCGCCGGCCTTCAGCATGTCCTGGAGGACGTAGTCGCGGTCGAAATCGACCTCGGGACCGATCTTGTGCGTCGTGAGATACCAGGACTTGTCGGTGAGCTCGACGCCGATGTCGCGGCTGATCTGGCCGACCCAGACCTTCATGCCCTGATAGGTCATCGGCGTCAGCCAGAAGCGCATATGGTTGCGCTCGTTGATCGAGCCGCGCGCCTTCTGCAGCGCGATATCCTGCTGGCGGCCGAAGAGATAGAGCGGGCTCACCGGCGAGGTCTCGTATTGCGTGCCGACCAGAAACGACTTGGCGGTGTCGATGGCGCTGTGGATGTCGAGCGGCTCGGTCAGGTGCCAGCCGCGATCGACGAAGGGGAACAGCGTGTCGATGCCCGGCCCGATCACGACGAGATTGAGCGGATCGCCGTTGCGGCTGCCGGAAGCGTCGGTCGTGCAGCAGGGCAGCGCCTCGATCCGGGCGCGAAGCGTCGGCAGATCGACGACCTCGGCCTTCTCGGTGCCGGGCAGATTGTCCTTGTCGAGCGGCGGCGCCGCATAGGCCGGGCCGGCGACCGGCACGATGAAGCGGAAGTCGACCTCGTTCCCGGCCTTCAGCATGCCGACGGTGACGAATTTCAACCCGGTCTCGAGATGGGTGAAGACGAAGCCGGAGACCGTTTCGCCCGGCGCCACGCTCATGCGGATCGCCATGTCCTCGACGCGCTTGGCGTTCTCGACGCTCCGGTCGGGATCGAGGCGGTCATGGAAGCGATAGGCGACCTCGGCCGGCGAGAAATAGGTCTCGTCGGTGGTGATCGGCATGTACCAGAGCGGCGCCGTTCCCTTGTTGGCGATCTCGATATGGACCGGCTGGATGCCCTTCTCGATCATCGGCAGGCCGAAAATGCCTTCGACTTCCTTGGCCCCAGGAACGGCGACGCTGACGGTCACGTCGGCTTGCGTGGCGCTCTGCGGCGCGCCGAGCAGGGCGCGGTCGAACGACGCCGCGCCGGCGACGCAGGGCGCGATAAGTACCGCCGCGATGAGGAGAATGGTTCGGCCGATGGTCATGTCATGTCCCCCGAGGATCGTCGATGAGAGCGCCGCCGCGACGCCGCGTCAATGACGGGGAACGGCGCCCGGCCGATCGCGTTTTCCTGGCAGTTCCCATTCCAGCCAAGGAGGCCAGCATGGCTCGCGACGACACCATCCCGGAAAAGGGACCGCTGATGAATGCCGCCCGCTATGATGTCGGCAAGGACCATCCCGGCGAGAAACCGCGCTATCCGGCCGTGCCGCCGGTCGACCAGCGCGCCAATGCCAGGTTCCTCGATTCCCTCGTCGATACAGATGGCCGGCCGATGAGCGAGGCGAGGCCCGTCATCGAGCGCGAGGGGATGGACGACGAGGACGAAGACGAGCGCTGACGGCGCTCAGTCGCGATGCAGCCGCCGCTGCCGCCTGCGGGCGAGCAGCCGGCGGTGGCGGAGGATATCGCCCAGCGACGGCGCGACCAGCGCCGCCAGCACCAGCGCCATGACGACGGCGAAGACCGGCCCGATGCGGCTGAAACCGAGCGCGCCGGTGATGCCGCCGGCGACGAAGGCGCCGAGCAGGGAGGCGAGCAGCGCGAGCTTCGGACGGTCGGCGGCGATGGCCGGCCCATCGGAAGCGGGGCGGAAGCGCAGCACCAGCTCATAGGCGAATTTGCCGATCTCGATGCCGAAATCGGTGACCATGCCGGTCACATGCGTGGTGCGGATGCGCGCGCCGGAGATCTTGGTCACCGTCGCGTTCTGCAGCCCCATGATGAAGCAGAGCAGCGGGATGCCGAGCGGCTGTATCAGCGCGGTCGGCAGCGTCGGCCCGACCAGCATGCCGAAGACCAGCAGGAGCGCGGATTCGAGCGCGATCGGCAGCACATATTGCGTGCTGACATAATGTCGCCGGCCCCAGTTGATGAGGATCGCCGAGACGGCGGCGCCGAAGGTGAAGGCGGCGAGCGCGCCGAGGCCGATGATCACCAGCGAGCCGAGGCCGAGCACGACATGGTCGGCGATCGCCGCGACGATGCCCGACATGTGCGACGTATATTGCCCGACATAGAAAAAGCCGCCCGCGTTCACCGCGCCGGCGACGAAGGTCAGCACGAGGCCGAGCTGCGCATCGGTCGTGCCGTCGCGTTCGGCGGCGACGATCCGGCGCACTGCGTGGCGATAGTTGCGGCCGAAGCGGCGGCCGTCGCGATGGGTCAGAAGCTCGGTCATGGACCGGAAGTCCGGGGAAACTCCATCTGTCATACGACCGGCGGCGCGGATCGCCAAGCCTCTCGGCTCCAACGCCGTCAACGCACGAGGATAGCCCGGAAATCGTTGACATTTGTCCGCGTCGGGCCCGTCACCACGAGGCGGCCCAAACGGGAGAAGAATCCGTAGCCGTCATTATTGGCGAGATGAGCGGCCGGATCGAGGCCGGCGGCGCGTGCCTCGGCGATGATCGCGGGCGAGAACCATGCGCCGGCATTGTCCTCCGAGCCGTCGATGCCGTCGGTGTCGCAGGCGATGGCCGCGACACCGGCCGCGCCGCCGACCACGGTCGCCAGCGCCAGCAGGAACTCGGCATTGCGGCCGCCGCGCCCCGTGCCGCGCACCGTCACCGTCGTCTCGCCGCCGGAGAGGATGACGCCCGGCCGCGACACCGGCTCGCCATGCGCCGAGGCATAGAGCGCCATGGCGCCGAGCACCCGCGCCACCTCTCGGGCCTCGCCCTCGATGGCATCGCCGAGCACAAGCGGCACGAGGCCCATGGCCCGCGCCGCATTGGCGGCCGCATCGAGCGCCATCTTGGGCGTCGCCAGCATCACGACCGGTCCGCCGGCGCCCGCGGCGACCGTATTCGCACGGATCGCATCGGCGATGCGCGGCTCGATGGCGATGCCGTATTCGGCGAGGATCGCCAGCGCGATTTCGGGATCGGAGGCTTCGGGGATGGTCGGCCCGGACCCGATGGCGCCCGGATCGTCGCCCGGCACATCGGAAATGAGATAGGTGATCATCCGCGCCGGCGCCGCCGCCGCGGCGAGGCGGCCGCCTTTGATGGCGGAGAGCGACTTCCGCACCCGGTTCATGGCGCCGATCGGCGCGCCGCTCTTCAGAAGCGCGCGGTTGATCGCCTGCTTGTCCGCGAGCGTGACGCCAGCCGCCGGCAGCGCCATCAGCGCCGAGGCGCCGCCCGACATCAGGAAGACGACGAGATCGTCGGGACCCGCGCCCTTCGCCAAAGCGAGGATGCGCTCGGAGGCAGCCATGCCGGCCGCGTCCGGCACAGGATGCGACGCCTCGACGACCTCGACGAAGCGTGTCGGCTCCTTGTGGCCGTAGCGCGTGACGACGAGCCCTTCCGGCGGCCCATGTCCGGCCGCGATCCAGGCCTTCTCGAAGGCCGCCGCCATGCGCGCCGCGCCCTTGCCACCGCCGAGCACGATGGTGCGGCCCTTGGGCGGCTCCGGCAGGCAGCTATCGAAGCGGCCGTCCGGCAGCGCCGCGGCGAGCGCGGCATCGAGCAGCGCGGCGAGGACGCCGTGATCATCGAGTTCGGAATGATGCGGCATGGCGGAAGGGCTCAGTCACGGACGCCGAGCACGTAGCTCTGTTCCTGGTCGATCAGCGACCCGGTCATCGGGATCGACATGTCGCTCAGGAGGAACAGCGCGAGGCGGGCGACATCCTCCGGCTTGATCAGCCGGCCCCAGGGCTGCCCCGCCTCGGCCTCGGCGAGCCAGCCCTCGCCCTTACCGAGCCGGACGGCCTGCATCTCGCGCTCGCCGGGCGTATCGGCCCAGCCGAGCAGGACGCCATTGATGCGCACGCGGTCGAAGCGATGGGTATAGGCGGCGTTCTTGGTCAGCGTCGCCAGCGCCGACTTGCTGGCGGCATAGATGCCGAGATCCGGCGTGCCGCCATGGACGTTGACCGACAGGATGTTGACGATCGAGCCATGGGCGCGGCGGCCCTTCAGATGGCGGATCAGCTCCTGCATCAGCATCGCCGGAGCACGCGTGTTGACGGCGAACATGCGGTCGAAGAAATCGATATCGGCCTCGGCGACGGAACCGCGATCGGTGAGCGCCGCGGCGTTCACGAGCGAATCGAGCCGGCCGAAGCGGTCGAGCGTCGCCTGGACGATCGAGGCCGGCGCGTCGGGATCGTCGAGCGCGGCATCGACGAAGCCGGCCTCGACGCCGAGCGCCTCCAGTTCCTCGGCCGCTTCGGCGCCGCGCCGGATGTTGCGGCCGGTGATCATGACGCCTTCGGCGCCGGATCGCGCCGCTTCCATGGCGATCGCGCGACCGACGCCCTGCGTGCCGCCCGTCACCAGCAGCACCTTCCCCTCGACGCCGACATACATGAAGATCACCCTCCCCGGATCGCTTCGTCCGCCTTAGGAGCATGGACCGCGCTGTCCGGCAAGAGCAAGCGGAAGTGCATTCGGGCAAGAGCGTGCACGGAGGGAAAGAGGCGTCATGCCAGCCACGAGGTCATGGGACCGTGCCGCCGCGATCCTGGCGGAGCGGCGCATCGCCGGATCGGTGGTCGACGCCCTCGCCGAGGCCGACCGGCCGGCCGACACCGCGGATGCGGCGGCGATCCGCGACCTCGTCCATGTCCGCCTCGCCGCCTCGCGCTTCGGGAGGCGCATCGGCTGGAAGATCGGCTGCACCACTTCGGTCATGCAGACCTATCTCGGCATCGGCGAGCCCTGCGCCGCCGGCCTGTTCGAGGGCACGCGGCATCGCTCGCCGGCTGCCCTTCCGGCGTCCGGCTTCCGCCATATCGGCGTCGAATGCGAGATCGCGATCCACCTCGCCGCGCCGCTCGATGCGCGCGGCGCTGCCCTTTCGCGTGATGACGTGGCCGCGGCGGTGGCCGGCGCGTCGGCGGCGATCGAGATCGTCGATGACCGCTATGACGACTGGCGCAGCCTCGGCGCGCCGACGCTGATCGCCGACGATTTCTTCGCCGCCGGCCATGTCCTCGGCAGCGAGGTGCCGGCCTCCGACCTCGGCGACCTCGCCGCGGCCACGGGCGTCACGATCGTCAGTGGTGTCGAGGCCGGCCGCGGCGTCGGCGCCGACGTGCTCGGCCATCCCTTCGAGGCCGTCCTCTGGCTGGCCGGCCATCTCGCGACGCTCGGCCGCCGGATCGAGGCCGGCGAGACGGTGCTCACCGGCAGCCTCGTCGAAACGCGCTGGCTTCAGGCCGGCGACACCGCGCGGATCGCGATCGACGGGCTGGGCGAGGTTGCGCTGCGCGCCGAGGCCTGAGGGGCTCAGGGGCTGTCGCCGCCAAAGACGATCAGGGCGCCCGGAAATGCTTGGAGAGCTTCAGGCCCTGCGCCTGGTAGTTGGAGCCGAGGCCGGTGCCGTAGAGGACCGAGGGGCGCTCGGACATCGTCTCGTAGACGAGGCGGCCAACGGTCTGGCCATGTTCGAGGATGAAGGGCACCTCGTGGCTGCGCACTTCCAGCACCGCCCGGCTGCCGGCACCGCCGGCGGCGGAATGGCCGAAGCCGGGATCGAAGAAGCCGGCATAATGGACGCGGAACTCGCCGACCAGCGGATCGAAGGCGACCATCTCGGCCGCATGCTCCGGCGGTACATGCACCGCCTCGCGCGAGACGAGGATGTAGAACTGGTCCGGATCGAGGATCAGCTCGGCGCGGCCGCGCCGTCCGATCGGCTCCCAGAAATCCAGCACGTCGAGGGCCGCGCGCTGGTCGACATCGATGACGTCGGTATGGCGCTTCGCCCTATAGCCGACGATGTCGCCGCTGCCCTTGAGGTCGATGGAAAGGCAAAGGCCGTTGGCGATCACCGCCTCGCCGTCGGCGAGCGGGGCGCTGCGGTGCAGTTCGAGCAGGGCCTCGTCGGACAGGCGCGTGTCGCCGCGGCGGAAGCGGATCTGCGACAGCCGCGAGCCGGTGCGCGCGAGGATCGGGAAGGTGCGCGGCGAGACTTCGAGATAGAGCGGACCGCGATAGCCGGCCGGGATCGTGTCGAAGGCGCGCGCCCGGTCGGTGATGACGCGGGTGAAGATGTCGAGCCGGCCGGTCGAGGATTTCGGATTGGCCGAGGCCTCGATCTCGGGCGGCAGGTCGAGGCCTTCCAAGAGCGGCACGATATAGACGCAGCCCGTCTCCAGCACGGCGCCGTCGGTGAGGTCGATCTCGTGCAGGCGCAGCGCACTGATGCGATCGGCGACGGTGGTGGCGGGTCCCGGCAGGAAGCTCGCGCGGACGCGGTAGGCGACGGTGCCGAGGCGGAGGTCGAGGCTCGCCGGCTGGACCTGGTCGTGATCGAACGGCGTTTCCGCCCGGATCCAGCCGCCGTCATAGGCGGCGCGGATCTGCCTGTCCGAAAGGATGCCGCGTTCGATGTCCACCGTCATGCCCGTCTCGCCTCAGGCCCCAGCGGGCGCCGCCCGTTCCTTAGCGGAGCATGCGCCGCACGCCAAGTTGATTGACGGCCCGCGCCGCCGGTTCTATCAAGGCTCATCCACGTGGTCCTTTGAGCCGACCGGCTTGCCGCCACGTTAAACAAGGTCGCTAAAAGGTCGGACGCGGATGGACACCGCACCCGATCTTTTGCGCCCGGCCGTGAGGTCGGGTTTTTCGTATCGGGATTTTTGCTCATGTCGGATACGCCCAAACGCCGCCGCCCCGCCACGGAACTCGTGCATGGCGGAACGCTCCGCTCGCAGTTCGGCGAGATGTCCGAGGCAATGTTCCTGACGCAGGGCTTCGCCTATGACGACGCCGAGGCGGCCGAGGCGCGGTTCAAGGGCGAGGCGCCCGGCTTCATCTATTCGCGCTTCTCGAACCCGACCGTGTTCATGTTCGAGGAGCGCATGCGCCTCCTCGAAGGCGCCGCCGCGGCGCGCGCCACCGCGAGCGGCATGGCCGCCGTCACCGCCTCGCTGGTCTCGATGCTGAAGGCGGGCGATCATGTCGTCGCCGCGAAGGCGCTGTTCTCCTCCTGCCTCTATGTGGTGCAGGACCTCCTGCCGCGCTTCGGCGTCGCCTCGACGCTGGTCGACGGCACCGATCTCGACCAGTGGCGCAGCGCGGTCAGGCCGAACACCAAGGCCTTCTTCCTCGAGAGCCCGACCAATCCGACGCTGGAAGTGATCGACATCGCGGCGGTTGCCGAGATCGCGCATGAGGCGGGCGCCCGTCTGGTCGTCGACAACGTCTTCGCCACCGCGATCCTGCAGTCGCCGATCGAACTCGGCGCCGATGTCGTCGTCTATTCGGCGACCAAGCATATCGACGGCCAGGGCCGCGTGCTCGGCGGCATCATCCTCTCGGCCGACGAGGCCTATGTCACCGACCACCTGCACAATTTCCTGCGCCAGACGGGGCCGAGCCTCTCGCCCTTCAACGCCTGGGTGCTGCTGAAGGGGCTGGAGACGCTGGAGATCCGCGTTCAGCGCCAGACGGCAACGGCGGCGCGCGTCGCGGACGCCATCGCCGCGCATCCCAAGGTCTCGAAGCTGATCTATCCCGGCCGGCCGGACCATCCGCAGGCGGAGGTGATCGCGCGGCAGATGAAGGGCGGCTCGACGCTCATCGCCTTCGAGGTCGAGGGCGACAAGGAGGCGGCCTTCCGCGTCGCCAATGCGCTCGACATCGTCAAGATCTCCAACAATCTCGGCGATGCGAAGAGCCTCATCACCCATCCCTCGACGACGACGCACCAGCGCCTCTCCGAGGAGCAGCGGCTCGGCTTCGGCATCACGCAGGGGATGCTGCGCCTCTCGATCGGTCTCGAGGATCCGGACGACCTGATCGAGGACCTGACACAGGCGCTCGACAAGGCCTGAGGCGAAGGGTCGCCAGGCGGCGGGACATGACCTGCTCGCCTTCTGCCGGTATGATTGCGCCCTCGTACTGAGCGGCGGGGGCCATCATCAGGAAAGCGTCTCTTCTCATCGCGATCGTTCTGCTGTCCGCCTGCGGGGCGCATGCCGATGAACTCGGAACCGTCGTGAGACCGGGCGGAAAGATCGCCGACGGCGCGACGGTTGTCGGCATCGAGGCGAGCCCATCCTTCTATGCCGCGACGACGAGCAGCCACACAGGCGGTGAGTACGACGACAGCTCGCTGTCGATCTATGTAACGCGGAGCTTCGGCGGCGGCATCTTCGCCGGTGGTGTTCTCGAGGCGGACCTGCGTCCCGACAAGGACGACCAGTATTATGTCGAGGCTACTGTCGGCTACACCTTCAATTTCGGCCGCTTCAGCTTCTCCCCGTCGGTCCTGCTCGGCGACACCTGGGGCGGAACAGGGTTCGGCGCCGACGGCAACAGCTCGGCCTTCTATTACGCCCTCTATGCGGACGCCGCGATCAAGCTCGACGAGCACTGGCACTTCAACGCGCTGTCGCTGCGCTACCGCAACGCCTTCGACTACACCTGGATCACGCCCGAGATCGGAAGCGGCTTCAGCTACAGGCTGGACAGCGGAACAAGCTTCTACGGCTCTGCCGCCTATAGCTGGAAGGACACCGGCGAAGGCATGCATCCCGATACGATGAGCCTCACCGTCGGCGTTCGGCAACCGCTCTGAAACGAGCGCGGCGCACCCGCTTGATCGGGATCAATGTCCAAGCGGTCGGTGCGGTTAGCTTTTGGTCAGCCCTCCGCGCAGGACCCATGCGCTGAATTGCGCCATGGCCATGCGCGGCGGGTAACGCTAGTTACGCGAAAGTGAATGCTGACGCCGGCCGGCCCCGTTGGACAGGCTCGACGCCCTCCGTTAGTTTGCAAACGTTCCAGGTCAGCAGGCCGAGTTGATGGATTATCAGTCTTATTTCCAGGATGCGATCGAGGCTCTCCACCGCGAGAAGCGCTATCGCGTCTTCGCCGATCTCGAACGCATCGTCGGCCGCTTCCCGCATGCGCTGTGGCGCTCGGAGCGCGGCGCCCGCGAGATCACCGTCTGGTGCTCGAACGACTATCTCGGCATGGGCCAGCATCCCGACGTGATCGAGGCGATGGTCGCCGCCGCGCAGGGCGTCGGCGCCGGAGCCGGCGGCACGCGCAACATCTCGGGCACCACCCATCCGCTGGTCGAGCTGGAGCATGAGCTCGCCGACCTGCACGGCAAGGAAGCCGGTCTCGTCTTCACCTCCGGCTTCGTCTCCAACGAAGCGTCGATCTCGACGCTCGCGCGGCTCCTGCCCGATTGCGTCATCTTCTCCGACGAGCTCAACCACGCCTCGATGATCGAGGGCGTGCGGCGCTCGGGCGCGCAGAAGAAGATCTTCCGCCACAACGATGTCGGCCATCTCGAAGAGCTCCTGAAGGAGACGGCGCCCGGCCGCGCCAAGCTCATCGTCTTCGAGAGCGTCTATTCGATGGACGGCGACGTCGCCCCGATCGCCGCGATCTGCGATCTCGCCGAAAAATATGGCGCGATGACCTATATCGACGAGGTCCATGCGGTCGGCATGTATGGCCCGCGCGGCGCCGGCATCGCCGAGCGCGACGGCGTCATGCACCGGATCGACGTGATCGAGGGCACGCTCGCCAAGGCCTTCGGCGCGCTCGGCGGCTATATCGCGGCGAGCCGCGCCGTGGTCGATGCCGTGCGCTCCTATGCGCCGGGCTTCATCTTCACGACGGCGCTGCCGCCGGCGGTTGCCGCCGCCGCCACGGCCTCGATCCGCCATCTCAAGACCTCGCAGACCGAGCGCTCGCTACAGCATCACTATGCGCAGCGGACCAAGTCGGTGCTGATCCATGCCGGCCTGCCGGTCATGCCCTCCGAAACGCATATCGTGCCGCTCTTTGTCGGCAATCCGGACCTCTGCAAGAAGGCCTCGGACATGCTGCTCGAGGAACACGGCATCTATATTCAGCCGATCAACTATCCGACCGTGCCGCGCGGCACGGAGCGGCTGCGCATCACGCCGACGCCGCTGCATGACGAGGCACTGATCCTCGGCCTCCGCGATGCGCTGGTCGATGTCTGGCGCCGGCTGTGGCTGCCGCTCGGCAAGACGCCGACGCTGCAGGGGGCGACGGCCATGCCGGGCGTCGAGCGCCTCGCGGTCTCGGCCTCGGGCGGCTGACCGCCTTCTGCGGCTTTCAAGGAATTGCAAAGGGCCGCCCGAGGGCGGCCCTTTTCGTTATTCCCGCGACATCAGCCAGTCGGTGAGGCGGTCAGCCGCCTCGGCGATGTGATCGGGATTGCGCAGGAAGCAGAGACGCATGAAGCCGCTGCCGGCCGTGCCGAAGGCATCGCCCGGCGCGAGGCCGACATTGGCCTCGTCGACGAGGCGGAGGCCGAGCTGCCGCGTGTCAGGCTCGCCGTCGACCGAGAAGAACAGGTAGAAGGCGCCCTTCGGCCAGGTGAAGCGGACGCGCCCCGTCGCTTCCATCGCCTGGCAGATGATCTCGCGCGCCGCCATTGCGCGGTCGCGCTGGAACTCGATGAAATGGTCGCCCTGGTCGAGCGCCGCGACGGCGCCGCGCTGCAGGAATTTCGGCGTGCCGGAGCTCGAATACTGGACGAGATTCTCGATGATCTGCCCGTAGCGCGAGGGCGCCGCCAGCCAGCCGACGCGCCAGCCGGTCATGGCCCAGTTCTTGGACATCGTGTTGACGTAGAGGATCGGCTCGTCCGGCTCCGTCACGTCGTAGAAGGAGGGCGCGCGCTCGTCCTGATAGAAGAAGCGCGTATAGACCTCGTCGGCGATGATCCAGAGCCCGCGCGCGCGCGCAAAGTCGCGGATGGCGATCAGCTCATCGCGGGTGGCGGTCCAGCCGGTCGGGTTGCAGGGCGAATTCAGGAACAGCGCCGTCGTCCGAGCGGTGACGGCGTCGAAATAGCGGTCGAGATCGAGCGTCCAGCCGGCATTGCCGAAGCGCATCGGCACCTCGACGGCGCGCGCGCCGCCAATCTCCGTGGCGGCGGCGAAGTTCGGCCAGGCCGGCGTCGGCACCACAACCTCGTCGCCCTTGCCCGCCACCATGCGCAGCGCGATCTGGATGGCCGGCATGCCGCCCGAGGTCACGAAGAAGCGCTCGGAATCGAAGGGGCGGCCATAGAGCCGCTCGTGATAGCGCGCGATGGCGAGGCGCAGCTCGGGAATGCCGCGCTGATGGGTATAGAAGGTCTCGCCGGCCTCGAGGCCGCTGCCGGCCGCTTCCGAGATGAAGGCGGGCGTCGGCAGGTCGCCCTCGCCGACCCACAGGGGGATCAGGCCCTCGCGGTCGCGGCCATAGTTGAAGACCTGGACGATGCCGGATTCCGGCGCGGCCGAGGCCTCGTGGCGCAGCCGATGCAGGGCGGAGTAGACAGACACTGAAGCATTCCGATCGAAGGTATAAATGGATCAAGCCCTCGCGACCGCCCGACCGCGGACCAGCGGTCGACGTCATCACAGTCGAGGGTCAGGGCGCAGTGATCCCCGTCACATCGGCACTCATCAGCCAATCGCGGCGATTTGCGGGCGACTACTTCTGCGTCGCGAGGAGATCGCGGATTTCCTTGAGGAGCTTCACATCCTCCGGCTCGGCAGCAGGCACGGGCGCCGCCTCCTGCTTGCGCTTCATCGTGTTCATGCCCTTGACGATCAGGAACAGGATCCAGGCGACGATGAGGAAATTGATGAGCAGCGTGAGGAAGTTGCCATAGGCGATGGTGGCGCCGGCCTCGCGCGCGGCGGCGAGCGTCGGCTGCGGATCGCCGGCGAGCTGGATGAACATGTTGGAGAAGTCGATGCCGCCGGTGACGCGGCCGACGATCGGCATGATCAGATCGTTGACGATCGAGTTGACGAGGCCGCTGAAGGCCGCGCCGATGATGATACCGATCGCGAGATCGACCATGTTGCCGCGGAGCGCGAACTCACGGAATTCCTTCAGCATCCTCGTCTCTCCCGTCCCCGCGAATCCGCGTCTCGAGCCCTGCTACCGCATAGACACTAGTGGATCGAAGCGCGATGGCAAGGAACCGGGCGCAACGGGCATGCTCCCGTTGCGCGGCTTGGGCGGATCGACTAATGAGCCGGCTGCAGGAGGATTTCCATCCGATGTATCGCGCCGTCACGCGTTCGATCCAGGTCACGGTCGAGCCGAGCTTCGTCGAGGACGAATCCTCGCCCGGCGACGGCCGCTATGTCTGGGCCTACCGGATCGAGATCGTCAATCTCGGCCTTGAAAGCGTGCAGCTGCGCTCGCGCTTCTGGCGCATCACCGACGGCATCGGCCGCACCGAGGAGGTGCGCGGGCGCGGCGTGGTCGGCAAGGAGCCGCTGCTGAAGCCGGGCGAGAGCTTCGAATATACCAGCGGCTGCCCGCTGACGACGCCGTCGGGCATCATGGTCGGCAGCTACCAGATGCAGACCGAGAGCGGCGAGATGTTCGTGGTCGACATCCCGGCCTTCTCGCTCGACATGCCGAACCAGGCCCGCATCTTCCACTGATCAGGCGGCGAATTCCGCCGGATCGAACACATAGCGCAGCCCGCAGAACTCGCAGGTGACGGAGATCGCGCCGTCCTCGATGGAATCGCGGATCTCCTCTGCGGTGAAGGAGCGCAGCAGGCCCTCGATCTTGTCGCGCGAGCACGAGCACTGGTCGCGGACGCCGGACGCCTCGAAGACGCGGACGCCGCGCTCGTGGAAGAGACGATAGAGCAGCCGCTCGGCCGGGACCTCGGGATCGATCAGTTCATGATCCTCGATGGTGCCGACCATCGACGACGCCTCGACCCAGGCGTCATCCTCGTCGCCGTCGTCGGCTTCGACGCCGCCCGGTGCATCGCCGCCCGGCAGGTCGCGGCGGCGCATGCGCTCCTCGGACTGCGGCAGGAACTGCACCATCAAGCCGCCGGCCCGCCAGCTATGGGCCATCGCGCCGGCATCGTCGCGGGTCATCATCTCGGCAACCGCGAGCCGCACGCGGGTCGGGATCTGCTCCGACTGCGCGAAATAGGTATGCGCGACCTCTTCGAGGCTCGATCCGTCGAGCGGCACGATGCCTTGGTAGCGGCTCGTATGCGGCCCCTGGTCGATGGTCATGCCGAGGATGCCCGTGCCGAGCAGCGCCGCCGGCTCCAGCGTGCCGGCGCCCGCCATCTCGGCCACGCGCTCCGCATTGAAGCGGGCATAGGCGCGCAGGCGGCCCGGCGTGCGGTAATCGACGACCAGCATGTCGACCGGCCCGTCGGTCTGCGTCTGCAGCAGGAACTGGCCTTCGAATTTCAGCGACGAGCCGAGCAGCACGGCGAGCACGATCGCCTCGCCGA
>Ga0209933_1000957_pt1 | contig 36596 bp, 29 predicted proteins | sample ThiBiot_300_biof_FD_183944 | JGI IMG/M metagenome (GOLD analysis project Ga0209933, IMG submission 183944) | Wastewater bioreactor microbial communities from Cape Town, South Africa - Thiocy_cont_300_biof (SPAdes) | ecosystem: Engineered > Bioremediation > Thiocyanate > Unclassified | place...
TCCGCGATGCGGCCCTCGTTCAGGCTCTGCGCCTCCTTGGCGGCGTGATATTCCGCGTTCTCGGAAAGATCGCCATGCGCGCGCGCCTCCGAGATCGCCGCGATGATGCGCGGGCGCTCCTCAGAGGTCAGGCGCTTCAGCTCGACTTCGAGCGCCGCATGGCCCCTGGCCGTCATGGGAACCTTTTCCATGGTGTTCCAAGCCTTTTCTTCGTCTTGGCTCCCGCGGGGAGACCGCGAGCGCACAATAATGCACGGCACCGGCCAAGAAGGGCCGGTCCCCTGGCTCTGACATCGACTGCAACATGGGGGCGTGAACGCCGCTTGAAACGGCAGACGCTCCCTCGCCGGGCGCCTTGTCGGCTGGCCCGGAAAGGCAAGTGTTGTCCACGTTCGCCCGGAGTGCAAGACCCGCCGGCGCAAAGAAGCGCCGGCGTCCTATCCTCCCCGCTGCCCGATGTCCGTCAGGCGGCGCTGAAATAGGATTGCAGCGGCCGGACTTCCAGCACGCCGGTCGCATAGGCCTCGACGCCCTGCGCCGCCGCCACCGCGCCGGCGAGCGTCGTGTAGTAGGGCACCTTGTGCTGCAGCGCGGCGCGACGCATCGCGCGGCTGTCGCCGAGCGCGCGGGCGCCCTCGGTCGTGTTGAACACGAGCTGCACGTCGCCGTTCTTGATCGCGTCGACGATATGCGGCCGGCCTTCCAGCACCTTGTTGATCTTGGCGCAGGCGATGCCCTGCTCGGCGAGGAAGCGCTGCGTGCCCGAGGTGGCGATGATGCGGAAGCCGAGCGCTTCGAGGCGGCGCATCGCCTCGACGATGCCCTCCTTGTCGCTGTCGCGCATCGAGACGAACACCGTGCCCGAAACGGGCAGGGCGCTGCCGGCGCCGAGCTGGCTCTTGGCGAAGGCGACCTCATAGGCGCGGTCGAGGCCCATGACCTCGCCGGTCGAGCGCATCTCCGGACCGAGCAGCGTGTCGACGCCCGGGAAGCGGGCGAAGGGGAACACCGCTTCCTTGACGGCGATATGGTCGTGCCTCTTCGGCGCGAGGTTGAAGCTCGCAAGGCTCTCGCCGGCCATGATGCGCGAGGCGATCTTGGCGACGGGCAGGCCGATCGTCTTGGCGACGAAGGGCACCGTGCGCGAGGCGCGCGGGTTCACTTCGAGCACATAGATCTCGCCGTCCTTGATCGCATACTGGACGTTCATCAGACCGCCGACCTTCAGGGCCAGCGCCAGCTTCTTCGTCTGCGCCTCCAGTTCGGCCAGCGTCGCCTCGTCGAGCGAATGCGGCGGCAGCGAGCAGGCCGAGTCGCCCGAATGGATGCCGGCCTCCTCGATATGCTCCATGATGCCGGCGACGAACACGTCCTTCCCGTCCGAGAGCGCATCGACATCGATCTCGATCGCGTCGGAGAGATAGCGGTCGAACAGCAGCGGGTTCTTGCCGAGCAGCGTGTTGATCTGGCCGGTCTTGTCGTTCGGATAGCGCGCCTTGACGTCGGCCGGCACCAGTTCGGGCAGCGTGCCGAGCAGATAGTCGCTGAGCGCCTCGTCCTGGCGGATCACCTGCATCGCTCGGCCGCCCAGCACATAGGACGGGCGCACGACCAGCGGATAGCCGAGATCGGCGACGACGAGCCGCGCCTGCTCGACCGAATAGGCGATGCCGTTCTTCGGCTGGCGGATGGCGAGCTTCACGAGGAGCTTCTGGAAGCGGTCGCGGTCCTCCGCGAGGTCGATCGCATCCGGCGAAGTGCCGAGGATCGGCACGCCGGCCGCTTCGAGGGCGCCGGCGAGCTTCAGCGGCGTCTGGCCGCCGAACTGCACGATGACGCCATGCAGCGTTCCGTTCGAGGTCTCGGTGCGGATGATCTCCAGCACGTCCTCGGCGGTCAGCGGCTCGAAATAGAGCCGGTCCGAGGTGTCGTAGTCGGTCGACACGGTCTCGGGGTTGCAGTTGACCATGATCGCTTCATAGCCGGCATCGCGCAGCGCGAAGGCGGCATGGCAGCAGCAATAGTCGAACTCGATGCCTTGGCCGATGCGGTTCGGACCGCCGCCGAGGATGATCACCTTCTTGCGGTCGGAGGGCTCCGCCTCGTCGGCGGCCGGGCCGACAAAGGGCGATTCGTAGGTCGAATACATGTAGGGCGTCGGCGAGGCGAACTCGGCCGCGCAGGTGTCGATGCGCTTGTAGACCGGATGGACGCCGAGCTTGCCGCGCAGCGCCGCGACATCGGCCTCGTTCTTGCCGACGAGCGCCGCGAGGCGCTGGTCCGAGAAGCCCATCGCCTTCAGGCGGCGGAGGCTGCCTCCGGTCGGCGGCAGACCGTGCGTCCTGACCTTCTCCTCCATGGCGATGATCTGGGCGATCTCGCGCAGGAACCAGCGGTCGATGCGGCAGCTCTCGTGGATCTCCTCGACGGAGACCCCGAGCCGCATCGCCTGCGCCACCTTCAGGAGGCGGTCGGGCGTCGGCGTGCCGAGAGCGGCGCGGATGGCGTTCTTGTCGTCGCCCTGGCCGAGGCCGGGGATCTCGATCTCGTCGAGGCCGGAAAGACCTGTCTCGAGACCGCGCAGCGCCTTCTGCAGCGATTCCTGGAAGGTGCGGCCGATCGCCATCACCTCGCCGACCGACTTCATGGCGGTGGTCAGGACCGGCGAGGCGCCGGGGAACTTCTCGAAGGCGAAGCGCGGAATCTTCGTGACGACATAGTCGATCGTCGGCTCGAAGGAGGCCGGCGTCGCGCCGCCGGTGATGTCGTTCTCGAGTTCGTCGAGCGTGTAGCCGACGGCGAGCTTCGCCGCGACCTTGGCAATCGGGAAGCCGGTCGCCTTGGAGGCGAGCGCCGAGGAGCGCGACACGCGCGGATTCATCTCGATGACGATCAGCCGGCCGTCGGCCGGATTGACCGCGAACTGGACATTGGAGCCGCCCGTCTCGACGCCGATCTCGCGCAGTACCGCCAGCGAGGCGTCGCGCATGATCTGGTATTCCTTGTCGGTCAGCGTCAGCGCCGGGGCGACGGTGATCGAATCACCGGTATGCACGCCCATCGGGTCGATGTTCTCGATCGAGCAGACGATGATGCAGTTGTCCGCCTTGTCGCGGACGACCTCCATCTCGAACTCCTTCCAGCCGAGCACCGATTCCTCGATCAGCACCTCGTTGGTCGGCGAGGCGTCGACGCCGCGCTCGACGATCTCGATGAATTCCTCGCGGGTATAGGCGATGCCGCCGCCGGTGCCGCCGAGCGTGAATGACGGGCGGATGATGGCCGGCAGGCCGATATCGTCGAGCGCCGGCAGCGCCTCGGTCAGCGAATGGGCGAGGCGCGAGCGCGGCGTCTCCAGCCCGATCTTCTTCATCGCATCGCGGAAGAGTTCGCGGTCCTCGGCCTTGTCGATCGCCTCGGCGGTGGCACCGATCATCTCGACGCCGAACTTTTCGAGGACGCCCATCTTCTTCAGCGACAGCGCCGTGTTCAGCGCCGTCTGGCCGCCCATGGTCGGCAAGAGGACCATCTTCTCGTCCGGCCGCTCGCTCCGTTCCTTCTCGATGATCTTCGCCACGATCTCGGGCGTGATCGGCTCGATATAGGTCGCGTGCGCCAGATCCGGATCCGTCATGATCGTGGCCGGATTCGAATTGACCAGGATGATCCGGTAGCCCTCGTCCTTCAGCGCCTTGCAGGCCTGGGTCCCGGAATAGTCGAACTCGCAGGCCTGGCCGATGATGATCGGGCCGGCACCGATGATGAGGATCGACTGGATATCTGTGCGTTTCGGCATGTCGTCTCGCGCGTGGCAGCGTGCCGCGCGCGAGGGCGCGCAGGCTGGCGGCAGGCTTCGTTGAAGGCTGGAGCGGCCTTATAGGGGAAAAGGGGAGGAGGGGGAACCCCCGGAACCTTGCCGTCCCCGCGGTGTTGCAGCCGCATGGCACGGGGCGCTAGCTTGGCCGTGCGACAGTGTCACTGCGGCTCGTCCTGGGCCGCGACCGGGGGGAGGACGCTCGATGCGGCTCGATAACCAGCGCGAAAGCTCCAATATCGAGGATCGCCGTTCCAGCGGCGGCGGATTCGGGGGCGGCGGCTTCCGACGCGCCGGCATGGGCGGCGGCGGCATCCCGCTGCGTGGCGGCTCGCTCGTCACCATCGCCGTGCTGGTAGGCATCGGCTGGCTGGTCTTCGGGATCAACCCGCTCCAGCTGCTCTCGGCGCTGACGGGCGGCGGAGGCTATACCGACAGCCAGAGCTATCAGCCCTCGCAGCCCTCCGGCGGCACGACCGCGAGCAGCCAGAACGACCCCGGACGGCAGTTCGTCGCCAAGGTCCTCGGCTCGACCGAGGATGTGTGGAGCGACATCTTCGCCTCGGCCAACAAATCCTATAAGCCGGCGCCGCTCGTCCTCTTCCGCGGCACGACGGTTTCGGCCTGCGGCCAGGCCAGTTCGGCCTCGGGTCCGTTCTATTGCCCGAATGACGGCAAGGTCTATATCGACCTCGCCTTCTATGACGAGCTGCGCTCGCGCTTCGGCGCCCCCGGCGATTTCGCACAGGCCTATGTCATCGCCCACGAGGTCGGCCACCATGTGCAGGACCTGATCGGCGTGCTGCCGGAGTTCAACCGCCAGCGCCAGACGGCCTCGCGCGCCGAGGCGAACGAGATGTCGGTGCGGGTCGAACTGCAGGCCGATTGCTTCGCCGGCATCTGGGCCAACAAGACCGACCAGAAGGGCATGCTGGAGGACGGCGACATCGACGAGGCGCTCAACGCCGCGACGCAGATTGGCGACGACACGATCCAGAAGCGTAGCCAGGGCTATGTCGTCCCCGACAGCTTCACGCACGGCACCTCGGCGCAGCGCAGCGCCTGGTTCAAGCGCGGCTTCGATTCGGGCCGCATGGACGCCTGCGACACCTTCTCGGGATCGATTTAGGCCGGAGGCTCGCCGCTACTCGTGCAGGGCGTCGAGATCGCGGCCGGTGGTCTCGATGCGGAAGATCCATGTCACCGCCGCGCCGAGCAGCGAGGTGGCGACGAGGATATAGAGCAGCGGCTTGGTGCCGATATCGGCGAGCAGGATCGGGAACAGGAAGGCCGTCAGCACGGCGCCGATCTTGGCGAATGCCGCCGCCAGCCCCGCGCCCGTGCCGCGCACCGCCGTCGGGAAGACCTCGCCGGCAATGAGATAGGTCTGCGCGTTGGGGCCGAGATTGGTCATGAAGTTGAACAGCATGAAGCCGGCGAAGAGCAGCAGCGTGCCGGCCGAGCCGGTATAGTCGATCGAGAAGGCGGCGAGCATCAGGCCGGCGGCGCAGCCCAAGAAGCCGATGATCTGCAGCGGGATGCGTCCCGCCCGGTCGGCGAGGAAGATCGCGCAGACGATGCCGATGATCAGCAGCACGTCGATGAGCGCCGCTCCCTTGGCCGCCAGCACATCCTTGGCAACCAGCTCTGTGATGCTGTGGTGGTGGTCCGAGACATGGCCGAGCGAGGCGGCGAGGATCGTCGGCGTGAAGATGCCGATGCCATAGGTGCCGAGATCCTGCAGGAACCACGGCACCGAGGCGAGAACGAGCGCGCGGGCATTCTTCGGCTGCAGGAAGGCGCGATAGCCGGCCTCGCGCTCGGTGCCGGCGCCTTCGTGGCGGGCCAGCTTCAGATGAATCGCCTTCGGATAGAGCGGCTCCCGGGCGAGCAGGCGGGTCATCTCGCGCTGCGCTTCCTCGACACGCCCGCGTGACGCGAGCCAGGGCGCACTCTCGGTGATGAAGAAGCGGCCGATCAGCACGATCGCGGCCGGGATGATCGCAGTCGCATACATCCAGCGCCATGCGCCGATCTCGGGATCGCTGGTGAGGATGAGATAGCCGACCGCCGTGCCGGTGAGGGCGCCGAGCGCCTGGAAGCCGAAGGCGCCGAGCACCAGCCGCCCGCGATCGCGGCTGGGGATGCTCTCGGAGATGATCAGATGAGCCGTCGGATAGTCGCAGCCGAGCGCGAAGCCGACGCCGAACAGGAAGATGACGAGGAGGGGGAAGCTCGGGCTGGCCGAGAGCAGCACGAGGAACAGGAGGAAGATCGCCATCTCGCCGACAAACATGATCTTGCGGCCGAAGACGTCGGCAAGGCCGCCGAGCAGCAGCGCGCCAATCAGGATGCCGAACAAGGTCGCGGCGCTGACGAGGCCGTGCTGGGCAGCGCTGATGTCGAATTCCTTGGCGATGAGCGGCAGCGCCACGCCGGTCATGAAGACGACGAGGCCCTCGAAGAACTTGCCCGCCGCGGCCAGCGCCCAGATGCGCCATTGCATCGGCGTCATGGGGGTCGAGACCGTCGGTGTCCCGTCCGGCCAGCTCGGCGTCTCGTCGATATAGTCCTGGACGGTGCGCGGTGCTGCCCCAGGGCTCACCGGTTCCGCGGTCGCGATCGTCATGGCCTTCCCCCTTGGCCGTGTCTTCTTTCCGTCCCCTCGGCCGTCCGGCGCAGGCTAGCGGCGCGCGGTGACATCTCGCTGACGCAGCGCTGGCGCGCTGATGACCGGAGCCGCGGCGGCTCCCGCCGTGGCGTTCAGGGAATCAGTAGCCGTTCTCCGCCAGCATCCAGTTGATGACCTGCCGCCAGTCCGTCATGCGGATCGGCGTGCCGTGGCTGCCGGTCTGGAAGAGCACGAATTTCGACGGATAGCCGGGGGCGCTCGAGCGAATCCTGTCGAAGAAACTCGCCTGATCCTGCCAGGCGAAGACGTTGTCGGCGCTGCCATGGCCGAAATAGAGCGGGATGCGCCGCCCGCCCGTCATCGCGGCGGTGGAGAGGAAGCCGTCATCGGACATCGAGCCGAGCAGCAGCATGCCGGAGATGACCGAGGCCGCCTGCGGATCGTCCGCGAGCTGCCAGCAGAGCTTGCCGCCATAGGAGCCGCAGGCGAGGAAGATCGGCGCGCCTGGCGAGCGGCCGGCGAAATCGAGCATCAGCGACTTCACGTCGGCGGCGCCCCTGGCGCCGAAATCGGTGAAGTCCGGCGAGAGATAGATCCCGCCGGCATTCACGACCATGTTCTTGATGCGGTTGAAATTGCCGCCGAAGCTCCAGTCGTCGGCGCCGAGGAAACGGGTTCCGTTCTGGCCATGCAGGAAGATGACGATCATCGTCGCTTCCCGCTTGAGATTGCCGACGCCGACGAAACGCAGCTTGCGGCCATTGCCGCCGTCATAGTCGTAATGGCCCTGCTGCCAGTTCACGCCCGTCGAGACATATTTCCACTGCACCTTCTTCTCGGGCACCTCGTCGCGCTGGTGGATGTCGCGCTGCTTGTCGTAATCGACCACGACGAAGTCGCCGCCATCCCGCGTCTCGATGACGCCGGGATAGGCGAAGAGGCTGTCCTTCTGCGGCGGCAGGCGGAGCGCCGCCGCCTCGCCGGCCGTGAAAAGAAGCGCGGCGGCGGCGAGCGCGATCAGGCGCACCCGGCGCTTGGTCTCTTTCGTGGCGGCCATCGCGGCAACTCCCCTCGATCTCGTCGGTGCGGAGGATCGCATCCTCCATGACGATCGCCAACCCCGCCGCCGCGTTCAGGCAGGGTTCAGCCGCGTGGCGCCATGGAGGGGCTCTATTGCCCCGCTTGCGCCGTGCCGATGTCGCGAGCTTGCCGTCTTCGGCGCTTCAGATGCGGGCGATTCTCGGGAGCGAATCGGCCACGCGCGACTTGTGGCGTGTGGTGGAAAGGAAGGGTGCGGATGAACATCTGGGCATTGACCGGCGCGGCACTGATCGGCGGCGTGGTGGTAGCAAGCGCGGGCGTGATGACCGGCGTGATCGAGCTTCCCTATTCGGTGCAGATCACCCCCCGGCAGCAGGCCCCCGTCCAGTTGCCACCCGGGGATGAGCCCGCCGAGGCCGAGCCGCCGGCCGCTGCCGAGCCTGAGCCTGCCCCGCCGCAGCCGGTCGCGGCCGAGCCCGCCGCGCCTCAGCCTCAGCCCGTCGCGGTGACGCCGCCGCCGAAGCCGCGCCCGAAGCCGGTGATCGCGCGGCCGCAGCAGCCTCCGGCGCCGCAGCCCATACCCGTCGTCAGCCAGCCGTCGCAGAACAATCCGGCCGGAGATATCGACTATTTCTTCGACGCGCTTTCGCCCTATGGCCAGTGGGTCGCCGATCCGTCCTACGGCTATGTCTTCGTGCCCAACCGGCGCGGCGCCGGCTGGCGGCCCTATCAGGAAGGGCAGTGGATCTGGACCGACGATTATGGCTGGTACTGGCAGTCCAACGAGCCGTTCGGCTGGGCGACCTATCACTATGGCCGCTGGGACTACAGCCCCGACTATGGCTGGTTCTGGGTCCCGGGCGATGTCTGGTCGCCCGCCTGGGTGACGTTCCGCACCGGTGGCGGCGTCATCGGCTGGGCGCCGGTCGCGCCCGACCGGCCGGGCTATGCCTATGGCATGCCGCGCCGCTACCAGCCGCCGGTCGCCGAGAGCTGGGTGTTCGTCGACGAGCGCAGCTTCTCCGGCCAGCCGGTCGGTCGCCGCGCCGCGCCGATAGGCCAGATCGACGACTATCTCGGCCGCGCCGGCGACCAGCGCCGCCCACGCTACGAGGATGGCCGCTTCTACAACGATCCGATCGGCCGCCCCTCCGGCCCGCCGCGCGAGATAATATATGTCGACCGCCAGGACGATATCTTCGAGGACGATCGTGGCGGGCGCATCGGCGTCTTCCGGCCGCGCATCGAGGATGGCCGTTTCGACCGGCGGCCGGACCGCTATGTCGAGGACGTGCCGCGCGAGGACCGCAGCCTGATCCGGCAATATGTGCCGCAGAGCGGATCGCCGATGGACGGGCTTTCCGCGGCGCTCCTCTCCGTGCTGGCGCCGAATGAGCGCCAGGACCTCGTCAATACGCGCCAGCAGCAGGACGGTAACGCGCTGCAGGCCAAGATCCGTGAACTCGAGGCCGAGAAGGCCGCGATGGTCGAGCAGCAGCGCCAGGCGGCCGCGAGCCGCCAGGCGGAGATCGACGCCGCCGTGAAGAAGGCGGAGGCCGAACGCCAGGCGGAGCAGGACCGCATCCGCAAGGAGCGCGCGGCGAAGGCGCAGGAGGTGTTGCAGAAGGTCGGCAATCCGCCGCCGGCGGCACCGCCGCAGCAGCCGCAGCAGCCGCCCGCCGCGGGTGGAGAACCGCCCGCTCAGCCCCGCCCCGAGCGGCCCCGTCCTGAAAGGCCTCGGCCGGCCGATGGCGCCGGACAGCAGCAGCCCGCCGCCCCCGCCCAGCCGGCACCCCCGGCCGCCGAGCCTCCGGCCGTTCAGCCTCCGGCCCCAGCTGCCGAGTCGCCGGCCGAGCCGAAGCCGCCCAAGAAGCAGCCGAAGCACCAGCCTCCGGCCGAGCCGGCATCTCCGGCGGCCCAGCCTCAGCCACCGGCCGAGCCCGCGCCGGCGCCTGCCGAGGAGCCCGCGAAGCCGAAGCCGCCCAAGAAGGCTCCGAAGCCCGAGCAGCCGGCCGAGCCGACGCCTCCGGCCGCCGAGCCTGCGCCTCCGGCCGAGCCCGCGCCGGCCCCCGTCGAAGAGCCCGCGAAACCGAAACCGCCGAAGAAGGAGCCGAAGGCGGAGCAGCCGGTCGAGCCGGTCCCTCCCGCCGCCGAGCCCGCGCCCGCGGCAGAGCCTGCGCCGGCCCCTGCCGACGAGCCGGCGAAGCCGAAGCCGCCGAAGAAGGAACCGAAGGCCGAGCAGCCGACGGAGGCCGCTCCGCCTGCCGCCGAGCCGGCTCCGCCTGCCGAGGCTGCGCCTGCGCCCGCGGAGCCCGAGGCTCCCAAGCCCGAGGCGCGCAAGCCGAAGGCGCCGGAACCCGACGCGCCCAAGCAGGAGCCTCCCGCGGCCGAGCCGGCACCGGCTGCCGAGCCTGCGCCGCCGCCTGCCGAAGAGCCCGCCCGCGAGCCGGAAGCCAAACCTGCGCCCGAGACCCAACCGGAGCCGGAAGCAAAGCCGCAGCCGCGCGCGGCGGAGCCGCCGGCCTGCCCGGAAGGCATGCAGCCGGACGCGCAGGGCGTCTGCGCCGCGCCCTGAGCGGGGCCTCAGCAACGACAAAGGGCGGCCCTGGGCCGCCCTTTTGGTTTTCCGCTGGCGCCTGGTTCAGGCCTGGTCGGCGTAGATCCGGTCGCCCTGCTCGTCGATGATCTGCTGACCCTTGATGACGATCAGCGAGACCGCGTCCTCGCGGCTCGAATGCTTGTCGACACGCACGAAGCGGTAGCTCTTCACGACGCCGCCGATCTCCTTCTCGATCGTGCCGGCGGTCTGGAACTGCGCGCCCTGCTTCATCGGCGTCGGGCGGATGAGGTGGCCCTTATATTCGACGGCCTCCGCGTCGGCGCCCTTGTCGCCGCCAGCGGGCGCGCCTCCGAACAGCTTCTTCAGGAACGAGACCATGGCGGCACCTTTCTCCGGGCGGGTTGATCATCCGCACGGAAGTTAGTCACTCGCGCGGCTGGGCGCCATGGCCCGGGCGGCTTTTCCTATTCGGTGAGGTCGAGGTCGCCGAGGCGCAGCGCGAATTCGATCGGAGCGAAACGGGGTTCGACGCGTTCCTCAGCCGGCCACGGCGTGATCGAGCGGTAGCGGCCGCCTTCGGGCTCGCGATGCACATGCAGCGTCATGCTGATCGCATCGATCACCCAGAGTTCGCGAACGCCGTAATGGGCATAGACCAGCGCCTTCGGCCCGAGATCGTAGAGGCGGGACGAGGAAGCGATCTCAACCGCGAGGAGGACACTGGCCGGATCGATGTGTTCGAGGCGTGTCCCGCGCGGAAAGACGAGGATATCGGGTTCGAGGAAGGTATCGACGTCGAGCCGGAATGTCGTTTCGGGAATGAGGCTGACCGTTTCGGGCGCCGCGCGATACCACTTCCACAACAGCGCGAGCTTGATCGCCTCGTGCCTGCCGCCCTTCGCCTGCATCGGGACGAGTTCTCCCCCAAGCAACTCGACGCGCTCGTCTTCGCGGATCAAGCCGATCTCGCTCATGCGCTCGACCTCCTTCACGGTGAAGGTGCGGCGGGGCAGATCATCGGTTCCGGTGAGAGCGCGCATGTTCATGATGGGATCATAACGCGAAAGGGCCGCTCTCGCGAGCGGCCCCTGCCTGGTCGAAGGCCGAAAGGCCGGCCTCAGTTGTCCAGAAAGCTCCGGAGCTTCCGCGAGCGGCTCGGGTGCTTGAGCTTGCGGAGCGCCTTGGCCTCGATCTGGCGGATGCGCTCGCGCGTCACCGAGAACTGCTGGCCGACCTCTTCCAGAGTGTGGTCGGTGTTCATGCCGATGCCGAAGCGCATGCGGAGCACGCGCTCCTCGCGCGGCGTCAGCGAGGCGAGGACGCGCGTCGTCGTCTCGCGAAGGTTCGACTGGATCGCTGCGTCGATCGGCAGGATCGCGTTCTTGTCCTCGATGAAATCGCCGAGATGCGAATCCTCCTCGTCGCCGATCGGCGTCTCGAGGCTGATCGGCTCCTTGGCGATCTTGAGGACCTTGCGGACCTTTTCGAGCGGCATGGCCAGCTTCTCGGCCAGTTCTTCCGGCGTCGGCTCGCGGCCGATCTCGTGCAGCATCTGGCGCGAGGTGCGGACGATCTTGTTGATCGTCTCGATCATGTGCACCGGGATGCGGATCGTCCGGGCCTGGTCGGCGATCGAGCGGGTGATCGCCTGGCGGATCCACCAGGTGGCATAGGTCGAGAACTTGTAGCCGCGGCGGTACTCGAACTTGTCGACCGCCTTCATCAGGCCAATGTTGCCTTCCTGAATCAGATCAAGGAATTGCAGGCCGCGGTTCGTGTACTTCTTCGCGATGGAAATCACGAGGCGGAGGTTCGCCTCGACCATTTCCTTCTTGGCCTGACGCGCTTCCTTCTCGCCCTTCTGCACCATGTGGACGATGCGGCGATATTCGATCGGCTCGAGACCAGTCTCGGTCGCCAGCTGCTGGATCTCGCCGCGCAGCTCGCGGATGCGGTCCTTGCCGCTCGCGACGAAGTCCTTCCAGCCGCGGCCGCCGAGATTGGCGATGCGGCGCAGCCAGTTCGGGTCGAGCTCCGAACCCTGATACTCGCGCAGGAACTCCTCGCGGCTGACGCGATAGCTCTCGGCGAGGCGCAGCAGCTTGCCCTCGGCGGTGATGAGGCGCTTGTTGATCTCGTAGAGCTGCTCGACCAGCGCGTCGATGCGGTTCTGGTTGAGGGAGAGCGACTTGACCTCGAGGATCAGCTCTTCCTTCAGCTTCTTGTAGCGGCGCTCCTGGCTCGGCGAGAGCGTCTCGTTCTTGAGGCGGCCCTCGACGAGCTGGTCCTGCAGGCGGCGCAGCTTCTTGTAGTTCTCGGCGACGTTCTCGAAGGTCTCGACGACCTTCGGCTTCAGCTCGGCCTCCATGGCGGCGAGCGACATGTTGTTTTCGAGGTCGTCCTCGTCGTCGCCTTCGCCCTCGGTCGGGATCGGCGGCTCGGCTTCCTCGCTCTCCTCGGTGAATTCGCCACCGGGGCCGGCGATCGGCGCGTTCTTGGCGTCGGGGCCGGCATAGGTGGCCTCGAGGTCGATGATGTCGCGCAGGAGAATCTTGCCCTCGGCAAGCTCCTCCTTCCAGATGATGATCGCCTGGAAGGTGAGGGGGCTCTCGCAGAGACCCGCGATCATCGTCTCGCGGCCGGCCTCGATGCGCTTGGCGATGGCGATCTCGCCCTCGCGGGAGAGCAGCTCCACCGAGCCCATCTCGCGCAGATACATGCGCACCGGGTCGTCGGTGCGGTCGGTCGGCTCGCGCGTGGTCGTGGTCTTGGCGACGGCGGTGCCGGTGGACTCGGCGAGCTCGCCCGCTTCCTCCTCGGCGTCGCCTGACTCGTCGGCCTCCTCGACCTCGTCGGCCTCGATCACATTGATGCCCATTTCCGACAGCATCGAGAGGATGTCCTCGATCTGCTCGGAGCCGACCTGCTCGGACGGCAGCACGGAATTGAGCTCGTCATAGGTGACGAATCCGCGCTTCTTGGCGACCTTGATCATCCGCTTGACGGCGGCATCGGAGAGGTCCAGAAGCGGACCGTCCTGGGGCTCGGACGTCGCCTCCTGGGCCTCTTCGTTTTCCTGTACCTTCGTCGCCATGCTCTTCTCCGTCCTGGCGGGCGGGGCGCCAGATGCTGCATCCGTCGCGCCCGCGGGCCGTCCATCGATCGCAGCGGCCGCGAGCGAGACTGCCCGAGCCGCGAATCAGTCGTCAGAAATAGGTTTCTTGTCTTAAGTGACGCCTAACCATGCCGGTTCCCGACACCCTTACATGGTGCCCAGACGGCGACCCGACGAGGTGCCGAAGCCGTCGATCAGGGCTTCGATGCCTTCGCTGTTCGCAATCTGGTTCTTGATGTCGACGAGATGGGCGTGGTTCGCCTCGCTGGGTTCCGAAGCGAGGGCCGCCTCGGCATCCTTGAGTTCCTTATGTAAAGTGCGCGCCCTGTGATGCAAGGCGAGAGCCTGACGCCATCCGTCGAGCGCATCCTGCTCGGACGCGCCGGCCGAGGCCTGCCAGATGCCGCCTTCTCTCAAGTGACGATCCAAACGTTCCACCAGTTCGCGAAAGCCCGCGCCGTCCAGCCGCCCGTCGAGCCCTTCGGTCGAGATATGCGGATCTTCGGCCGCAATCTCTAGGATTTGCGAGCGAAGAGAGTCAAGTTCGCGATTCGTCAACTCGACATGCGCGAAGGCGTCGAAGTGCTCGGCGAGCAGCGCCGGGTGGCGCAGCACGGTCATGACGATCACCGTTTCGCGAAGGCCGGCGACCGATCGGCTGCGGATCTGCGCCAGCGCCGGCGAGACCTGGGTCGTCTGCATCCGGTAGGTTGGGACATAGCGCGGATCGGCGGGGCCTTCCGGCTTGCCGCGCCGGGCGATCGCCCGCGGCCGCTGGCCCATCGCGCCGCGGGGCGATGAACGCTCGCCGCCGAAATACTCCCGCGCCCGCGACGACAACGCCTGTTCGTAATGGCGGCGGACGCTCTCGTCGCCGACCGTCCGCGCGATGTCCCTCAGCCGCGCCTCGAAGGCGGCGCGCCGCTCCGGGGTATCGAGCGGGCCCTGCTCGATCTCGCGCTGCCAGATCATGTCGACGAGCGGCAGCGGCTTCGCGAGGATCTCGGCCATGGCGGCGCGGCCCTGCTGGCGGATGAGATCGTCCGGGTCCTGCCCCTCGGGGAGCAGCGCGAAGCGCACCGACCGGCCGGGCTTCAGCGCCGGCAGGGCCAGATCGACGGCGCGGTAGGCGGCGCGGAGGCCCGCCTTGTCGCCGTCGAAGCAGAGGATCGGCTCCGGCGTCAGGCGCCAGAGGATCTCGAGCTGCCGCTCCGTCAGCGCCGTGCCGAGCGGCGCCACCGTATGGCCGAAGCCGGCGACCGCCATCGAGATGACGTCGACATAGCCCTCGACGACGACGAGCGTGCCGGCGGCGTTGACGGACTTGCGCGCCTCGAAGCCGTTGTAGAGAAGGTCGCCCTTCTTGAAGAGCACGGTCTCGGGCGAGTTCAGATATTTCGCCTGCGCGTCGGCCGAGAGCGCGCGGCCGCCGAAGGCGACGATGCGGCCGCGGAAATCGGTGATCGGGAACATCACGCGGTCGCGGAAGCGGTCGAAGGAGACCGGAATATCGTCGCCGGTGACGAGCAGCCCGGTCGCGACCATATCCTCATGGCTGACGCCCTTGGCAGCGAGATGCTCCTTGAGCGCGTTGCGGCTGGAGCGGGCATAGCCAAGGCGGAAGCGGCGCTGCACCTCCGGTCCGAGATCGCGGCCGGCGAGATAGCCGCGGGCATGTGCGCCCTCGCGCGCCTGCAATCCATCCTCGAAGAAACGGCAGGCGAGTTCCATCACCTCGTGCAGCGAGGCGCGCTGGCGCTCGACCGCCTCGGTGCGCTCGTCGCGCGCCGGCATGGCGAGCCCGGCCTCGCCGGCGAGCCGCTCCACGGCTTCGGGGAAGGACAGCCCCTCATGCTCGGTCAGGAAGGTGAAATGATCGCCCGAGACGCCGCAGCCGAAGCAGTGATAGCGGCCCTTGCGGTCGTCGGCGTGGAAGGAAGGCGACTTCTCGCCATGGAAGGGGCAGCAGGCCCAATAGTCCCCCTTGGCCGGCTGCGACTTCTTGCGGTCCCATGTCACACGCGGCCCGACAACGCTCGACAGCGGCAGCCGCGCGCGGATCTCGTCGAGGAAGGTGGGAGTGAAGCGCATGGAAATCCCGGGCAGTCGCCGTCCGCCAATCTTCCACCATGTAGTGTTCCGCGCCGCCGCGGGGAAAGGCTAAGCGGAGTTATCCCTGCGATTCACCGCGAGCGGCAGCGCATCACCCCATTCCAGCCGTCGGGCAACACGGAAATCGTCGCCTTCGCGGCGGGTGACGAGGCGCTCGCGCATCCGCCCGTCTGCTTCGCAGAGCTTCAGCGAGACGCGGCCGCTGCCCGCGCGCGGCGGCGCCAGGACGCGCCCGTCCCGTGAGACGGGTGCCGTGCGGCTGGCCGCGAGATAGATGAATTTCTCGTCCTCGAACGGCACCGAGGCCTGCTTGGTTCGGAGATGCGTGCGGCTGCGCGGCAGGCGGGCGGCGAAGTGGCACCAGTCCGGCGGCAGCAGCGGGCAGGGCGCCTCATGCGGGCAGGGCGCCGCGACTTGGGCGCCGGCGGCGAGGAGGCTGGCGCGGGCGTCGAGAATACGCTGCCAGCCGGCCGGCGTCCCCGGCTCGACGATGAGCAGGAGACCGGTCGCAGCATTCCAGGCCGCTTCGATCAGGCGCTGCCGCTGGTCGGCCTCCATCTCGTCGAGCACATAGGCGATCACCACGAGGTCATGCTGCGCGAGCGCCGGCAGCCGGCCCGTGAGGTCCATGGCGGCGACCGTGCGGGGGAGGGCGTCACTCTCGGCGAGACGTTCGGCGGCGCGGCGCATGGAGGCCGAACCCTCGCAGAGCGTGGCGCTCGCAAGGCTCGGCCAGCAATCGGCGGCGGCGAAGCTCGCGGTGCCGGGGCCGGCGCCGAGATCGAGAAGGCTGGCGGGCTGGAAGTCAGGCAGCATCTCGGCGGCGGAGCGCATCGCTCGGCGCGTCGCGGCATAGGTCGCCGGCAGGCGGGCGGCCAGATAGGCGAGGACCGCGTCTTCGCCATCGACATGGAAGCGGCCGTCGCGGACCTCGCCGCGATAGCGGCTGGAGAGCAGCGCGGCAGCGCCGGCGAGCCGGTCGGTCGAGATGCCGGCAAGCGCGGCCTCGACCGCGCTTCTGAGGGCCGGCGGCAGGTCCATGGCGATCGCGCGTGTTCGCTCAGCCGGTGAGCGCCGCCTTCACGGCGGCGCCGGCCTTGCCGAAATCCATCTGCCCGGCATGGCGCGCCTTCAGCTCGGCCATCACCTTGCCCATGTCCTTGATGCCGGAGGCGCCGGTCGACGCGATGACATCGGCGATGGCGGCGGAAACGCCAGCCTCGTCGAGCTGCTTCGGCAGATATTCCTCTATCACGGCGATTTCGGCGCGCTCGGTGGCGGCGAGCTCGGGCCGGCCGTTCTCCTCATAGATGCGGGCCGATTCCTGGCGCTGCTTCACCATCTTGGCGAGCAGGTCGATCAGCTGCGTGTCGCTCGCCGTTTCCGTGCCTTCGCCGCGCGCCTGGATGTCGCGGTCCTTGATGGCGGCGGCGATGAGGCGCAGCGCGGCCGTACGCTGCTTGTCCTTGGCGAGCATCGCCGTCTTCACGTCCTGGGTGATGCGTTCGCGCATGACGGTCCTTCCCCTCGCAAATTCGCAGCCACATTAGGCCGCCGCTTGGGACCGTTCAAGCGATATTCTGGTAAGTATCTGAAATTGCTTGCGATTAATTTCGGGGGCGCGGTTGACGCGCGGGGATCGATCGCCTAGTTTCCGCCCCGGCGTCGCAGGGCGCCGGATCGCACGGGTCCGGCGCGTCTTGGCATGCGGTCATCCGGCATGCCTGCAGGTGGCGCGCGACCAGCTTGACGGTGTTGATCATGACCGACGGAACCTCAGTGACGGCCGAAGACGCGGTGTGGGCGGAGCCCGTGCCGACGGCGGTGCTCATTCTCGCCGACGGGACCGTGATCGAAGGGCGAGGCATCGGCGCGATCGGACATGCGGTCGGCGAGGTCTGCTTCAACACCGCGATGACCGGCTACCAGGAGATCCTCACCGATCCCTCCTATGCCGGGCAGATCATCACCTTCACCTTCCCGCATATCGGCAATGTCGGCGCCAATGACGAGGATATCGAGACGGTCAACATGGCCGGCGCCTCGGGCGTGCGCGGCTGCGTGATCCGCACCGACATCACCGATCCGTCCAACTATCGCGCGCTGCGCGGCTTCGACGCCTGGCTGAAGGCGCGCGGCATCATCGGCATCGCCGGTGTCGATACGCGCGCCCTGACCGCCCTCATCCGCGAGAAGGGCATGCCGAATGCCGTGATCGCGCATGCGCCCGATGGCCGTTTCGACCGGGCGGCGCTCGCCGCCGAGGCCTCGGCCTGGCCGGGTCTCGAGGGCATGGACCTCGCGAAGGAGGTCACGACCGGCCAGTCCTTCCGTTGGGACGAGACGCCGTGGCGCTGGAATGCCGGCTTCGGCCGCCAGGAAGCGCCGCGCCACAAGGTCGTCGCGATCGATTACGGCATCAAGCGCAACATCCTGCGCCTGCTCGCCGAGGCGGGCTGCGAGGTGACGGTGCTGCCGGCGACGGCGACCGGCGAGGACATCCTCGCCCACAAGCCCGATGGCGTCTTCCTCTCCAACGGCCCCGGCGATCCGGCGGCGACCGGCGAATATGCCGTTCCGGCGATCAGGGATGTCATCGCGGCCGACGTGCCGCTGTTCGGCATCTGCCTCGGCCACCAGATGCTCGGCATCGCGCTCGGCGGCGAGACGCGCAAGATGCATCAGGGCCATCACGGCGCCAATCATCCGGTCAAGGACCTGACGACGGGCAAGGTCGAGATCACCTCGATGAATCACGGCTTCGCCGTCGATTCCGACACGCTGCCCGACAGCGTCGAGGAGACGCATGTCTCGCTGTTCGACGGGTCGAATGCCGGGCTCAAGGTCAAGGACAAGCCGATCTTCTCGGTGCAGTACCATCCCGAGGCCTCGCCCGGTCCGCGCGACAGCCACTATCTCTTCACCCGCTTCGTGAACCTGATGCGCGAGCGCAAGGGCGAAGAGCCGGTCTCCGAGCAGGGCTGAGGCGCAACGTCCTTGCGTTCCGCGCATTTCGGCCTAGATGCTGGAATGCTGCGCGGCGCAAGGGGACCTCATTGGCCGAAACCGTCATCGTCTTGAATGCGCGCGCGGGCACGATCCGCGACCTGCAGCCGAGCCAGGTGGAGGCCGATGTCCGGGAGGCCTTCGCCGGCCATACCGAAACCGTCGATGTCGAACTGGTCGAGGGCGATCGCTTCATCAAGGCGATCGACGCCGCGGCGTCTTCCGAGGCGAAGACGATCATCGTCGGCGGCGGCGACGGATCGGTCGGCTATGCGGCGCGCAAGCTTCTCGGCAGCGACCGCACGCTCGGCGTGCTGCCGCTCGGCACGATGAACCTCTTCGCCCGCAGCCTCGGCATCCCCGCCGATCTGCCCATGGCGCTCGACATCCTCGCCTCGGCGGAGCCGAAGCGCGTCGATCTCGGCGCCGTCAACGACCGCATCTTCCACACGCTATCGGGTCTCGGCTATTTCGCCGAAGTCGCGCGGGCGCGGGCGCAGGTGCGCGAGGACACGAACCTTCCCTTCGGCCGCTACATCGCCGCGGCGCGTGCCTCGCTGCGCGCCTTCACGCGGCCGGGCATCCTCGAACTCACGATCGACGCCGAGGGTGATCGGCGCGAGATCGAGACCTATGCCTTGTTCGTCAGTAACAACCGTCTGTCCGACACCGGCTTCGACCGGCCGCGGCTCGACGAAGGCGTGCTCGAGGTCCACTACGCGGAAGGGGCGGATTTCGGCAACCGCATGCAGGCGGCGATCGATCTGTTCGCCGGCCGCTGGCGCGAGAACCCGGCCATCCAGTCTTTCACCGCCCGCACCGTCACCGTGCGCAGCCGGCGGCCGCGGCTCTGGGTGTCGGTCGATGGCGAACTCTGCCGGCTGGAGACGCCGCTCCGCTTCGAGGTGAAGCCGGACGCGCTCTCGGTCCTCCTGCCGGCCGAGAAGCACGCCGCGGGCTGAGCCGCGGCGCGCATCGGTGGCTCGAAGCCGTCAGCGCGGTGCGATCGTGTAGACGATGGTCGCGTTGGCCGTGATCTCCTGCGTGCCGCCCATGACGGGCGGAGCGGGCATCGCCATGTCCTTCATCGCCATGGCGCGGAAGACGGGCGGGCCGCCGCCCTCATTGGCGCTGATCGACTGGATCGGCCCGAGCTTGACGCCGGCAGCCTCGGCCATCAGCTCGGCGCGGCGACGCGCCTCGGCGATGGCGGCCTTGATCGCCGCGTCGCGCAGCGCTTCCGACTTGCCGATCTCGAAGGAGATGCCGTTGACGCGGTTGGCGCCGGCGGCGATCACCTTGTCGAGCAGCGGGCCGGACTTCTCGATGTCGCGGATGCGGATGGTCACCTGGTTGCTGACGCGGTAGCCGGTGATCCTGGACTGGCCGTTCGGGTCCTTCGACGGGTCGGAATAGATCGGCTCGACGAACAGGCCGCTGGTCGCGATGTCCTTCTTCTCGATGCCGGTGCCGGTGATCGTATCGACCACGGCGTTCATGTCCTTGGCGTTGGCGGCGAGGGCGTCCTGCGCATTGGCGGCCTCCGAGACCACGCCGAGCGAGACGATGGCGATGTCCGGCGCGGCGGAGGCGCTGCCCTCGCCGGTTACGGTCAGCATCGGGGGCGGCGGTGCATCGGCAAGCGCGGGCGCGATCAGGGCACCGACCATCGCCGAGGCGAGAAGGCTCGTCCGCATGATCCGGCCGGAGGATTTCATGAGCTGCATGGCGTTTCCTCGAATAAGCGCGGCGCTGGCGCCGCGATGGTTTGACCGCTAATCGGCCATTGCGACGGGAGTGCGGCTCGCTCCGGCCAAGCTTGCGGCAAGCTGTTTTTTCGCCTGTGCATTTTAGGAAAGTCCTAAACACGTCAGGCGGCTTGGTTGGAACGTCGCTGCAACCTCCTGTAGCAAAGGCGGCAACCAATCGCCATCGGGAGGGAGAGCAATGACGGACACCGCATTCCAGGGCTTCGCCCGCATCAGTGCCCAGCCGGCGGCGAGCTTCACGGTGGCGCATGACGCGCGCGCGGACTGGCGTCCGGCACCGATCGACCCTTCCTGGATCCTAGGCGGCACGCCGCGCGCGGACTATATCCCGCTCGCCTCGGGCCGTGACGGCTACTCGTCGGTGTCGCTCTGGCGCTGCACGGAGGGACGCTTCCGCTGGACCTTCGGCTGGGAGGAGACGGTCCATATCCTCAAGGGCGAGGTCGAGGTGACCGACGCAGCCGGCAATGAGGGGCTGCTGCGCGCCGGCTCGGTGGCGCTGTTTCAGGGCGGCTCAACCGCGATCTGGAACGTCGTCGAACCGGTTGAGAAGATGGCTGTCTGCCGACGCGCGATGAGCCCGCGCCTCGCGCGCCTCATCCGCTTCGTCCGCAACCCCTGGTCCATGGCCGTCGCGGCGGTCGCGGCGTTCGGAGAGCGGTTGATGATCCTCGAGCCGCTGCTGGCCTGAGGCGGAGCAGCGCAACCGGACGGCGCCCGTCAGGCGGGGCTGGCGACGAAGAGGAAGGCGAGCGCAAACAGGACATAGACGGCGATCAGCATCAGGCCTTCGAACCAGTTGGTCTCGCCGTCGGCTGCGATCGACCGGACGACGAAGACGGCGCCTGCGATCGCGAAGAGATCGAGAATGCTCGGGAAGACGAGCGACATCGGTCGCCCGAGGACCCAGGATATCAGCACGAGCAACGGCGCGATCACCAGCCCGACCTGGATGGCCGAGCCGACGCAGATCGACATCACCAGCCCCATCTTGTCCTGGCGCGCGAAGCCGACCGCGGCGAAGAGATCGGCCGCCGTTCCGATAAGGGCCAGCGGCACGACGCCGAGAAAGAGGAGCGGCAGGCCGAGCGTCGATGCCGAGGCCTGGAGGGCGGTGGAGACGAACTCGGCACAGCCGGCCACCGCGACCGTCGCCACGACCAGGATCGCGACCGCCACTGCCGGGCTCCACACGGCCTTCTCCGGCGCCTCGGCGGCTGCATTGGCCTCGCCATCCCCTTCGGCCGCCTCGCTGCGCGAGAAGACATCGCGGTGGGTGACGAGCGTGAACACGAGATAGCCGCCATAGAGCAGCAGCAGCACGACCGAGACGCCGACGCTGAGATGCGCTTCGCCCAGGAATCGCTCAGCCGCGCTCGTTGCGCGGGCGATTTCGACGCGGTCGAAGATCGCCGGCAGCAGCAGCGCCAGTGTCACGATCAGCAGCATGCTCGACTGCAGCTGCGCGCGCGGGCGCTCGAAATGCTGCGCTTCCCGGCCCATCCCGCCGGCGAAACAGGCGAGTCCCAGCCCGAGCAGCGTCGTGCCGAGGATCGAGCCGGTGATCTGCGCGCGGACGACGTCGGCATGGCCTTCGAGAATGACGAACAGAGCCAGGATGAGTTCGGCGGCGCTGCCGAAGCTGACCGTCAGCAGCCCGCCGATCGCGGGGCCGGCATGGACGGCGAGTTGCTCGGTCGCGCGCCGCATCCACTCCGCCAGCACGGCGATGGCAATGCCGCCGACAAGGAAGAGCGCCAATGGCGGCGTGTGGACGAGATAGCGCAGGCCGACCGCCGCCGGCACGACCAGCGTCGCGGCCAGCAGCAGTTTCGGAAATCCGGCTTCGCCGAGCCCGGCCACCGCTCCTCTCGCGTCCGGCTAGACGCGCCGGCCGGTCACGAACTGGTAGATCAGAACGATGACGGCAATCACGAGCAGCAGATGGATCAAACCGCCGGCGATGTGAAAGACGGCGAAACCGAGAATCCAGAGAATGAAGAGTATGACGACAAGAGCCCACAGCATGAATGGCTTTCCTTCGAAAGTGAGTGACGGTCGGCCAACGACCCCGGTCGCCATATTGTTCCGCTTCGAAGGGAATGAGATGCCTGCGCGACTTCAGCGGCCGGCGCGCAACGACCGGTCGCGCAGCGTCGACTTGGAGCGTCCAGCTTCCTCCCGGTCGCCGGCGAAACGCTGCAGGACTTCGTCGCCTGGGTTACGCCGGGGCCGGCATCCGCGGTTGGAGACCCAAGGCGGCATCAAGAACATGAAGGCGCCGAGTCGCCGACCGGACGGCGAAGAGGATCCCGATCGCGGCGAGAGTCGTCCCTGTCATCGCTACCGGTATGGGAACCATAGGATATATGAGTTTGCGCGCGGTCATGAATATGAGGGGGTGCCAGAGATAGAAGTATAATGAATCGATGCCGATCAGGTAAAGGATCGGCACCTTTATCGGCCGCAGCGAGAACATATGCGGGTATACTGAAGACAGTGCGAGATTGAGGACAATGAATGTCAGGATAAGGATGACGGGCGAAACACTATAAAAGAGAGCCTGATATATGACGGCGGCGACGCTAGCGACTACCGTCAGTGTGACTGCGGATCGATTAGCCAGGAACTGTGCGCCGTATTTCCTGAGGAAAACTCCGAAACCGAAAAAGATGGCCATCGTGTAAAGCCGCTTGTCACCCAGTGCTCGGACGACGGCGGTTCCGAAATCGGAGAATTCGAAGCCTGACCAGTTCCCCTGACCGAAAATCGCCATCGCCAGGACCGAGACCGAGGCCAGTGACAAAAACTGCAATACCGGCGAGAATCTATTGATATAGACCCAGACGACATAGACGAATAGCACGGGAACGTACCATAGATGATAATACGGGTATAATATAGCTGCAAAAAAATCTTTTGGCGAATTTACGTCAACGAATATTGCTGTGTATACGACGATGGCGATCAGCCATGGAGCGAGCAGCCGCACAGCGTATTTTTCGAAAAAATCGCGAAGCGGCAGACGGCGCAGCGTATCGACGTTGATCAGATATCCGGACAGCACCATGAATATTGGCATATGAAATCCATAGATCAGCCATTTCCATGGATTCTCAATTACCGGCACGTCGAACGAGTGCCCGACGAATACCAGGACGATCAACAAGCCCCGCAGGCTGTCAATCGTATCATTGCGGGATCTGCTGGGTTGAGACCGATCTGCCAAATTAGCTCACTCGCGCTGCGTCCAGTTGCCTGAACGCCGAAAGATTGGCCCCCTGACAATTCATCATCAATAAGGACAGTTCGCAATATGTCTTGTGGGGATCGGCGGTGACGATGCCCGATGGAGGCTGCCGGCTTCATCGACCGTCTTCTGAACGCGCCACGCGGCCCCGACGCTCCCGCCCCCGCAAGCGTGAGATGGACGATCTTGAGCGGCAAGCCCTTCCGCGTGCGTTGCCGCGGCGGCTGGTCATCGCTGCTGCTGCCTTGTCGCCGTGCTCTCAATCGCGGGCCGCGACTGCCTTTTGATCAGCCCGGCAGCGGAAGGGTTGCGGGTCATGATCGCAATATCCATGCGACTGGATGCAATTGACGCTTGTTGCGCTCACAGCCTAGGGTCGGTCGGATACCAACTAAGGCATGGAGCCAATGAGGCGATATTTCCCTCTGATTGATGCGGTGCGGTTTTTGGCTGCCTTGGGGGTCGGACTGCATCACCTGGGCTTCACGGCATGGCGTGCCGACTCGACATTCCCCGCGCTGATCGTTGCGCCGCCCGCCGGAAGCAAACCCGTCATCGAATTCGGATGGGCGCTCTGGGTTGGCGTCGAAGTCTTCTTCGTGATCTCTGGCGCGGTCATCGCCGCTTCAGCGCTCGACAGCAGCCCCGTACGGTTCCTTCGCGGCCGCTTCCTGCGCCTATATCCCGCCGTTTGGATTTGCAGCGCGGTGATCGCCGTCATTACAGTCGGTCTCGGCGTCGTATATGGCAATCTGCCGGTGCGCATCGTCAGTTCGGCACTCATCAACCCGCTCGGGCCATGGCTCGACCCTGTCTTCTGGACGCTAGCGGTCGAGCTTTGCTTCTACGCCCTTGTCTGGCTATCGCTCACACAGGCGATCCCGATTGAGCGCGTGGCATGTGGGCTCGTCGTGTGGTCGGCGGCCTACCTTGTCCTGTCGTATTTCGACCTCGGTCTATCTCCCGCCATCGAGCGACCACTTCTGCTCCGGCACGGCGTGTTCTTCGCACTGGGCATTCTGCTTTGGTCATGGGGAGCGAGGAGACTGACACCGGCACATATTCCGTTCCTCGTGCTGTCCATCCTCGGCGCGTTCTATGAGGTTGCAGTCAAGGCGGAGGAGGCTGCGATCTCGTTCTTCGGCAGCGCAGCCGACCACAGCGCCGGATGGCCGGTGGCGATATTCGCGGCGGCGACGGCCGTTATTGCCCTGTCTCTGCGCTGGCTTTCGACGCCGCGTCCGCTGACAACTCTTCGCACGCTCGGCCTCATTACCTACCCGCTTTATCTGGTCCACACCGCGGTCGGCGGTCTTGTCATGCACGAGCTTCTGGTCGCCGGCGTCGATCCAACGGCAGCCCTCTGTGCCGGTCTCATTGGCGCCGTTCTGGCCGGTTGGGTGATCAGCGCCTTTGCCGAGCCGGCTTTGAGGGCTGCAGTCGCCAACCAGATCGACACCCTCTTCTTTCGCCGCTCTCGTGAGGTGTAGAGCGGCGGATCAGCCGAGCTCGAGCGCAGCGCGCGCCTGACGCCCGACGATGCCGTCGACATCGAAACCATTGGAGGGTTGGAAGTTGACGACGGCATTATCACCGCACGGTCGACGTGCGGGAGGTCCCGCCCGCATCGAGCCCTAGCGCCGCAAGGTGGCGCGGCAGCGCGTCGATGTCGTCGCCGCTCTCGCCGAGAACAAGAATGCGCGGCTTCAGCTCGATCGTGGGCGGACCTTCGTCTGCGATCATCATCCGGACTACTGCGCGACACCAAGGCCGGCTCGCGACCAGGCGCCGCCGCAAAGATTGCCGAAAATCCGGCAACGCGGTAGCGCCGACATAAGTCTTCGAAAAATCTGGTGGGCCCACCAGGACTCGAACCTGGAACCAGACCGTTATGAGCGGTCGGCTCTAACCATTGAGCTATAGGCCCTTCGCGCCTCTTTTAGCCGATCGGACGGGACGGGCAAGGGGAGGCGGCTCGGAGGCGGCCGGGACGTCTAGTCGGCCGGCGTATCGAGCGGGTACGAGGCGGAGACATCGTCCGGATGGGCGAGGTCGAGCATGCCGCGATAGATGCCGGGCTCGGAATCGGGGATGAGGATGGCGCCGACCGAGCGCTGGTAGAAGCCGGTCGGGCCTGCGCCGCCGATGACGCCATAGGGATAGCCGACGGCATGCATGTCGAGCAGCGTCGCGAGCAGGAGCGCATGGCCGACGCCCTTGCCGCGATGCGTCTCGTCGACGCCGGTCGGGCCGAAGAAGCCGCGCGCGGTCGCGTCGTAGCAGGCAAAACCGGCGAGGCGGCCGTCATGCACGGCGATGAAGCAGGAGGGCGGCTGGCGCGTCACCGCCACGGTCGCCTCGCTCACCCAGCCCATGCCGAAGCGCGGGCCGATCCAATCCGCAAGCGCCCGAAGTTCCGGCGGCAGGACGCGGCGGATGGTGAAGCCGCCGGCCGCGACCCGCGCCGCGAGATCGGCGTCCGGCTTCAGGTCATAGAGCTTCACGAGCATGTCGGGCATGGGAGGATCCTGCTGCGAATGTCCTGCGTCTCAGCCCTTCACCGCGCCGGCGGTGAGGCCGGCGACGATGCGGCGCTGGAAGATGAGAACGAGGATGATGAGCGGCAGCGTGACGGTCACCGAGGCCGCCATGATCTGCGCGAAGGGATATTCGTAGCGGCTGTTGCCGCCCATGAGGCCGATCGCCACCGGAACGGTGCGGTTCTCGTCGGTCAGGATGAAGGTCAGCGCGAACAGGAACTCGTTCCAGGCGAGGATGAAGGCGAGGATGCCGGTCGAGGCGAGCGACGGGCCCATCAGCGGCAGCAGGATCTTGGTCAGGATGCGGAAATGCGAGCAGCCGTCGATGATCGCCGCCTCTTCCAGCTCCCGCGGGAATTCGCGGATGAAGGTGGTGAGGATCCAGGTCGTGAAGGGAACGGTCGCCAGCAGATAGGTGACGACCAGCGCGCTCGGCCGGTTGTAGAGGCCGAGCCAGTTGATGAGCTCGAACATGCCCGAGAGCACGACGACCTGCGGGAAGATCGAGATCATCAGGATGGCGAGCAGCACGCCGCGGCGCTGCGGGAAGTCGATGCGCCCGAGCGCATAGGCGGCTGAGATGCCGAGGATCAGCGACAGCGCCGTGGTCGAAGTCGCAACGAAGGCCGAGTTGACCAGCGAGCCGAGGAAGACGGTGTTCTCGAACAGCGCCCGGTAATAGGTGAAGTCGAGCGCCGGCAGGAAGGTGTCGCGATAGAGCGCGGCGCCCTGCTTCGTCGAGGAGACGATCGCCCAGTAATAGGGGAACAGCGTGTAGACGAGCACGAGGCCGACGGCGACCATCAGCGCGCCCTTCTTCAGCCGTCGCTCCAGCCGGTAGGAGGCCGAGGAGCGGCGCCGGCGGACGGGAAGGGTCAAGGGAAGGTCGGTCATGCCGCTTCTCCGGCCGCGCGGTCGAGCCTCAACACGCCGATGACGAGGATGGCGATGAAGGCGACGAGCAGGAACACCCAGGTCGAGGCGGCGGAGCCGATGCCGAGTTCCTGGAACGAGATCAGCCGGTTGCGGGCATAGATCGAGACGGTCATCACCTGCTCGCTCGAGGCCGCCAGCACATAGGCGAGATCGAACATGCGGAGCGCATCCAGCACGCGGAACAGCACCGCGACGCCGATCGCCGGCTTCAGCAGCGGCAGCGTGATCGACCAGAAGCGCTTCCACCCCGGAATGCCGTCGACCTCCGCCGCCTCCATGATCTCGCCGGGGATCATCTGCAGCCCGGCGAGGATGAGCAGCACCATGAAGGGGGTCGTCATCCAGACATCGATGAAGATCACGACGCCCATGATCAGCGTGCCGCTCGCCGTCCAGGCGATGCCGTGGTCGACGAGGCCGAGCGCGATCAGCATCTGGTTGAGCACGCCGAACTGATCGTTGAGCATCCATTCCCAGATCTTGGTCGCGACGACGACCGGGATCGCCCAGGGCACGAGGATCGCGGCGCGCACGAGGCCGCGGCCGGGAATCGCCTGGTTGATCAGCAGCGCGATCGCGAGGCCGAGCACGGTCTCGATCGCCACCGAGATCGAAGCGAAGACCAGCGTGTTGCGGGTCGCGATCCACCAGGTGTGGTCGTCGAGCACTTCGAGGAAATTGTCGATGCCGACCAGCGAAAAATTGGTCGGATCGTCGAGATAGGCGTCGGTGAAGGAGAAATAGAAGGTCCGCGCCAGCGGCCAGACGGCGACGACCAGCATGGCGATGATCATCGGCGCCATGAACAGCCAGGCGGCCCGGCGGTCGGCGCGGGCGAGCTTGACGCTCATGCGGCGCGCTCCTCGATCGAGGCGGCGGCGGCGCGCTCGTGGCTCGCGGCATGGTCGAGGCGGAGGCCCGCCTCGTCGAACAGGAAGAGATCCTCGTCGCGGAAGGCAAGGCCGACGCGCGTGTCGCGGGCGATGGTCGGGCGCACGGGGACGCGCACGACGAAGACCGTCTCCGGCGCGACGCGGACATAGGCGAAATGCTCGTGGCCGAGATCCTCGAGCCGCTCCAGCGTGCCGGAGAGGCGGCCCGCCTCCGGCGCGACGAGCGACAGCGCCTCGGGCCGCACGCCGATCGTCGCCGGAGCGGAGCGTTTGCCCGCCACCGAGACCGCAAGAGCCAGCCCGCCGGGACCCGCCAGCGACCAGTCCGGTGCGCCGCCCGTCGTGGTGACGGGAGCGAAGTTCATGCGCGGGCTGCCGACGAAGCCGGCGACGAAGCGGCTTTTCGGCGTGTGGTAGAGCTCCTGCGGCGTGCCGACCTGCTCGATGACGCCATGGTTGAGCACGACGATGCGGTCGGCGAGCGTCATCGCCTCCGCCTGGTCATGCGTCACATAGATCATGGTCGTGCCGATATCGTCATGCAGCCGGGCGATCTCGATGCGCATCTCCATGCGGAGATCGGAATCGAGGTTCGACAGCGGCTCGTCGAACAGGAACACCTCGGGCTTCCTGACCAGCGCGCGGCCGATCGCGACGCGCTGGCGCTGGCCACCGGAGAGTTCGCGCGGGCGGCGCGTGAGGAGATGGTCGACCTTCAGCAGCTTCGCGACCTCGGCCACCTTGGCGCGGATCGCGTCGCGCCGGAGGCCGAGCGTCTCGAGCGCGAAACCAATGTTCCGCGCGACCGTCATGTGCGGATAGAGCGCGTAGGACTGGAAGACGAAGGCAATGCCGCGCTTCGAGGCCGGCACATCGGTCACCGCCTCGCCGCCGATGGCAATCTCGCCGCCCGAAACCGGGATCAGCCCGGCAATGAGTCGCAGCAGCGTGGACTTGCCGCAGCCCGACGGGCCGACAAAGACGACGAACTCGCCATCGCGGATCGCGAGATCGACGCCGCGGATGACGGTGTTGCCGCCATAGCTTTTCGAGACGGATTTCAGCTCGACCGATGCCATGGGCGCTCCGGCAGGGAAGGGAGAGAAGACGAGCGGCAGCCCGCGACATCCGGATCACCCGGTGAAGCCGCCGCCGTCAGGACGATCGGGAAAATGGGCGGCAACACGGGAGGCTGCCGCCCGATGCCGCCGCTAGCGGCTTTCCTTCAGCTTCTCGAGCCGGCCGGCCAGCTTCTTCAGCCCGGCCTCGACCTCTTCGTCGCCGGTCAGCATGTCGTGGACGGCGCGATAGAAGGCCTGCGAGACGCGGTTGTAGCTGGTGCCGGTATAGCCCGAGGGACGGGTCGCGCTGTCGGCGAATGCCGGCTCGGTGTCCTTGAGGAAGGGCAGCTTCTTCAGCACGTCCTCATCGGTGTAGAGCGCCGAGATCGACGGGTTGTAGGCGCCCTCGATGGCCCGCATCTTCTGCATGTCGGGGCCGGTGATGAAGCGGACGAACTCGGTCGCCAGCTCGGGCTTGGCGCTGTACTTGTTGACGCCGAAATACATCGGGCCGAGGCAGCCGGACGACTTCTGGCCCTCCTTGCCGACCGGCAGCGGCATCATGCCGACCTTGCCGACCAGCGGGCCGCCGCCGCCCTGCGAGGTGCCCCAGACATAGGGCCAGTTGCGGTGGAAGGCGGAGTTGCCGGCCTCGAAGACGGCGCGGGACGCCTCCTCGTCATAGTTCAGCACGCCTTCCGGCGAGATGGTGCCGATCCAGCCCTTGGCGCGCTCGATCGCCTGCGCCGCGTCCGGATTGTCGATCGTCACCTTGCCGTCGTCGGAGATGATGGTGCCGCCGCCATTGGACGCGATCAGCTCGATCGCGTCGCAGGTCAGGCCCTCATAGCTCTTGGCCTGCCAGGTATAGCCCCACATGTCCTTGTTGCCGGCCGCGCGCTCCTTGTCCTGGATTTCCTTGGCCTGCGCGGCCAGTTCGTCCCAGGTCTTCGGCGGCTGCATGCCGTATTTCTCGAGCAGGTCCTTGCGGTAGAACATCAGCCCGACATCCATATAGGCCGGGAGCGCGATCAGCTCGCCGCCGATGTCGCCGGCGCCGAGCGTCGAGGCGAAATGCGCGTCCTTCTCGGCCTGCGGAACCTTGTCCTTGATGTCGAGCAGGTTGTTCTTGAACATGCCGAGCCAGATGACGTCCAGGAAGAGGACGTCGACATCGGGCGACTTGGCGGCGAGCAGCTGCTGGTAGAGCGGGATCGCGTCGTCCAGCGTCGCCGGCATCTTGTTGATCTTGGCTTCGTTGCCGGTCTTGGCCTTCCAGGCGTCGGCGGCCTTGACGCAGAGATCGTAATCGGTCGCGCCGCAGAAGACCGAGACCGTATCCGCCTTGGCCGAGCCTGCGGCGGCGGCGAGCGCAAATAGCATGCTGGCGCCGAGCGCGAGCGTCCTGAGCGACATCGATGAATTCCCTCTGTTCCCGTGGAGCAGCGCCGCCTCCGGCCGCCGCTGCGCCGGCGAAACTCTTTCCGGTTTCTGCCGCGCACGGTTATTACCACTGGATATATCCAGGCATGTCAATATCCTCAGATGACCGGTCAGCCACGCAGAGGGCGCCGGGCAGGGAGCGAGCGCATGACATCTGAGCAGGAAAGCATCGCGGAGTTCGCGCTGGAAGCGCCGGGCGAGGCGCTCGGCATGCCGCTGGGGATCAGCCGGGCCGATCCGCGCCCGCTGCACCGGCAGGTTCATGCCGCGATCTTGGCCGCGATCGAGGAGGGGAGGCTGCCGCGCAACGGCAAGCTGCCGTCCGAGCGGGAACTGGTCGAACTCTTCGGCGTCAGCCGGATCACCATCCGCCATGCGATGCGCGACCTCGTCGCGCAAGGTTTCCTGCAGAGCCAGCCCGGCAAGGGCTTCTACGTCGCCGTGCCGCAGCAGGGTTTTGAACTGCATCTGCTGAAGAGCTTCACCGCCACCGCGCTCGCCAATGGGCGGCGGCCGGGCCAGAGGCTGATCGAGGCGCGTGTGTTCCGGGCGCCGCTCGAGATCACGCGGCCGCTGTTCCTGCCCGAAGGCGCCGAGGTGGCGGTGCTGTCGCGGCTGCGGTTGCTCGACGAGGTGCCGGTCGTGATCCAGCGCGACTGGCTCTCCGCCGCCCGCGTCCCCGGCCTCGTCGAACTCGACTGGACGATCACCAACCGCTCGCTCTATGCCGAAATCCGCGAGCGCTACCGCATTCGCCCGGTGCGCGGCCAGACGACACTCGCCGCCCGCCTCGCCTCGGCGGCCGAGGCCGATCTCCTCGGCCTCGCACGGCCGGCAGCCGTGCTGACCGTCGACCAGATCGCCTTCGACGAGCGCGGCCGCCCAGTCAATCTGACCACCCTCGTCCACCACCCCGAGCGCTACCCGCTGACGCTGGCCCAGTCCGAAAGCGGCGACATCGCCCAGCTTTGAGGGGCAGGGTTAGCGCCGACGCCAACGTCGAAAACGGCGCTCGATAGCTTTTCCGACCGTCATGATCGACGTCGACGCGTCGTGAAGCCCAGCGGCCAGGACCCGGTTGAGCGGCGCGGAATCGACAACTTCGGGCGTCAACATAACGGGAGACCGCTGTGGCGGTTCTTGGGCCGCAGCAGCGGAAACGACTTCCGCCGCGATAGATTCGGCTGCTCCCTTGGCTCGTTCAGCCGCCTCCAGGCGGGCCATCTCGCCGGACGAGAGGGAGTCCCAAGCGGCTGCTTGGCCCGACTGGTCGCCACGAAGCGACATCTCAGCGAAAAGATTGAGCGCTCGATGTCCCGAGATCCTGTGCAGCATGTGTCGGGCAATTTCGTCGAGCGCATAATTGCGACGATAACGGTCCTGGTCGCCCGCGAAATCCTCGTGAAGCTGCCCCAGCCGTCGCTTGAGGGCGTCGGCGATCTGCGGATCAGCAGAGGAATTGTTGGCCTGCTCCAGCAGGTAGTCTTCCGTCAGAGCGGCGAAACGATGCCACTCGTTTTCGTTCCAGTTGAGCTGATGGGCGTGGTGCAGCAGAATCGGGTCGGTCGCGAGCGCGAGAGGCGCGTAAAGCGATGCCGCCAGCGGTAGGGCGTAATCCCACCAGGGAACGCCGAGTTGGAAAGGACGCCGCACGAGACCGTCGATGGCTGGCGCTATCAACGAAGGCGTAAAGGCAAGAAGGTCTACACCTATTTCGAAAATCTTCCCGTCGCGCCGGTCGATCGAAGGTACGTCATAGCGGTGCATCACGATAGTCCGCGAGCGAGCAAACGCTTCCATCCGCTCGGCGAGACCTTCAAAAGGCACCATAAAGATATCGGCATTGATGATGCCGATCGGCTCGTCGGATGGGGCCTGCGCAATCACGGCGGCGAGGCTCGGCATAGAACGCGCACTGCCGGGGATTCGCTCATCGACAAAGGCGTACCGAACCCCCGGCAGGCCCAGGCCGATCTGCTCCCGGTCACTTTCGTTGTGTACCGAGAGCACGCGAAACCCGTTCGATTGCCATGATCGGACGCAGCGGGCGACCAGGTCCGCTCCCACATCGACACCGTTCTCGTCGAAGCGTCGGAGATGAGGAAAGGCAGACGTTACTAGCAGCATTTAACCTATTCCCGCGGTGCCGAAGTCTGGAGGCTAGGACAGGGACCACTCCCGATCGGCTCCAGTTGGGCAATTTGGCGCTTGCCGTCTCGTAGGGTGACAGAAGCGCCATACATCGTGAGAGGGCGGTGAAGAACTTCGTGGCGGGCCCTGGGAGTCACAGATGGCCAGACTGGCTTGGATCCGATCGATCATCCGTTCATCGCCGGGAATTGTCTGAGGCCTTGCCCAATAGGCGGCGGAGCAGTGGCAGCCGCTTTTTGCGCGGATGTTCCAGCACGACGAGGTTGCCGGCTCCCTCCTCCCGCGCCTGTGCGCTTTCGCGGAGAGCGCGCAACTCGTCCTGAAGGCGATAGATTTGGCGCTGGAGATCGAGATTGAGCGCGCGCTGCTCGACAAGTTCGCGCCCCAATTGCTCATCTCTTTGCGCCCGTTCGACAATCTGGTCGAGCGCGCGCGTCCATTCCTTTAGCACTTCATCGCTGATCGGCCGTGTCGGGCGTGGGTCATTCGTTTCGTTCAACATCAGATTGCCCCGAGCGGGCCTTTCTCTTGGTGTCACTGGCCAACTACGGCGGACTGAGCTGTCGCGATCTGGTCGACACGCCTGCACGTTATTGTATCGAGGAAAACGCCGAGGTGGCGCATATCGTTGCCGCCAGCCCGATCGGCTGGGGCGACCGTGTATGCGCATTCAACCGTCAAGACGAGCTTGTCCGTTGCTTGGGCAACACGGAGCGCGCGTCTGACCTGAAGCTTCCGCCATGTGCTGACGCTCCCCTCGTACAGGACATAACCGTTGGCGCTAACGCGGATCGCCTGCTGTCGATCCTTTATCCCAGCGGCCATGAGGGTCACCGTAACTTCGACATCGCGGACTGGCTCGCCCAGCCGGACAGCAAGTTGTCCCTTTCTGCCGGACGTCCACACTCCGTCGTGCTCGGCTTGATGCAGCCCATGCCGCTGCTGATCTGCAATGAGTCCGCTGATTGGTTGCGTCTCTCCCAACGGCAACCTCGCGGGCGGCTTCGCTACAGTGTATCGAGGAGGCGGAAGTAATTGTGTCAGTTGCCTCAAGACTGTGAAGTTCCAGCCTCCCGGCAGTGTCTGCTGCGCAAGACGTTGTTCCATTCGAATGGCCTCTCCGAGCCAGACCTTCTCCTCGATCCCGTTCATGGAGTTGTCTTTGCTAGCCGAGCGCCAGTTCCAATAGGCCGTCGGAAACGGGCTCAACCTGAAATTGCCATGTCTTGCCAGCAGGAAGTAGAGATACATATCCTCGCAAACAACTAACTTGGGGTCCACAAGTACTGTTTCGTCCAAGCATGTTGACCGAGCGATCCAGGCATTCGACTGAATATAATTGTCGAATGCCACCAGTCTGACGAGATCGAATGCGTCGAGAAACTTAAGCTCTCGAGTCTCGGGAACGGCAATGTCCAGCGGCCCCTGAAAGTGAGGCGGCGCCATGAAGTCCAGCGGCTCTTCCTCAACGCGCACGACTCCGCTGTAGTAGAGCGGGTGGCCAGGTTGTGCTTCGGCCGTGGCCAGCAAGTGGCCAAAATGGTCGGGCATCAGTTGGTCGTCATCGTCGAGCATCGCGAAATAGGGCGCCGTCACGCTCCTGAGGCCGGCCCAAAGCGTCGAGCTGCGCAAGCCGTTATTCTCGCAGCGCAGATAGTCGATCGCAGTCGTCTCAGTCGACTCAGATAAAGCCAGGGCGGCGATGTCGGCTCGGCCCTTGTAGTCGGCGAGGATGACGCGAAAGGAGCCAAAGCGCTGGCCGCTGACGGAGCGGATCGCGCGGCGCAAAAGATCGATCCGGCGTCCGCCAGTGCGAATGATCACATCGACCAGCGGGCCGCCGCCCGCTCCGGCGCCGGCTTCCGCGAAACGCACACCGGCTACGCAGCGACTCGTCAGCGCTACGCGTGCCTCATCTGCGAAGACACAGGTCCGTTCCACGGTCCGGTCGAGCGAGTAGTCGCCATTGAGAATGGCGTGGCTGCGCCGTGCCATGTTGCCGGCCAGTTCGGGATTGCGGTTCGCCCAGTCGACGATGCCCGAAATCTGTGCCGCGACCCGGTCGGCCGGTACGCCTTCGAGGTCGAGATGGAATGCCGAGTCGCCGAGCGTCTCCTTGGCGAAAGGGATGCCGTCAGTGACGATCAGGCAACCGGCGGCCGCAGCCTCGAACAGGCGCATGGACGGCGTATCCGCGCTGCGATGCTCGGTCTTGTGCAGGCAGAGCGCGACGCCGTGCCGCGCCAGCGTGCGATGCATCGAGCTGCCGTCGTAGGGCACCTCGCCGCGATAGCTATCCGGATAGCCTCGCCAGTTCGCAGGCGGGCCGTAGAACGCGATGTCGGTACGCTTGCTCAGAAGTTCGAACAGGTTGCCGTGGCGTCCACCGTCCCAGTGAACGCCAACATAGACGAGTTCATAGAGATCGCCGGCTGCACGCGGCTCGAAGGGTGCGGCCGGCGCCGTCGGGAGGAAGCGGAAATTGGTCCGCGGCTTGGCGATGCCGGTCGAGAATTCGAGATCGTCAAGGAACTGCGCGACCTTCGGCGATCCGACCAGATAGCCGTCATAGGAAAGGATCGACCGCCGCCGGTCCGGATCGGGTGCATAGAAGGCCGGCGGGCTCCACATGGCGCCGAAGGTCAGAAACGGTGTCAGTTTTGGCGAGAATTCGTGAGTCGCGATCACGAAATCCGGAGCACAATCATGGATGTCGTCGGAAGTAACGACTTCGTAAGCTTTGTGGCCGAGGCGCTCCGCTGCGATCGAGAATCTCCTGATGAACTCGACTTCGGCGGTGCTCAGCAAATTGGGAAAGGCATTGATCAGCGCAATGTGCATCAGCCGAAAAAATCTCTTCGTCAAAAACCGCGCAAGACGCGCCTCTAATCGCTCAGGTTGCAGAAGAGACTAGCAGCGTATGTTCTGTTTTGGAAGCGCTACAGAGAGTCGCCGCGTGACTTTGTCGACGCTCGTGACCGAAAGGTGAGCCCGCTGCCGGCTACCCCCTCCCCATCCACTCCGCATTGCCGAGATCGAGCCCGACCTGGCGGCAGGTGGCGAGCATGACCTCGGCCGAAGTCTTCGCGAACCAGGCGATCATGCGGGCAAGCGGCGTTGGACCCGGCGGTGCCGTTGAACCAATCTCTGTCCAGAGCGCGCCGAACCAGGGCGTCGTCGCGTCGCCGCGCGCCGCGCCGTGGCGGGCGTAGAAGAGAAGCGGCAGCATGTCGGACTTGCGCGCATCGGCATGCGTCAGCAGGTAGTAGCGCGTGTCGAAGAAGGGCGAGGGGTCGCGATATTCGAAGACGCCGTGCCGGACATAATGGCGCAGCGGCCCGCCGCGGATCGTCTTCGCCTCGGGATTCTGCTCGGCATACCAGTTGGGGAAGAAGAGGCCCGTGCGCTGCACGAGGATCATGTCGCGCCGCATGCGCAGCGAGCGCTGCCACTTCGTCACGAAATTGCGTGAGCGGACGCCCTGGAAGCTCGGGCGGCCAAGCGCTTCGCGCTCCAGATAGCCGCGCATCTCGGCATGCAGCCGCTCCGCCGCCTCCGCCGGGCCGTGCTCGGCGAGCAGCGTCTTCCACTCCTCATAGGTTTCCGAACGGCGGGTCCAGGAAAGGCCGCCTGCGGAATAGATGGCGATGAGCGCGCCGCTGTGATGGACGCGCGCGCCCTTCTCACGCTCGCGATAGAGGAGGGCGTGGTCGGCGACGATCCGCCAGCGCGTGTCGTAGCCTTCGTCCGCGAGCAAAGCGCGGCGGGTGAGCGTCGCCTGGTGGCAGGGAACGCCGGCCAGCCAGCGCGTGTCGATCGTGCCCTCTTTGAGTCTGGCGAAGGTCAGGTCGAAATCGGCGGCGCGGCGCAGGATGTCGCCCTGCTCGCCGCGATAGAGGTGATGGCCGATGACGAAATCCGGCATCTCGCCGTCCGGGATGCTCTCCATCGCGTCGGCGAGGGCGGTCTCGGAGGCGAACAGGTCGCCGGCATTGATGAAGATGACATAGTCGCCGGTCGCGAGGCGCGCAGCCTTGTTCATCGCGAAATAGGGCCCGTCGTCCGGCTCGCTGACGAGGGTGGCGATCTCGGCGCGGTGACGCTCCAGGATCGCGCGCGTGCCGTCGGTCGAAGCGCCGTCGACGACGACGATCTCGACCCCCGGCCATGTCTGCGCGCGGATGCTGGCGAGCGTCGCCTCGATGGTCGCTTCGGCGTTGAAGGTGACGACCGCGACGCTGACCTTGCGCCCCGCCGGTGCTTCAAGCGGGCG
>Ga0209933_1000958_pt1 | contig 36485 bp, 35 predicted proteins | sample ThiBiot_300_biof_FD_183944 | JGI IMG/M metagenome (GOLD analysis project Ga0209933, IMG submission 183944) | Wastewater bioreactor microbial communities from Cape Town, South Africa - Thiocy_cont_300_biof (SPAdes) | ecosystem: Engineered > Bioremediation > Thiocyanate > Unclassified | place...
AGACGACGGTCGTCTTCGCGCCCGCGATCATGTCGACGGCGCGATCGACGGCGGCATCGTCGATGCGCTCGAAAACGCCGGCGAGCTCCGAAAGGGCGGTGGCATAGAGGCTGGACATCGTTTCTCCCTGGACGCCTCGTCGTTTGGCTCGGCCGCGCGGCGCGAGGCTCGCCGGCGGCCGGGTTCGCTGCGACTGACCGTCTGTCAGCTCTTGCCGCGGCCGAGATTGAGCAGGCGGATGACCAGCCAGATCGGCACCACGATCACTGCGCCGAGCAGGAAATAGTTCCAGATCGAGCCGATCGCGCCGAAGCCCATCGCCGAGATGCGACGCACGAAGGCGACGGCCCGCTCCACGATGTCGGCCGGCGAGACGCCGAGCGCCGAGAGCACGATGCCGACGACGAAGGAGAGGACGACGAGGCGCAGCAGCACCTGCGCCGGCGACCCGCCCATGAAGCGCTGCAAACCGTTCATCCTGCCGTTCCCCATGCGAATCTGAGCGCCGCCATCATAGCTGAATCCGGTAGAACTTCGTGTCGACCGCCATGCGCGGGAACGACGCGGGCAGCTCCTCCGCGGCGATCTCGACGAAGCCGTTCTTCTCGTAGAAGCGATGCGCCGCCAGGAAGCGGCTGGTGGTGCCGAGCAGCACGGTCTGGAGGCCGGCCGCTTTCGCATGGGCGATCAGGACGTCGAGCAGCCGGCGCGCGGTGCCGTCGCCCCGGTGTCCGGCCGCGACGAACATCTTGCGCAGCGCCGCCATGCCCTCGCCGATGTCCTTCAGTCCGATCGTGCCGACCAGGCTGCCATCGGCGGCTTCCGCTACCCAGAAGCCGCCGGCCCCGGTCTGGTAGAAGTCCGGGACGGCCTGGAGGTCCGGCTGGTCCTCGTAGCGGATCGGAATCTCGAATTCCGCCTGCTGGATCGGCACGATGACGGCGGCGACGCCCGCGGTATCGGCGGGGCGGAAGGGACGGACGAGAGGCGGGGCGGATGGTTCCATGCCGTCCTCCTTTGCCGCCGCGGCGCGCCTTGTCAATCGCCGGTGGCGAGCAGCGCCTCAAGCGTCTCGATCCGGTCGGCCTCGCGCGGCGGCTTGTCCCAGCGGAGGCGGGATACGCGCGGAAAGCGCATCGCGACGCCGCTCTTGTGCCGCGTCGAGCGCTGCAACCCCTCGAAGGCGACCTCGAGCACGAGGCCCTTCTCCGCCTCATGCACCACCTCGCGCACCGGTCCGAAGCGGTTGATCGTGTTGCGGCGCACGAAGCGGTCGATTTCGGCCAGTTCCTCGTCGGTGAAGCCGAAATAGGCCTTGCCGACCGGCACCAGCTCGGCGCCGCTCTCGGTCTCCTTCCAGACCCCGAATGTGTAGTCGGAATAGAAGGAGGAGCGCTTGCCATGGCCGCGCTGCGCATACATGAGCACAGCGTCGACGGTGTGCGGGTCGCGCTTCCATTTGAACCAGGGGCCCTTGGGCCGGCCAGGCTCATAGACCGAATCCCAGCGCTTCAGCATCAGCCCCTCGATGATCGGGACCGGCGGCATGCCGCGCTTCTCGGCGAGGTCGTCGAGCGTCTCGTAGGGAACGAGCGGCGAGAGGTCGATGCGCTTTGCGAGCGAGGTCGCGACGAGATCCTCGAGCCGCCGGCGCCGTTCGCGGAAGGGGAGGGTTCGCAGATCCTCGCCGCGGTCGACGAGGCAGTCATAGGCGCGGATGAAGGCAGGATGGCTGGCGATCAGCTTGCCTGAGACCGCCTTGCGGTTCAGCCGCTGCTGCAGCTCCGAGAAGCTGCCCGGCGTGATCGCCTCTCCCTCGCGGCGGCCGACGAGAAGCTCGCCGTCGATCGCCCCCTCGATGTCGAGCGCCTCGATCATGTCGGGAAAGGCGTCGCCGATGTCCTCGCCGGTGCGGGTATAGAGCCGGCGCATGCCGCCCTCGGACACCGCCTGGACGCGGATACCGTCCCATTTCCATTCGGCGGCATAGGCTTCCGGCGTGATGCGCGAAAGGTCATTGTCCTCCAGCGGCTGCGCCAGCATGACGGGGCGAAACGGCGCCAGCGCGGCGGAGGACGGCTTCGCGCCGCGCCCCTCGAGCCAGGCGAAGAGATCGGCATAAGGCGGCACCAGCCCGTGCCAGAGCTCCTCGATCTCGTTGACTTCCTTGCCGCCGATATCGGCGAGCGCCTGCTTGGTCAGCCGCGCAGACACGCCGATGCGGAGCCCGCCGGTCACGAGCTTCAGCAGCGCCCAGCGCCCGGTCGCGTCGAGCGCATCGAGGAACTCCGCCATGCGGCGCGGCCCTTCGCTGCGCGAGGACGCGGCGATCGTCTCGACGACGGCGGAGAGCGAGGGCGTGTTGCGGCGGGGCGGCTCGGGGTTACGGCCCGCGGCGGAGGCGGTACCCCCCTCCCAACCCTCCCCCACAAGGGGGGAGGGCTTTTCGGCCAGTGCGTTGGAGCGGTCCGTGCCAGCCTGAGGCAGACCCTCTCCCCCCTTGCGGGGGAGAGCTGGAGAGGGGGCCTTCGTCTCGGCAAGAGCAGGCGAGGCGCGCGCCCCATCCCGCTCGTGCCACACGAGCGCAATCGTCTCGGCGAGGTCGCCGACATAGTCGTAGGAATATGCGAAGAGCACCTCGTCCATCTGCTCGGCGACGAGCGCGCGCAGCATGGCCGGCTTCACGGCAGGAAGATCGAGATCGCCAGTCAGCGCCGCCAGCGCCCAGCCGCGGTCGGGATCCGGCGTCGTGCGGAAATAGTTGGCGAGCAGCGTCAGCTTGGCGTTGCGCGACGGCGTCAGGATCAGGCGGTCGAGGAGATCGGCGAAGCGTTCCATGCTTCATAGGTATAGCTTTGCGCGGCCGAGTGAAGGCGGGGCATGTGATCGCTTGCGGGCGCTCTCCGCGCAGCTTACGTAAGGTGAGCCTGGCCGACGGCCGGGTCTCGTTCTCAGGGCGGGGTGAAATTCCCCACCGGCGGTAGGCAGGTTTCCTGCGAGCCCGCGAGCGCCGTGCGGCTCACGCCGCAAGGGTCAGCAGATTCGGTCGAAATCCGAAGCCGACGGTCACAGTCCGGATGGAAGAGAACAGCATGAGGGTCGCCTCGCGCCGAATGGCGCGGCGCGGCCCATCGCGCGCTTGCCCTGATTTCGTGTTGTCCAACCTCGAGGGATCAACATGAGTCAGACTTTGACCTCCCCCATGCCCGCGGCGCGGGCGCCGCTTTCCGGCGCGATCTTCATGATCCTCGCCGGTGTCGCCTTCGCCGGCGTCAACACGCTGGAGCAGGTGGCGACGACCCGGCTCGGCATGCCGGCGCCGACCGCCGCCTTCCTGCAATATCTCGTCGCGCTCCTCGCCGTGCTGCCCTGGGCGCTGCGGCGGGGCCTGCCGTCGCTTGCGACCCGCCGGCCCTGGCTGCAGGCGGCCCGCGTGCTGCTCGCCGCGCTCGGCGTCCAGGCCTGGGTCGCCGGCCTCGCCCATGGCGTGCCGATCGGCCAGGCCGTGGCGCTGGTCATGACCTCGCCCTTCGTGGTGACGATCGGTGCCGGGCTCTTCCTCGGCGAGCGCGTCTCGGCCGAACGCTGGCTCGCGGTGACCGTCGGCTTCGCCGGCGGGCTCGTCATCCTCGACCCCTTCTCCGGGAGCTTCACGGCTGCGAGCCTCTATCCGCTCGCCGCCGCTGTCCTCTGGGCCGGTGTGTCGCTGATCCAGAAGCGGCTGCTCGCTGAAGATCGGCCCGAGGCGGTCGCGGCATGGCTGCTGCTCATGCTGGCGCCGGTCAATTTCGTGCTGGCACTGCCGGTCGGCATCGTGCTGCCGGACATGCATGGCTGGCTGGTGATCATCGCCGTCGGGGTGCTCACGGCGCTGGCGCAGGGCTTCCTGACGCTCGCCTATGCAAGGGCGGATGTCGCCTATGTGCAGCCCTTCGACCATGTGAAGCTGCCGCTCAACGTGCTCGCTGGCTGGCTCGTCTTCGGCTGGCTGCCGCCGAGCGGGCTCTGGCTCGGCGCGGCGCTCATCGTCGGCGCCTCGATGTTCCTGCTCTGGCGTGAGAGCCGGCCGGAAGGGTCAGCATGAGGCGTCAGTCGCCCTCGTCCTCATAGCCGACGAGATGCAGCGGTCGCGCGCGGATGCCGGCAAGCGCACACCAGCGCACCAGCGCCTCCTCGCGGCCATGCGTCACCCAGACCTCGCCGGGCGAAAGCTCGGCGATGGTCGTCGTCAGCTCGTCCCAGTCGCAATGGTCGGATATGACCAGCGGCAGCTCGACGCCGCGCTGCTTGGCGCGCTGGCGGATCATCATCCAGCCCGACGCGAAGGCCGGCACCGGATCGGGGAAGCGCCGCGCCCAGCGGTCGGCGAAGGCCGAGGGTGGTCCGACCACGACGGCGCCGGCAAAGGCGGCCGCCTCGCCGCGCCTTCCATTGCCGAGCGTCGCCGGCGCCAGCGGGCCGAGATCGATGCCCTCCGCCTCATAGAGCGCGCAAAGCCGTTCCAGCGCGCCATGGATATAGATCGTCTCGTCATAGCCGGCCTCGCGCAGCCGCTTGATCACGCGCTGCGCCTTGCCGAGCGCATAGGCGCCGACGAGATGGGCGCGCTCGGGAAAGGCGGCGAGCGAGGCGAGCAGCTTGGCGATCTCGTCGCCGTCGTCGGGATGGCGGAAGACGGGGAGGCCGAATGTCGCCTCGGTGATGAAGACGTCGCAGGCGACCGGCTCGAAGGGGAGGCAGGTCGGATCGCGCCGCCGCTTGTAGTCGCCCGAGACGACGATGCGGCAGCCGCCGCCCTCGACGGCGATCTGCGCCGAACCGAGCACATGGCCGGCCGGATGGAAGGTGACCTCGACATCGCCGACGCGCATCACCTCGCCGAGCTCGGCGATCTGCGTCGACCCCGCAAAATCCTCGCCGTAGCGGACTGACATGATGGCGAGCGTCTCGGCGGTGGCGAGCACGGCACCATGGCCCGACCGGGCATGGTCGGCATGGCCATGGGTGATCAGCGCCCGCTCGACCGGGCGCACCGGATCGATATGGAAGCCGCCGAGCGGGCAATAGAGCCCGTTCTCATCGGGCGCGAGCAGGGCTTCGGGTCTGATCATGAGGCTCAAGATAGTGTGTGGGTGCGGCTGGAACAGCCCTCACCCCCGCCCTCTCCCGCAAGCGGGAGAGGGGGCGCTGGCACTATCGACAGGTTCTACGGACCGATGCCTGAGCCCGGCACGGCGGACCCCCTCTCCCGCTTGCGGGAGAGGGTTGGGGTGAGGGCCTTGCTCGACTTTGCCCATAGCACGTCCTACTTCTGTTCTCGTGTCCGCCCCGACAGCCGCATCCCCCGCCGACCTCTTGCCCGCGCCGTTTCGCGACTGGTTCGCGCGGCGGGGCTGGGCGCCGCGTGCGCATCAGCTGGAATTGCTGCAGCGCGCTGAGGAGGGGCGCTCGGTGCTGCTCATCGCGCCGACCGGCGCCGGCAAGACGCTGGCCGGCTTCCTGCCGAGCCTCGTGGCGCTGGCGGGGCGGCCGAAGCGGTCGCGAAAGCCCGGCATCCACACGCTCTACATCTCGCCGCTCAAGGCGCTCGCCGTCGACATCGCGCGCAATCTCGAGGCGCCGCTCGAGGGAATGGCGCTCGACATCACCGTCGAGACGCGGACCGGCGACACGCCGGCGCACAAGCGGCAGCGGCAGAAGCATGCGCCGCCCGACATCCTGCTGACGACGCCCGAGCAGCTGGCGCTGCTGCTTTCGGCGCCGGACGCCGGGCGCTTCTTCGAGAGCCTCGAAACGGTGGTGCTCGACGAACTGCACTCGCTGGTCACGGCAAAGCGCGGCGATCTGCTGGCGCTCGGCCTCGCCCGGCTTCGCAAGCTGAGGCCGCGTCTGCGGGCCGTCGGGCTTTCCGCCACCGTCGCCGAGCCGGACGATCTTCGACGCTGGCTGATGCCGCAGGGGAATGGTGAGCCGGCAAATCTCGCCGATCTGGTGACGGTGAAGGGCGGCGCGGCGCCCGAGGTCACCATCTTGCCGGCCGAGACGCGCATTCCCTGGGCCGGGCATTCGGCCGTGCATGCCATGGAGGCAATCTACGACCAGATCCGCGCCAGCCGCATGGTGCTCGTCTTCGTCAACACCCGCAGCCAGGCCGAGCGCATCTTCCAGGAGCTCTGGCGGGTCAACGAGGACGGCTTGCCGATCGCGCTGCATCACGGCTCGCTGGATGTCGGCCAGCGGCGGCGCGTCGAGGCGGCGATGGCGGCTTCGGAGCTGCGCTGCGTCGTCTGCACCTCGACGCTCGATCTCGGCATCGACTGGGGCGATGTCGACCTCGTCATCAATGTCGGCGCGCCGAAGGGCGCGAGCCGCTTGGCGCAGCGCATCGGACGCGCCAATCACCGCATGGACGAGCCCTCGCGCGCGCTGCTGGTGCCGGCCAACCGCTTCGAGGTCATGGAATGCACGGTGGCGCTGGAGGCGAGCCTTGCCGGTGCGCAGGATACCCCGCGCGTCCGGGCCGGCGCGCTGGACGTGCTCGCCCAGCATGTACTCGGCATGGCCTGCTCCGCGCCCTTCGATGCCGATGCGCTCCATGCCGAGGTCACGTCCGCCGCGCCCTATCGCGATCTCGATTACGAGACCTTCGAGCGCGTCGTCGACTTCGTCGCGACCGGCGGCTATGCGCTGCGCGCCTATGAGAGGTTCGCCAAGATCAGGCGCGGCAAGGACGGTCTCTGGCGCATCACCCATCCCGCCGTGGCGCAGCAGTACCGGCTGAATGTCGGCACGATCATCGAGGCGCCGCTCCTCAAAGTACGCCTCGCCTCGCGCAAGACCGGCGGGCCGGTCGGCATGGGCGGGCGCGTGCTCGGCGAGATCGAGGAGTTCTTCATCGAGCAGCTTTCGCCCGGCGACAGCTTTCTCTTCGCCGGCCTCGTGGTGAAGCTCGAAGGCATCCGCGACAATGTCGCCGTTGTCTCGCGCACCCATGACGAGGCGCCGAAGGTGCCGATGTATGCCGGCGGCAAGTTCCCGCTCTCCACCTATCTCGCCGACGGCGTGCGCGGGCTGCTCGCCGACGAGGCGAGCTGGTCGCGGCTGCCGGACCAGGTCGCCGACTGGCTGCGCATCCAGAAGGAAGTCTCCGTGCTGCCGCGGCGCGACCAGCTTCTCGTCGAGACCTTTCCGCGCGGCGGCCGCTTCTACATGGTCGCCTATCCCTTCGAGGGCAGGCTGGCGCACCAGACGCTCGGCATGCTGCTGACGCGCCGGCTGGAGCGGGCGAAGCTGCGCCCGCTCGGCTTCGTGGCCTCGGACTATTCGCTGGCGGTCTGGGGCCTCGGCGACATGGGCGCCGCCTTCGCCAGGGACAAGCCGGCGCTCGGCGACCTCTTTTCCCCGGACATGCTCGGCGACGATCTCGATGCCTGGCTCGCCGAGAGCTATCTGCTGAAACGCAGCTTCCGCACCTGCGCGCTCATTTCCGGCCTCATCGAGCGCCGTCATCCAGGCAAGGAGAAGACCGGCCGCCAAGTGACGATGTCGACCGATCTCATCTATGACGTGCTGCGCAGCCACGAGCCCGACCATATCCTCTTGCGCGCGACCTGGGCCGACGCAGCGACGGGTCTCCTCGACGTCGCGCGGCTTTCGGACATGCTGATGCGCGTCGAGGGCGCGATCCTGCATAAGCCGCTCGAGCGCATATCGCCTCTGGCCGTGCCGGTGATGCTCGATATCGGCAAGGAGACGGTCGCAGGTTCGGCGGCAGAGGATATCCTGCGCGAGAATGTCGACGATCTCGTCCGCGAGGCGATGGGCGAGGCCTTCCTCGAGGCGGAGCACGGCGCCGGCTTGCCGGCGGGAGTCGTCCTCTCCTAATGTGCGGCGAGAACGAAACGCGAATCGCCGCATGAACCCGCCCGCGACAGCCCTGTCAGCCCCCGATTCCGAAACCTCGACGACGCATTGCGTGGTTGCCGATATCACCGTCGCGCTGACGGTGGAAGGCGCGCTGCATCTTGAGGAAGAGGCGACGCTCGTGGTCGCCGACCTGCATCTCGAAAAGGGTTCGGCCTTCGCGGCGCGCGGCCAGATGCTGCCGCCCTATGATACGTCGGCGACGCTGCGCCGGCTGGCCGCCGTCATCGCGCGGCTCGCGCCCCGGCGCGTCGTCGCGCTCGGCGACAGCTTCCATGACCGGCGCGCGGCGGAGCGGCTCGGCGAGGCCGACCGGTCGTTGCTCGCGCAATTGGTGGCCGGCTGCGAATGGATCTGGATCGCCGGCAACCACGATCCGCTGCCGCCGGCCGCGCTCGGCGGCCATGCCGAGCGCGAACTCACTGTCGGCCCGCTGACCTTGCGCCACGAGCCGCGTGGCGGGCGGGCGCCGGGCGAGGTCGCCGGCCATCTCCATCCCTCCGCCCGCGTCGTCGGCCGCGGCGGCGGCTCGGTGCGCAGACGCTGCTTCATCGCCAATCGCGAGCGGCTCGTGATGCCGGCCTTCGGCGCGCTCGCCGGCGGCCTCGACGTGCTCGATGACGCCTTCCGCCCGCTGTTCCACGGCGCGCCGTTCCACGCCTTCATGCTCGGCGAGGCAGTGCACAAGGTGGCCGGCCACCGTCTCGCCGGCGAAGGACGCGGCGCCTATCTGCAGGTCGCGCGGCGGCCGGTCAGACGTCCAGCAGCGCGCTGAAGCCGCCGAAGATCATCCGCTTTCCGTCGGCCGGCATGTCTTCCATCATCGCCTTGATGCGCTCGTCGGCCATCACCTTGGCATTGACGGCGTCGCGATGGGCGCGGTCGCGATATTTGATCCAGGAGAAGATGACGACCTCGTCGTCCTTCAGCTGGACGGAGCGGGGAAACGAGGTCAGTTCGCCATAGGGAACGTCGTCGCCGACATATTCGGCATAGGAAAGGGCGCCGTATTCGCGCCAGACCTCCGACGCGATGGTCGCGATCCGCCGGTAATCGTCGAGGCGGGCCTTCGGCACCGGCAGTATGAATCCGTCGACATAGGACATCGCATCTTCCTCCTTGCGGCTTTCGACGATCAGAGGACGAACGGCGCCACACTCAGCCGACGGGCTGGGCCACTTTTTCGCTCGTCTCCTCGGCAGGCTGGGCAGCGGGCCGTACCCGCCGCCCGACATGGCGGGTCTTCGACCAATGATGCGGCGCGATGATCAGTTCGCCGATGGCGCGGTAGCAGGCGAGCGACATCAGCAGCCAATAGGCCGGCAGATAGAAGAGTGCCGAGGCCGGCCAGGGCAGGCGGCGCAATCGGAAAGTCTCGCGCGATAGCAGCACGAAGACGCCATAGGCGGAGACGAGGTTGAAGAGGCTCAGCATCGTCATCGCCGCGAAGAGCGGGCTGTCGGCCCGCCAGAGCCGCGCCGGGTCGAAGAGGAGCGCCAGCGCGGTCGCCAGATAGACGGGATGGATGGCGGCGGCGACGAGCGAGCCGAACAGCACCAGCAGGCAATAGGCGAAGCGCCGCGGCCCGATCTCCCGAAGCAGCCGGCGGGGCGAGCGGAGATGCACGAGCAGCGTCTGCATCCAGCCTTTCAACCAGCGCGTCCTCTGGCCGAGCCAGACGCCGACGGTACGCGGCGCCTCTTCCAGCGTCGGCCGGTCGATGACGCCGGAGCGATAGCCGAAGCGCGCCAGGCGAAGCCCGAGATCGGCGTCCTCGGTGACATTGTAGGGGTCCCAGCCGCCGACTTCCTCCAGCACGGCGCGGCGGAAATGGTTGGACGTGCCGCCGAGCGGCAGCGGCAGGTCGAGATCGGCGAGAAGCGGCAGCACGCCGTCGAACTGCACGGAATATTCGAGCGCGAACAGCGCGGTCAGTCCGTTGGTTGCGGTGTTGTCGACGAGGAGCGGCGCCTGCACGCAGGCGAGGTCGGCCCCTCCACGCTCGAAGGCGAGATGCGCCTCGACGAGTTGCAGCGGATCGGGCCGGTCCTCCGCGTCGAAGACGGTGACGTATTCGCCGCGCGCAAGCGGCAGCGCGAAGGCCAACGCCTTGGGCTTGGTGCGCGGGCCATAGGAGGGGACAGCGAGAATCTCGAAGGGCGGCTGCAGCCTGAGCGCCTTGGCAGCGGCAAGGGTCGCGCTGTCATCGGCCTCGACGATGAGCTTGATGTCGAGTTTCTCGCGCGGCCACACCAGCCGCTGCATGCAGCCTGCGAGTTCGGCGACCATATGTGGCTCGCGATAGAGCGGCAGCAGGATGCTGTAGACCGGAAGGTTGTCGGGCTCCACCCGCGGCAGCTCCGTCCGGCGGTGGCGGCGCCGATGCGTCACGACGCTGATCGCCTGCATGCGCAACAGAACGGTGGCCAGGAACACGAAGCCGGCAAGGATCTCGATGGCCGCGACCGCCGGTGCCCCGAGAAGGAAGACCGCGGCGGCGATGGCGAACAGCAGGACTGCGAGGATTGCGCCTTCGATCCGCGTGACGAGGAGCCGCGCCGAAAGATCCGGCCGCCACCTCGCCAGCCGGTCCGTCGCATCGCGGACGAGCGCCATGCGGTATCGCGCCAGCAGCAGGCGGCGGATCGCGGCCGGCGTCGTGACGATGACGAGCCTGGCGATCGCGGGGTCTTTGCGGAGCCGCGCAAACAGCGAGAGGACGTCACCGCTGTCCGGGGCGATGAAGATCACTTTCTCGTCGTCGCGTTCTGCCGCGGCCAGCGAGCCCTTCCGGATGGCCGCCGCGATCGCGGCGACATCGTTGGCCGTGCCGGCGCGTGCGCGATATCCTTCGCCGAGCGGGTTTGCCACGAAGCGGAGCCCGAGCTCGGCCGCGCGCGCCCGGAAGGCGCCCGGCACATCGCTACCAGTGCCCTCGGCGCCTGGCACCGATGACCATTCCCTGCGGCTGCCCACGTCCGCCCCCGTTCGACGTTCCGCAACGAGCGGGCCATCGCTATGCTTGCTGCAAACGCTCCGGATCCCAGCCGGCGGCTGCAACCATGAGTGAGACAGATGCGACGCCGCTTGGCAATTCCCTTGCGCGGCCCGATCGTGGCAATCGTGATGTCGCTCGCCACGGTGGCGTCGGCCGGCGAGGTCGTGATCCCGAATTTCTTCGATCCGGGGCGGCGCATCGACCTGCCGCCGCCCGCCGCGCTGACGCCGCTTCGCTTCGCGACGGTCGCGGACTTCCCACCCTTCAGCTTCACGGGACCCGATGGCGCCCTGACCGGCTTCAATGTCGAGCTGGCGCGGGCGATCTGCCGCGAACTCGCCGTCGCCTGCACGATGCAGACGCGGCCTTTCGAGAGCCTCGGTGCATCAATCGCCGAAGACCGCATCGACGCCGCCATCGCCGGCATCGCTATCACGCCGGCCGCACGCGAGACGCTCGGCTTCTCGGATATCTATCTGCGTCCCGCAGCCCGCTTCATCGCCCCCTCCGGCGCAACGACTGCGGAAATCGATGCCGATAGGCTCAAGGGCCGCACGGTGGCCGTCGCCGCCGGCAGCGCGCATGAAGCCTATCTCGCGAGCTTCTTTCCAGGGGTGCGGCGCCAGGCAACCACAAGTCCGATCGCCGCGGCTGAGGCGGTCAGGGACGGCGCGGCCGACTTCGCCTTCGGCGATGGCATCGCGCTGGCGTTCTGGCTGCAGTCACCGGCGGCGAGGGACTGCTGCGCCTTCGCCGGCGGCCCGTATCTGGAGAGCCGCTTCTTCGGCGAGGGCTATGCGATCGCGTTGCCCAAGGACCGGCCCGAACTTCGCCAGGCTATCAACTGGGCGCTGGACAGCCTCTCCGACAAGGGCGTCTTCGCGGAGCTCTATCTCCGCTATTTTCCGGTCGGCTATTTCTGAGGCTCAGAGCGTCCGGTAGCGGGCGCGGGCGCCGCGCTCGATGGCGGCGGCGGTGAGCGCGTCGACATCGAGGACGTCGCGGAGGAGTTCGAGGAAGCGAAGCTCTTCCTGCTCGACATGGAGGTCCGCGGCGGCAACCTCGACGGCGAGCGCATAGGCCGTCTCGTGCAGCTTCTTCGGCAGCGCCGTCGCGATCACCGCGAGCACCTCGTGCAGGCCGTCGGCCTCGCGGGTGATGGCGGCGCAGTCTTCCGCCACCTGTACGAGACGATCGGTGTCGAAGCCGCCGAAGATCGGCAGCGTGTTGACGATGTCGCCGATCTTGCGCATCTCGCGATCGGTCATCTCGCGGTCGACTGCCGACAGCGTCACCATGACATAGATGAGTGCCTCCTGCGGGGAAACGGCACTCTTGGTGGCGGCGGCCTTGTCCATCGTCTGAAACTCCGTCGTCTTTCCGCCGGGCGGCGGCGCGGCACGAAACTAGGATGTCGGCGGCGCTTGTTCAACGCCTGCCGCGCGAGACAGCCCGGGGGTTCGCCATTGACGCCGCGCCGCGCGCTCCCTATGCCTCTCGCGCCCGCGCGGCCACAATGCCCGCGGAATGATCCTCCCGAGGTTTCCGATGTCGTCAGCAAGGCCACCCGTTCTCGATCTTTCGCCCGCCCTCGTCGCCGCGGCGAAAGAGTCGAAAGCCTGGCCCTTCGAGGAGGCGCGGCGGATCATCGCCCGGCTCGAGACACGCGGACCGAAGTCGCCGGTTCTCTTCGAGACCGGCTACGGGCCGTCGGGCCTGCCGCATATCGGTACGTTCGGCGAGGTCGCGCGCACGACCATGGTGCGCACTGCCTTCCGCCTCCTGACCGAGGACAAGATCGAGACGCGCCTTCTTTCCTTCTCGGACGACATGGACGGCCTCCGCAAGGTGCCGTCCAACGTGCCGAACCAGGAGATGATGGCCGCGCATCTCGGCATGCCGCTGACGCGGGTGCCGGATCCGTTCTCGAACGAGTATCCGTCCTTCGGCGCGGCCAACAATGCGCGGCTCCGTGCCTTCCTCGATTCCTTCGGTTTTGCCTACGAATTCGCGAGCGCGACGGACTATTACGCCTCCGGCCGCTTCGACGGCGCGCTGCGGCGCATGCTCGAGGTCTATGACGAGGTGATGGCGATCATCCTGCCGACGCTCGGTGCCGAGCGGCAGGCGACCTATTCGCCTTTCCTGCCGATCTCGAAGAAGACCGGGCGGGTGCTGCAGGTGCCGATGATCGACCGCGACGTCGCGGCCGGCACGATCACCTATGTCGATCCCGAGGACGGAGAGACGGTGACGACCACCGTCACCGGCGGCGCGGTCAAGTGCCAGTGGAAGGCCGACTGGGCCATGCGCTGGTATGCGCTCGGCGTCGATTACGAGATGAGCGGCAAGGACCTCATCGACAGCGTCAAGCTCTCGACCCGAATCTGCCGTGCCCTCGGCGCGGAGCCCCCGGAATGCTTCACTTATGAGCATTTCCTCGACGAGAACGGCGAGAAGATCTCGAAGTCGAAGGGCAACGGCCTCACCATCGAGCAGTGGCTGACCTATGCCTCGCCGGAGAGCCTGTCGCTGCTCATGTACAACAAGCCGAAGACGGCGAAGCGCCTCGGCTTCGAGGTGATCCCGCGCCATGTCGACGACTATGCGGGCTTCATCGAGGCCTTCCCGCGCCAGGCGACCGAGCACCAGCTCGGCAATCCGGCCTGGCACATCCATTCCGGGCATCCGCCTTCGGTGGTCTCGCCGATCAGCTTCGCGATGCTGCTGAACCTCGTCTCGGTTTCCGATGCAACCGACAAGGCCGTGCTGTGGGCCTATGTCTCGCGCTATCTGCCCGAGATCGAGCCGGCCGCCCGCGAGAAGCTGGACGCGCTGGCCGGCTTCGCGATCCGCTACTACGACGACGTCCTCAAGGCGCATAAGCACTATATCCGCCCCGAGGGCGCGCTCGCCGAGGCGCTCGCGGCGCTCGATGCGGCGCTTGCCGCGTTGCCGGAAGGATCCACCGCCGACGAGATCCAGGCGGTGGTGTTCGATGTCGGTCGCGCCTTCTTCCCCGATCCGGCCAAGAAGGGTCCGGACGGCAATCCGCCGGGCGTCTCGCTCGACTGGTTCCGCGGCCTCTACCAGGCGCTGCTCGGGCAGGACCAGGGTCCGCGCTTCGGCTCCTTCGTGGCGATCTACGGCATCGCGGAAACGCGCGAGCGCATCGCCCGCGCCCTGGCCGGCACGCTGGCGCCGGGCTGACGCTGATCGATGGCGGCGCCCTTGCGCGCCGCCGCTCGCTGTGGATGGATCGGCGGCATGTCCTTGCAGGAGCGCCGCCGATGACTCTTGAACACTGGCTCGCCTTCGCCGCCGCGTCCGCGGTCATGCTGGCTATTCCCGGCCCGACCGTGCTGCTCGTGATCAGCTATGCGCTTGGCCATGGCCGAAGGGCCGGCCGCGCCACCGTCGCCGGTGTCGCGCTCGGCGATTTCACCGCCATGACGGCGTCGATGCTCGGCCTCGGGGCGTTGCTCGCCGCCTCGGCGACGCTGTTCACGGTGCTGAAATGGGTTGGCGCCGCCTATCTCGTCTATCTCGGCATCAAGCTCTGGCGCGCCAAGCCGACCGTCGGCGCTCCGAGCGATGTGGCGGAGACGAAGACGGTCCGCGTCTTCCTGCATGCTTATGTCGTGACGGCGCTCAACCCGAAGAGCATCGTCTTCTTCGTCGCCTTCCTGCCGCAGTTCCTCGTGGCCGGCGCGCCGCTGCTGCCGCAGATGATCCTGTTCGAGGCGACCTTCCTGGTGCTGGCGACCCTCAACGCGGCGCTCTATGGGCTGCTCGCGAGCGGGGCGCGCACGACGATCCGCAAGCCGTCCGTCCAGACCGCGGTCAACCGGGTTGGCGGCTCGCTGCTCATCGGCGCCGGCCTGCTGTCGGTCGGCCTCCGCCGCGCCAGCGCCTGATGGGCTACTGCCGCACCGGGCAGCCGTCCGGGCGCGTCGCGGCGGCCCAGATGCCGGCCCCGGCGCAGCGCGCCTCGCGTTCCGCGGCGCGATATTCGTCGGGCGCATCCTCGGCCGGCGCCGCCCAGCCCTGCTCGACCAGCCAGGCGGCGAGATCGGTCTGGCCGATGCGGCAGGAGGCCGGCTCGGCGCCTACATGCTCGACCGTATCGAGACGGCACTCGACGCCGCGCGCGCGGATCCGCTGGCGCAGCGCCTGCATCGAGAGAAAGGCGCAGTCGAAGCCGGGCTCGTCTGGCGCGGTGTGGCAGGTGCTGCCGCTGGCCGGCACGATGATGCCGTCGAGCTGGACCTTGCGGCCGCCGAGATTCATGATGCCGGCGCCGATCACGACGACCTGGCTATAGGTTTTCCATTGCGGGCCGCTCGGCGGCACTGCCACGGGTTCGGGTGCCTTCGGGGCCTCGCGCTCCAGGACGCCCGTGACGAGCGGGCCGGGGCTGATGCCGGGGCCGCCGACGATGCGCGGCAGGCTGCCGGGCGGCGCCTCCGGCGTGGTGGGGACGGTGCTGGTGACGAGAGGGGCGGGTTCGGGAAGCGGCCGCGCGATCTTGGGCGACGGCGTGATCGTCTCCGGTGCCGGCAAGGGGCGGCTCGCGGCGGCGATCGGCTGCGCCGGGGCCGATGCGCCCGCGCCGAGGCGCACGCTTTCCCCGCCATCCATCACGAGCGTGACGATGCCGGCGAGGATGACGGCGACGAGCAGCAGGGCGGCGATCTGCAGCGTGCGGGTCATTGGCTGGCCCAGATGATCCTTGCGATCCAGTCGATCTCATGCGTCGCGAGACTGCGCGGCGGGTGGTCGGGATTGAGCGAGGCGAGCTCGACATGGGCCGCGTCGCGGCGGGCGAGAACCTTGGCCATGACCTCTCCCTGCTGCGTGCGGACGACGACGCGGTCTCCAACATGGCAGGGCGCGGTCGGCGAAACGATGATGACGTCGCCGTGCCTATAGAGCGGCATCATGGAATCACCTGAAACTTCAAGCGCATAGACGCCTTCGGTATTGCGGCTCTGCGGAAAGGAGACCTCATACCAGCCTTGACCGGCCGGGAAGCCGCCATCGTCGAAGAACCCGCCGGCACCGGCCTGCGCGAAGCCGATCAGCGGCACCTGGCGGAAGGGCCGGTCGATCTCGGCAAGCGCCGCGCCCGTGCCGGCGACGATGCCGAGGAAGCGCTCGACCGACTCGCCGGTCGCCTCGAGGATCTTGGAGATGCTTTCCGTCGACGGCCAGCGCGGGCGCCCGTCGCTGCCGACCCGCTTCGAGCGGTTGAAGGTCGTCGGATCGAGGCCCGCCCGCTTGGCCAATCCGGACACACTGAGCGCATGACGCTCGGCGAGAACGTCGATGGCCGTCCAGATCCGTTCGTGTGACAGCATGGCCGGACCTTCCGGATGAACGGGCCGGACCGGGGCGGATGCTCCCGGCGAGGCCCTGCCTTTTCTCCCCCGAGACGCGGCACAACGAGGCGCAGGAACAGGAATAAAATCCCCGCAAGCACCATGTATCCCCGCGAACGAACCGTGTCCAGCCGGCACCGCCCGCCTTGCCGCAGATCGCGCACGCGCCTTGCCGAGGTGCGGGGGAGCCGCTAGTTTTCGACAAGAACGGGACATTCCATGACAGAAATCTACAAGATCGCGCCCGCGGCGCTCTGGCGCGAGGCGGAAGCGCTCGGCCGCTTCGAGGGCGCGCCGGTCGACCGCGCCGACGGCTTCATCCATTTCTCGGCGGCGGAGCAATTGCGCGAGACGGCGGCCCGCCACTTCGCCGGCATCGACGACCTGCTTCTCGTCGCGGTCGAGGCGGAGGCAATGGGGCCGGCGCTCAAATGGGAGCCCTCGCGCGGCGGGGCTCTGTTCCCGCATCTCTACGCACCGCTCGACCTCGCTCATGTCCGCTCGGTCGAGCCGCTGCCGCGCGGCGAGGACGGCGTCCACATCTTCCCGGCCGCCATCCCGTGAGCCTCTATCGCCTCGCCCGCCCGGCCATCTTCCGGATCGATCCGGAAACGGCGCATGGCCTGTCGCTGAAGATGATCGGCTCCGGCCTGACGCGGGCCGTCGATCCGGCGCGCGACCCGCGGCTTGCCCGCTCCCTGTTCGGCCTCGAATTCCCGAATCCGCTCGGGCTCGCCGCCGGGCTCGACAAGAATGCCGAGGTCGCGGACGGGCTCTTGTCGCTCGGCTTCGGCTTCATCGAGATCGGCTCGGTGACGCCGCGGCCGCAGGCCGGCAATCCACGGCCGCGGATCTTCCGCCTCGCCGAGGACGGCGCGATCATCAACCGCCTCGGCTTCAACAATGCCGGCAAGGCGGCAGCGCGCGACAATCTCGCCCGCAGGCGGCGGCGCGGGATCGTCGGCGTCAATATCGGCGCCAACAAGGACAGCACCGACCGCGCGGCCGACTATGTCGCGCTGATCGACGCCTTCTCCGATCTCGCGAGCTATTTCACGGTCAACGTCTCCTCGCCCAACACGCCGGGCCTTCGCGACCTGCAGGGCAGGGCGGCGCTCGACGCGCTGCTCGCCCGCGTCGTCGAGGCACGCGATGCGCAGCCGCGGCGGGTGCCGATGCTGGTCAAGATCGCGCCGGACATGGACGAGGCGGGGCTCGCCGATGTGGCCGAGGTGGTGATGGCGCGCCGGCTCGATGGCGTGATCATCTCCAACACGACGGTCTCGCGGCCGCCGCTCGCCGCGGCGACGCTGGCAAAGGAGACGGGTGGTCTCTCCGGAAGGCCGCTCTTCCGCATGTCGACGGTGATGCTGGCGCGCTTCCGCGGTCTCGTCGGGCCGGACATGCCGCTGATCGGGGTCGGCGGCGTCGACTCGGCCGAGACGGCGTTCCAGAAGATCGCGGCCGGCGCCGATCTCGTGCAGCTCTATACCGGCCTCGTCTATCAGGGACCGGGACTGCCCGGCGAGATACTTTCCGGCCTCTCGCGCATCCTCGACCGCCGCGGCCTCGGCTCGATCGCCGAGGCGGTCGGCATCGAGCGCGAGCGCTGGGCCGCAGGCGGCTGACAAATGGATACACTTTGATACCGCCGCGGGAGGATCGCGCGGCGGTCCTCCGCTATCGCTGAGCCATGGATCGCCGGAAGCATTGGGACGCCGGCGCGATGAGGGCCAGGGCATGCGCGGGGTTCGGGATTTCTTCTTCAGGTACGGGACGCCGCTGACGGCGGGCCTCTTCATCGTCTCGGCGGTCTCGGGCGTCGCGCTCTATTTCGGCTGGTCGCCGGGGCTGTTCCACGAGATGCACGAGGTGCTCTCGCTGGTCCTGCTCCTGCCCTTCGTGCTGCATCTGTGGCGCAACTGGCGGCCATTCCTCAACTATTTCCGCCATGCGGCAATGCCGATCGCGCTGGTCGCGAGCCTCGCCGCCGCCGCGGCCTTCGCCTATGGCGCCAGCGCGAGCGGGAGGAGCGGCGGCAATCCGGCGATGGCGCTGGTCGCGGCCGCGCAAGAGGCGCCGCTGGAAACGCTGGCCCCGGTGCTGAAGCTCGATGGCGCGACGGCGGTGAAACGGCTCGACGATGCCGGCTTCGGCCCCGTGGCGCCGACCGACACGCTGGCGGCGATCGCGGCGCGGAGCGGCCACAGCGCCTTCGAGCTCATCGCGAAGCTGACTGCGCCGGCTGCCGCCGCCGGCGGCTGAGGCTGAGCTTCAGTCCGCCTCGTCCCGGGGGCCGAAGGTCGCGGCGATGCGGCCGCGGCAGCGCCAGGCGAGCGTCAGCCCGCGCGCCGAGAGGAAGACGAGAAGCGCCAGCCACAGCCCGTCGGTGCCCAGCGCCGGCTCGGCCCACCACCAGACGGCCAGGAAGAGGACGAGCGAGGCGAGCATCATGTTGCGCATGTCGCGCGACCAGGTGGCGCCGATGAAGACGCCGTCCATCTGGAAGGCGAGCACGCCGGCGATCGGCGTCGCCACCGCCCAGGGCAGATAGCGGCGGGCCATCTCGCGCACCTCCTCGTTGGCGGTCATGAGATCGATGATCGCCGGACCGGCGAGCGCAAACACCGCCGCCGCGACGAAGGCGAGGCCATAGCCCCACAGAAGCGTCAGCCAGACCGAGCGCACGAAGGCGGCGCGGTAGCGCGCGCCGACCGCGCGGCCGGCATATTGCTCCGCCGCCGCCGCGAAGCCGTCGAGGAAATAGCCGCCGACGAGGAAAAGGTTCATCAGCACCGCATTGGCGGCGAGCGTGACATCGCCGAAGGCGGCGCCGCGCGAGGCGAAGAAGCCGAAAGCGAAGAGGAGCGCGAAGGAGCGGATCATGATGTCGCGGTTGACCGCGACCATGCGGATGATCGCCGCCCGGTCGAGCACGACGGCGCGCGCCGGCCGGTCGCGGCGGTCGAGCGATGGCAGGATGACGAGGAGGCCGAGACAGGCAGTGACCGCCTCGCCCACCGCCGTTCCGAGCCCTGCGCCGGCGATGCCCCAGCCAAAGCCGAGCACGAAGAGGACGGTGAGAGCGATGTTGAGGCCGTTCAGCACCGTCTGCAGGACGAGGCCGGCAGTGGCGCGCCCGAGCCCGACCAGCCAGCCGAGCATCGCGTAATTGGCGAGCGCGAAGGGCGTCGAGAGCAGGCGGATGTCGAAATAGGTCGTCGTCGCCGCCTGCACCGCCGGACTGCCGCCGAGCCCGGCAAGGGCGAGAGTGAGGATCGGCCGGCCGAGCAGGATGACCGCGACCCCGATCGCAAGCGCGATCAGCAGCGCGCGGAAGAGCACCGCCTGCATCTCCGGCCGGTCTCCGGCGCCATAGGCCTGCGCGGTGAGGCCTGTCGTGCCGCTCCTGAGGAAATTGAAGGTCGAGAAGATGAAGTCGAAGATGACGGCGCCGAGCGCCACGCCGCCGATCAGCGCCGCATCGCCGATGCGGCCGATCACCGCCATGTCGGTGATGCCGAGCAGCGGCGTCGAGAGATAGGCGAGCGTCATCGGCACCGCGATGGCGAGGATGCCGCGATGGGTGACGGCGAAGGCGCGGCCGGCCGCGGGAGCGGATGCGTCGTTCATGGGGAGATCGCGCTGCTGGCGGCCGGTGCCGCCGCGATGAGGGAAGGGCCGAGGGATAGCCGCTTCGCGCTTCCCCGTCGATGCCGATATCGCGACGCTCTCGCAAGTTGCCGCGCCTGCGCTATCCTCGCCGCATGCCGCTGCCGATCGTCCATCACGAGGCCTATACCGCCGAGATTCCGGCCGATCACCGTTTCCCCATGCGGAAATATGATCGCCTCGCCGCTCTGATCCGCGCCGCGGGCCTGGCCGAGGCGGGCTTTGCCCGGCCTGAGGCGGCGAGCGCGGCGGAACTCGCCCGCGCGCATGACGCGGCCTATGTCGACGCGGTGCTCGGCTTCGGCCTGCCGCCCGCGATCGTGCGCGAGATCGGGCTGCCGATGAACGAGACGGTGGTACGCCGCGCAGCGACGGCCGCCGGCGGCACGATCCTCGCCGCTCGGCTGGCGCTGGAAACCGGACTCGCCTGCAACACCGCCGGCGGCAGCCATCATGCCCGCGCCGAGCAGGGCGCCGGGTTCTGCACCTTCAACGATGTCGCGGTCGCCATCGGCGTGCTCCTCGCCGAGCGGCGCATCGAGACGGCGCTGGTGGTCGATTGCGACGTGCATCAGGGTGATGGAACGGCCGCCATCTTCGCGGGCGACGCGCGCGTCACGACGCTGTCGCTGCATGGCGAACGCAACTATCCCGTCCGCAAACGCGCTTCGACGATCGATATCGGGCTTTCCGACGGGACGGAGGATGCGGCCTATCTAGAGGCGCTCGGCGCCATCCTGCCGCCGCTGCTCGATCGGCTGCAGCCGGACATCGTCTTCTACAATGCCGGCGTCGATCCGCATCGCGACGATCGCCTCGGCCGGCTGGCGATGAGCGATGACGGCGCGGCGCGACAGCATGGTCGTGGAAGCGGTGCGCTCGCGCGATCTGCCCTTGGCGGGCGTCATCGGCGGCGGCTATGGCAGCGATGTCGAGGCCGTCGCACGGCGCCACCTGTCGCTCTTCCGCGCAGCGGCAGGCTACGCGGCCTGAGAGTCAGAGGAGGCGGCGGATGGTCCGGCTTTCGCCCTCGGAGGCGGAGAGGCATTCCGGCGCGATATAGGGCCAGGACTGCACCTCGCAGCCCTTGCGCCCGCCGACGCCGGTACGCTCGAAACTGACGGCCGCGGTCGGATCGGCGGTGCCATTGCCATGGCCCGTCGCCTGCGTTCCGAAGGCGGTCGCCGCGGTGGCGACGAGCGTCGCGGTTGCAAGAATGCCGATCACCCGGCGCCGATCGATGCTGATCATGATCCCCCGCCGCCCTGCGGCGTCCCAATCTGAAAATCTGTTCCGCTCAATTGCGGTTCGCTTGTGCAACGCGCGACCCTTGCGCCGGTTTCAAGCAGAAGCGTCGCCGCGGCGATGTGATGTCCGTCACGGTGAGCGCGCGGCATCGCGCGACGAGGTGCATTGCGCCGCCGGATCGTCTATGTGACGCCGATCGAGACGGGGATTGCGACATGACGGCTGAGAGCAATCGCGGGCGGATCCGCCTGCTTCTGGACACGGCGGATCGCGCGGCCTGGGAAGAATGGCTGCCGACCGGCCTCTTCCACGGCGTCACCACCAATCCGACGCTGCTCGCCGCCGCCGGCATTCCCTGCGAACTCACCTATCTCCGCGATCTCGCCGAGGCGGCGTTCGCGCTCGGCACCGGCGAGGTGCAGATGCAGACTTTCGGACGGAGCGCCGAGGCGCTGGAGGCGAACGGGCGCGCGCTGGCGGCGCTCGACGATCGCATCGTCGTCAAGGTGCCGATCACCCGCGAGGGCGCCGTCGCCGCGGCGCGGCTGAAGGCGGACGGCATCCGCATCACCATGACCGCCGTCTATGCCGCGCACCAGGCGCTCAGCGCCGCCGCGCTCGGCGCCGACTATGCCGCGCCCTATCTCGGCCGCATGAACGATGCCGGCCGCGACGGCGCCGGCGAGATCGCTGCGATGCAGGAAATGGTCAAAGCTGCCGGCAGTTCGATGCGGATTCTGGTCGCCAGCCTCCGCTCGGCCGAGGATCTCGCCAAGCTCGCGGTGCTCGGTCTCGACACCTTCACCTTCAGCCCCAAAGTCGCCGCCGCGCTGTTCGCCGATCCGCTGACGACCGCCGCCGCCGAAGCGTTCGAGGTCGCCGCCGAGACCCGCTGAGGGCGTTTTCATGACAAGCGCCCTTGATCATGGTCAAGGCCGGGCGCAGTCTGAGACCCTCTAGTGGCGGCCGGCTGCGCCTCGCCCCGGGAGCGCGGCCACCGCATGACGGAGGCGACGATGACGCTGGACGGCCCGCTCAAGAAGGACGAGCTCGATCTCATCCATCGATATTGGAAGGCGGCTAACTTTCTCTCCGTCGGCCAGATCTATCTGCTCGACAATCCGCTGCTGCGCCAGCCGCTGACGCGCGATCACATCAAGCCGCGCCTGCTCGGCCATTGGGGCACGACGCCCGGCCTCAACTTCATCTATGCGCATCTGAACCGCGTCATCCGGGCGCGCGATGCCAATGTCATCTATATCTGCGGCCCCGGCCATGGCGGCCCGGGCATGGTCGCCAACACCTATCTCGAAGGCTCCTACAGCGAGATCTATCCGGACGTTGCCCAGGATGCCGACGGGCTCGCCAAGCTCGTCCGCCAGTTCTCCTTCCCCGGCGGCATTCCGAGCCACGCTTCGGCCGACACGCCCGGCTCCATCCATGAGGGCGGCGAACTCGGCTATGCGCTGGTGCATGCCTATGGCGCCGCCTTCGACAATCCCTCGCTGGTCGTCGCCTGCGTGATCGGCGACGGCGAGGCGGAGACCGGACCGCTCGCGGCGTCCTGGCACTCCAACAAGTTCCTCTCGCCGGTGCATGACGGCGCCGTGCTGCCGATCCTGCATCTCAACGGCTACAAGATCGCCAATCCGACCGTGCTCGGCCGCATGAGCGACGACGAATTGCAGCAGCTCTTTTCCGGCTTCGGCTACGAGCCCTTCTTCGTCGAGGGCAGCGACCCGGAGCCGATGCACCAGGCCATGGCGGCGACGCTCGACACCGCCTTCGAGCGCATCGCGGCCATCCAGGCCGAGGCGCGCGCTTCCGGACATGCGAGCGCCCGCCCGCGCTGGCCGATGATCATCCTGCGCTCGCCCAAGGGCTGGACCGGGCCGAAGGAGGTTGACGGCAAGAAGGTCGAGGGCTTCTGGCGCGCCCATCAGGTGCCGATCGCCAATGTCCGCGACAATGCCGGGCATCTGGCGCTGCTCGACGCCTGGCTGCGCTCCTACGAGCCGGAGACGCTGTTCGACGAGAAGGGCCGGCTGATGCCCGAGCTGGCGGCGCTCGCCCCTTCAGGCAACCGCCGCATGGGCGCCAACCCGCATGCCAATGGCGGCCTCCTGAAGCGCGAACTGAAGCTGCCGGATTTCCACGACTATGCGGTCGCGGTGCCCTCGCCGGGCGCGACGACGGCCGAGGCGACGCGCGTCATGGGCTCGTTCCTGCGCGACGTGATGGCGATGAGCGCCGAGACGCGCAATTTCCGCATCATGGGGCCGGACGAGACGGCCTCGAACCGGCTCGACGCCGTGTTCGAGACGACCGACCGCGTCTGGATGGAGGGGATCGAGAGCTATGACGACCATCTCTCGCAGGATGGCCGCGTCATGGAGGTGCTCTCCGAGCATCTCTGCCAGGGCTGGCTGGAGGGCTATCTCCTCACCGGCCGCCACGGCTTCTTCTCCTGCTACGAGGCCTTCATCCACATCATCGATTCGATGTTCAACCAGCACGCCAAATGGCTGAAGGTCTCGCGCGACCTCGCCTGGCGGCGGCCGATCGCCTCGCTCAACTATCTCCTGACCTCGCATGTCTGGCGGCAGGACCATAACGGCTTCAGCCACCAGGATCCCGGCTTCGTCGATCTCGTCGCCAACAAGAAGGCCGACATCGTCCGCATCTATCTGCCGCCGGACGCCAACACGCTGCTCTGGACGACCGATCACGTGCTGCGCACCTATGACCGCATCAATGTCATCGTCGCGGGCAAGCAGCCGGCGCCGCAATGGCTGACCATGGACGAGGCGGTGCCGCATTGCGAGGCGGGCATCGGCATCTGGACCTTCGCCGGCAACGAGGACGAGCATGGCGAGCCCGACGTCGTCATGGCCTGCGCCGGCGACGTGCCGACGCTGGAGACGCTCGCCGCCGTCGACATCCTCCGCAAGGCGCTGCCGCAGCTCAAGGTGCGCGTCGTCAATGTCGTCGACCTGATGACGCTGCAGGCCAAGGAGCAGCATCCGCACGGCCTCACCGAGCGCGAGTTCGAGAGCCTGTTCACCCGCGACAAGCCGGTGATCTTCGCCTATCACGGCTATCCCTATCTCATCCACCGCCTCACCTATCGCCGCACCAATCACCAGCGGCTGCATGTGCGCGGCTTCGTGGAGGAGGGGACGACGACGACGCCCTTCGACATGACGGTGATGAACGGGCTCGACCGCTACCATCTCGCGATGTCGGCGATCGAGCGCGTGCCGGGCCTCGCGGTCAGCGCGGCGGCGGTGATGCAGAAGCTGCGCGACAAGCTGATCGAGCACCACCGCTATGTCCGCGCCCATGGCGAGGACATGCCGGAAGTGCGCGACTGGGTCTGGCCGGGCAGGGGATAGCCCGAACGATCTGGATGGCCGGGCACGCCCCGGCCATTGCCGTTCTCCGGCGCCTATTTGGCGAAGATCTGGCTCATATCGGCGAAGGCCTTGAACTCGAGCGCATTGCCGGCCGGATCGAGGAAGAACATCGTCGCCTGCTCGCCGACCTCGCCCTTGAAGCGGATATAGGGCGCGATGATGAAGCTGACGCCGGCTTCCTGCAGCCGCGCGGCGAGGCGCTCCCAATCCGCCATTTCGAGCACGACGCCGAAATGCGGCACCGGCACGTCATGGCCGTCGACCGGATTGTGATGCGCGCCGGCAGCTTGCGGGTCCTTCGGCTTCAGATGCGCGACGATCTGATGGCCATAGAGGCTGAAATCGATCCAGCGATCGGAGCTGCGCCCCTCCTCGCAGCCGAGCAGCCCGCCATAGAAGGCGCGCGCCGCGGCGAGATCGTCGACGGGAAAGGCGATGTGGAAAGGCGTGAGCGTCGTCATGGAAGGTTCCGGCAACAGGCGGCCGCATGGCCATCGGCTGAGTGTCGCACGGCCGGGGCATCACCGGAACCCGCGGCGGCGGCTTTCGCCCAGCCGCGAACGCTGCATCCGCTGGCCCGCTTGATCAAGCCCCGGCAAAGAGGCTAGATAGTCCCGCTTCCGCCCGCCGGTTCGCCCGGCCCCGGAACGCGGGTGTAGTTCAATGGTAGAACGGCAGCTTCCCAAGCTGCATACGAGGGTTCGATTCCCTTCACCCGCTCCAGCTTCTCCTCCTAAGCACGCTTGAAAACGCTCGGGCCGCGTCGTTCTGCGGTATGATCCGCGAGCCGTCGCCATCGCCGCATTGTCCAGCCGGTGCTTTCGACGGGCGGCCGCGACCGGATGCGAGATGCAATGAACGGCTTCACCTATCGCCACGCCGATTCAAGTTCGCTCTGCGCGGCGGACAAGCCCAACAGGCTGCTCGAAACCAGCGCCTCATCCGGCTGGACCTCGCTGCTGATCGATCATCACGAGGGCGCGGGAAGGAGCGAGACCTTCGAGACCCACCCGACCGAGGACTTGACCCTGGTGGTCGCCACTGCCGGCCGGCATGAGCTCGAATCCTTCTCGCGCGGGCGATGGCGATTGGCGCTGTACCAGCCCGGAAGCGCCGGACTGACGCCGCCCGGAGAGAGGGCGCGCCTGCGCTGGCGCACGCCATCCGACCGTCAGCCATTCAGGACCCTGCACATCTATCTGCCGGGTCCGCTCCTCTTCGCGCTTGCCGACGAGTACCGTCGGATCGGCCAGGATATGCGAGGGGATTTGCTCTCGGTCCTGGTTTTCCGCGACGAGACAGTGGCGATGCATGCGAACGCCCTGCTCGCCGCCAGCCGCGACGGCGCGCCCGATCTCTACGCGGCGGGCGCAGCGCAATGGCTCGTCACCCATCTCCTGTCGCGCCAGGCCGGGTGGCAGCATGTCGCCGACGATCCTCGCCTGGCGGCGACGATCTCCGATCGCAGGCTCTCGCGCGTGATCGAATATATGAGCGCGCATCTCGATCGATCGCTGACGCTGCCCGAGCTGGCCCGGGAGGCCGGGATTGGCGTCCATCACTTCGGGCGCCGTTTTCGCGAGGCCACCGGCATGGGGCCGGCCGCCTATCTCACGGTGATGCGGGTGGGCCGAGCCAAGGTCCTGCTCCGGACGACCGATCTCGCGATCGCGGAGATCGCCCTGCGCTGTGGATATTCGCGGGCAGGGGCATTCGCGACCGCGTTCCTGCGCCACGTCGGAGTGTCTCCCAGCGACTACCGTCATCTCCGCTGACTTTCGCCATCGCGCGATTGTCTTCATCGATTCCGGCAAAATCGCATCCGGCCGGAAACCAAGTCAGCCGAACAGCGTCATGCCTGCACTTGAAACAGGAGGCGCAGGCTATGGCATCTGACCAACCTTCCGTCATCGTCACCGGATCGTCTCAGGGGATCGGCGCGGCCATCGCCGAGCGACTGGCGCGAGGCGGATGGTCCGTGACCATCAACTATTCGGGCAGCGAGAGCAGCCGGCAAAGGCGCTGGTGGACACGATCGCGGCGGCCGGCGGCAAGGCGATCGCGGTGAAGGCGGATGTCAGCGTCCCCGAGCGGGTCGCCGCCTTGTTCGACGAAACCGAGCAGGCCTTTGGCGGGGTCGACGCCCTCGTCAACAATGCCGGCATCATGAAGCTGGCGGCGATCGCCGAGACCGACGATGCCCTGTTCGACCGCCATCTGGCGATCAATCTCAAGGGGGTCTTCAACTGCCTGCGCGAAGGCGCGCGCCGCATAAGGGAAGGTGGACGCATCGTCAGCTTTTCCTCGAGCGTCGTCGGGCTCTACCAACCGACCTATGGCGTCTATGCCGCGACCAAGGCGGGCGTCGAGGCGATGACCCATATCCTCGCCAAGGAACTCGGACCGAAGAAGATCACGGTCAACGCCATCGCACCCGGGCCGGTCGCGACCAAGCTCTTCCTCGACGACAAGACTGACGAACAGGTCGCCCAGATCAGCCGGATGATCCCGCTCGGCCGGCTGGCCGAACCGGACGATATCGCTGCCAGCGTTGCGATGCTGCTCGGGCCGGACAGCCACTGGATCACCGGTCAGGTCATTCGCGCCAATGGCGGCGTGATCTAGGGGAGGATGACCATGAGCCTGATCGCACTCGTCACGGGCGCATCGAGCGGCTTCGGCCGGATGATCGCGCGCGACCTCGCCGAAGCGGGACACACGGCCTATGCCTCGATGCGCGGCACGGCGGAAAAGAATAGGGAGAAGGTCACGGAGAACGCCTCGTTCGCGCGGGAACAGGGGATCGATCTGCGGTCGATCGAACTCGACGTGCAGGATGAGGCGTCGATCACTCGTGCGGTGGAGCAGATCATCGCCGAACATGGCCGCATCGACGTGCTGGTGCACAATGCCGGTCACATGATGTATGGCCCGCTCGAGGCGTTCACGCCGGAACAGCTTGCAGCCCAGTATGATGTCAATGTTCTGGGCACGCATCGCCTCAACCGCGCCGCGCTCCCGCACATGCGTCGCGCCAGGGCCGGTCTCGTCATCTGGATCTCGAGCACCAGCGTCGCCGGCGGCGTGCCACCCCTCCTCGGCCCCTATTTCGCGGCGAAAGCCGGCATGGACGCCCTCGCGGTTTGCTACGCCAAGGAACTCGCGCCGTTCGACATCGAGACGGCCATCGTCGTGCCGGGCGCGTTCACGACGGGCACCAACCATTTCGCCCATGCAGGGCATCCCGAAGACAGTTCGGTCGCGGACGCCTATCTGGCGTCGTACCCTCCGAACTTCGCAGAGAATGTTCAGGCAGCGCTGGCGAAGACCGTGCCAAAGGATGCCGACCCCCGCGCGGTCGGGCGGGCCGTGGTCGATATCGTCGGCATGCCCGTCGGCAAGCGGCCTCTTCGCACCTATGTGGATCCCGCCAATGACGGGGCCGCGGTGACCTTCAGCGTCATGGACCGTGTCCGCGAGCAGTTCCTGGAGCGCATCGGATTCGCCGATCTGCTGCACCCGTCCACCGGCCAGACGACATGAACCGAGGCGGTGGCGATCGGCAGGTCGCCGCCTTGGTTTTCCCGATCGCCCATCCGACGGCGACCTTCCTGCATGGCGCGAGATGCTGGCCGTCAGCCCGAGCGAAAAGGCGATCGCCGGTTACAAGAGAGGCCAATGATGGATTCCACCATAAGCCCGGACGACGGTCGATATAGCGACCGTGCGCGTAGTCTCGTCCGCATCGGCCGGGAAGCGATCGCGAAACCCGACGATGCCGCCCTCGACCGCTATTTCTCGGCCGACTATGTCCTGCTGGGCCAGGCGGCGATGTCGGCCTCGAAGGCCTGAAGGCCTTTTTCCCCATGATGCGCTCGGCCTTCCGAGACTTCGCCTGCGAGCGCGTCATGCTCGTCGAGCAGGGCGACATCATCGCTGCCCGGACCATCATGACCGGCATCTTCTCAGGAGCGCTGCATGGCACGTTCGCGGGCTCGATCGAGCCGAATGGCAGGCCAATGCGGCGCGAGCTGCTGAACCTGTTCAGATATGATGGCGAAGGCCGCCTGGCGGAGGAATGGGTCCAGTATGACGACCTCTCCTTCCTCGAACAGCTTGGTATCGAACTGGAGGTTGCCGATCGCGCTTCCAGCGCCTGATGCGCCGGAGCGAAAGGCGGCGCCCGCCGGCGCGGGGCGCTCCATTTGCGTGCCACCCGCTCCAGTTCCCCCGTGATTGACCGCCGAGACAGCCGCCGGCCGGAGTGCGCGCAGGCGTCGCAAGGCTCGCGCGAAAAGCGGCGGGCGCGCGGGCTTCGCCCGTGCTACAGCGCGGCTTGAAGCTCAGTTTCGTCTCGATCGGGGGATCAGGTGATGACACATGGACATGCGCATGCTGCGGGAGCCGCGAAGCCGTCGCTGCGGACGCGACTGATCGGCTCGTTCCGGCTCTTCTTCATTCTTTTCATCTATTTGTGGATCCTGCTCGGCCTCTTCGTGCTCAACCAGAATTTCGGGCGGCTGATGGAGGGCGAGACATTCGCCCTGCAGGGCTTCGCGCTGGTGAATGCGCTGGTGCTCGGCAAGGTGATGATGCTCGCCGAACATCTCGACTTCGCGCGCTGGCTGCGGACGCGGCCGGCGATCTTCGCGATCCTCTTCGAGGCGCTGTTCTGCACGGCGCTGTTCATCGCCTTCCACTTTCTCGAGCATTGGGTGATCGGGCTCTTCCGCGGTCACCCAGCCGTCGAGGAGCGCGCTTCCGCGGGACCGATGGGCGTCGTGATCGTCGCCGTCGTGCTCTTCGTGTCGCTGATCCCGTTCTTCGCCTTCAAGAACGTCACCCGCATCATCGGCTGGCCGCGCATGCGCCATATCCTGTTCGCGCGTCCCGACCAGCCGATCCCCGGCGCCTGACCAGGCCCATGGGCTGAGATGCGAGGCGGCCGCCGGCCGCCGGGCCCAAAGCCGCGACAATCCGCAAGCGCGCTTCCGCGAGGGAGCGCGCTTTTTGCGTTTTTTCCGGCTTGGCGATGAGCCGTCCGTCGCTCCGCGCCGGCTCCTCTCGGGCGTGCTGCGCCTTGCGAAGGCAATTCTGATGGTATAATGAGTATCTCAATATGTGGTCGAACGAGACCGGGCCGCGCGGAGGAGGAACCGCGCGGCGGCGCCGAAAGGTCCGGTCCGTCGCGGTGAGGCCGTCCACAGGCCGGCCGTCAGAAGAAACCAGAGGAGGAGAGGACCCATGCGAGGAATGAGGTTGCTTGCGGCGACGGCGCTGGCCGGTCTCGTCGCGTTCTCGGCCGCGGCCGAGGCGAAGGAGACGCTGCGCCTGATGACGGTGTTCGACGCGCCGACGGTGCAGCTCTGGGAGCCGGTGCTCGCGGCCTATAACGAGGCCAATCCGGATTACGAGGTGAAGATGGAGACGGTCGCCGGCTCCGGCGCCGCCGTCTATCCGGACGTGCTGCGCACGGCGATGGCGAGCGGCGATCCGCCGGACGTCTTCTTCATGTGGGGCGGCGAGATCGCCGGGCCCTTCATCCGCGCCGGCCAGGTGGCCGTGCTCGACAGCTATTACGACAAGTATGGCTGGGACAAGGTGGTGGCGCCCTGGACGATCGAGCGCATCACGCGCGACGGCCATAAATATGGCGTCCCCTTCCATGCCCGCGGCATGGGCCTCTGGTACCGGGTCGATCTTTTCGAGAAATACGGCCTCTCGGAACCGAAGACCTATGACGAACTGGCCAAGGTCTGCTCGACCTTCAAGGAGAACGGCATCTACTGCGCCTCCTTCGGCGGCAAGTTCGGCTGGCAGACCATGCGCCTGCTCGATTATTTCATCGAGACGACCTGCGGCCCGGAGGAGCATGACAAGCTGAACGCGCTGCAGTCGAGCTGGAACCAGCCCTGCGTCGTCGCGGCCTATGACCGGATGGCGCAATGGGTGAAGGATGGCTGGCTGGTGCCGGACTTCCTCAATGTGGCGCCGAACGACGCCCGCATGGCGGTCTATTCCGGCGACGCGGCGATGGTCTTCGAGGGTGGCTGGTTCGAGGGCGTGCTGAAGAGCGACGAGCAGCCGATGGAGAACTTCAAGTTCTTCCTGCCGCCGACCGATCACACCCCGGTGCGCTATTCGGCCTTCCCCGAGCAGTGGATGATCCCCGAGGCCTCCAAGCACAAGGACGCCGCGGCCGCTCTCATCAACTGGCTGACGATCGCCGACACGCAGAAGAAATTCCCGGAGGCCTTCACCGCCTCGGCGACGATCGGCGTCGAGTCCGACTGCTCGGTCGCCCCGCGCGACTGCGAGTGGAAGAAGATCCTGACCTCGGATTCGCAGACCTATCCGCCGACCGACCAGGCCTTCACCAAGGAATTGATCGACGGCTTCTTCGAGGTCCAGGACGGCGTCGTCGCCGGCAAGATCACGCCGACCGACGCCGCCGCGCAGATGCAGGCCAAGGCCGAGGCCTGGAAGGCGAAGCAGAAGTCCTGACCTCCCGGGACGACCGCCCGGAGGGCGCCGCCACGCCGTGGCGCCCTCCAAGCTTCCCCGCATGAGAGAAGAGCATGACCGTGACCAGCCTGGCCGAAGGGCGGCCCGCCTTTGCCCGCGCGCGTCGCCGGCGCAGGGTTCCCACCGCCTGGATCCCCTATCTCTTCCTGGCTCCGGCGCTGATCTGGTATGCGGCCTTTCTCGTCTACCCGATGCTGCAGTCGCTCTACATCTCGTTCTTCGACTGGGACGGGCTGTCGCCGACCATGACCTTTGTCGGCCTCAAGAATTACATCGACATCTTCATGAGCGACGAGGTCGCCCGCCTCGCGCTCTGGAACAACATCCTGTGGACGCTCGGCGCGCTCGTCCTGCCGACGGCGATCGGGCTCATGCTGGCGCTGGCGCTCAATCGCCGCGTCCCGGGCTCGACGCTCTTCCGCACCATCTTCTACAGCCCCGCCGTGCTGCCGCTGGTCGCCGTCGGCCTCATCTGGGCCTGGGTCTACAACCCGAATTTCGGCGTGGTGAACACGACGCTGAAGGCGGTCGGCCTCAGGACCTGGGCCGCCGGCTGGCTGTCGTCCTACGAACTGGCCCTGCCGGCGACCTTCGTCACCTTCGTGTGGTCGCATGTCGGCTTCCCGATGATCTTCTATCTCGCGGGCCTGCAGGCGATCTCGAAGGAATATTACGAGGCGGCGACCATCGACGGCGCCAATGCCTTCCAGCGCTTCCGCCATGTGACGCTGCCGGGCCTGACCGAGACGCATGTCATCGTGCTCTCGCTCGCGGTCATCAACGGCTTCAAGGTGTTCGACCTCGTCTACACCATGACCTATGGCGGCCCCGGCCGCTCGACGCAGGTGCTCGGCACCTGGATGTATTTCCAGACCTTCCAGTATTACCACGCCGGCTACGGATCGGCGCTCGCCTGGGTGATCGCGGCCATCGTGCTGGTCATCGCCATCCCTTACATCCGCCGCATGTCGCGCTGAGCGGGGGAGAGACCATGTTCGCCGATGTCCGCAACCAGCGCCGCCTCGAGCAGACGCTGCTTTTCATCAGCCTCCTCGTGCTGTCGCTGATCTGGCTCACCCCGTTTGCCACCGTCGTCATGTCGGCGATCCGCAGCCAGGGCGATCTCCTGTCGCGCGGCGTGTTCTCCTGGCCGAAGGCGATCGCCTGGAAGAACTTCTCGGAGGCCTGGCACACCGGCGACTTCTCGATCTATTTCCGCAACAGCCTGTTCCTGATCTTCATCAAGGTGCCGCTCGGCATCTTCATCGCCGCGCTCGCCGCCTATCCGCTCGCCAAGATGCGCTTCCGCTTCTCGGGCGCGATCTTCATCTTCTTCCTCGCCGGACTCGCCGTGCCGGTGCAGGTGACGCTGCAGCCGCTGCTCGTCATGATGAAGCAGCTCGGCATCGCCAATTCGATCTTCGCGCTCATCCCGCCCTATGTCGCCTTCGGCCTGCCCTTCCAGATCTTCGTGCTCAGGGGCTTCTTCCGCCTGATCCCGTCGGAACTCCTCGAAGCGGCGCGGCTCGACGGCGCCTCGGAATGGACCGCCTTCCTGCGCGTCATGCTGCCGCTTTCGGTGCCGGCTCTGGCGACGCTCTGCATCATCGACGTGCTCAACACCTGGAACGAGTTCCTGATCGCCCTCGTGCTGATCAGCGCCAAGGAATCACGCACGGTTCCGGTCGGGTTGCTGCAGTTCCAGGGCGAGTATTCGTCGCAATATACATTGCTGATGGCCGGCATCCTGATCTCGATCATCCCGGTCATCGTGATCTTCATCTTCCTGCAGCGCTATTTCGTCGCCGGCCTCACCTCCGGCGCCGTCAAGGGCTGAGCAATCCCCTTTCCCTTTCCAGCATCGTCAGAGGATGACCATGACCGGACCCAGCAGCCTTCCCCGCCGCAGCGTCGGCGAATGGCAGCTTTCGAGCACGCGCCGCTACCAGAGCCCGTTTGCCGATGTGCGCGTCGATGTCGCCTTCACCGCGCCCTCGGGCGACGTCCGCACGCTGCCCGCCTTCTACGACGGCGAGGGCGTCTGGCGCTTCCGCTTCAATCCGGGCGAGGCCGGCCGCTGGTCGTGGCGCTCAAGCGCTGTCCCGCATGATCCGGAACTCGTGGCGGAGGGCAGCTTCGAGGTCACCGAACGCGAGACGCGCGGCTTCCTGAAGGCGACGCCGGGCAAGGCGTTCGGCTTCCACTACGAGAATGGCGAGCCGGTCTTCTTCCTCGGCGATACGGTCTATGACCTCTTCGGCATGGATTATTGCGGCGGCGATGTCGAAGGCTTCCTGAAGCGGCGGCGCGAGAGCGGCTTCAACCTCTTCCGCTGCCGCCTGCCGATCAGCCGCTTCCATCCGCCGGAGGGCTACAGCGACTGGCACACCAAGCGGCTCTGGCCCTGGGGCGGCAGCGAGACGGCGCCGCGCTTCGACATCTTCAATCTCGATTACTTCCATTCCGTCGACAAGACGGTCGCGCTCATCGACGAGCTCGGCATGGGCATCGAGATGATCATGGAAGGGTGGGGCTTCGAGTTCCCGTTCAACCATCGCGCCTGGTTCACGCCCGAATGGGAAGAACTGTGGATGCGCTATCTCATCGCCCGCTACGACGCCTATACAGCCGTATATTTCTGGACGCCGCTCAACGAATACGAATATTACCCGAATGGCGACTGGCACTATAAGCCGGCCGCGGACCGCTGGGCGCTGCGCATCGCCCGCTGGATCAAGGCGACGGCGCCGCATGGCCACGTGCTCTCCATGCATAACGGCCCGGTGATGCCGCCCTTCGCCGAGCGCTTCAAGGCCGATCCCGAGGCCGTCGACGCCATCATGTTCCAGGAATGGGGCGCGCGCGACCGCGAGAACGGCTGGCTCGCCACCGGCATCGAGGAGCAGATCGGGAAGAGCCTCGCCGGCTGGCAGGGCAGCGCGATCTTCGCCGAATGGGGCTATGAGCGGAATCCGGACTTTTATCTGAAGCTGCCGAGCCACGAATTCTGCGACCGCAACCATACGCGGCGCAGCGCCTGGCGCGGCGTGATGTCGGGGCTCGGCATCATCGCCGGCTTCGAGAATTCCTGGGCGCCGTGGATGGAACTCGGGACCGACCAGCCGGGCGTCGCCGATCTCGACGTCGTGCAGCGCTTCGTCCGCGAGACCGTGCCCTTCGCCGACCTCAAGCCGGCTGACGATGTCGTGCGCGGCAGCTTCGAGCGCGGCACGCGCCCGCTCGCGCTCGCCGATGCAGCCCGCTCGGTCATCGTCGTCTATTTCCCGGCCGGCGGCTCGGCCGAGATCGCGGCGCATGGGACGGAGACGATGGCCTGGTTCGATCCGCGCACGGGTGCCACGACGCCGATCGACGGGCCGGCCGGCGGGACCATTTCTGCTCCAGCGGGAACGGATGAGGACGGCCATCCGCTCGACGCCGTGCTCGTGCTGAGGGCCTGACGGAGCCGTCATGGCAGAGGTCCTCCTCCTCGGCGGCACGGGAACGATCTCGTCGCATACGCTGGCGGCGCTGGTCGCCGAGGGCCATGCCTGCACCATCCTGACGCGGGGCGACCACGGGCCGCCCGGCCTCGCCGGCGTCGGGATCGTCACCGCCGATCGCCGCGACGAGGTCGCGCTGGCAGATGCCTTCGCGTCGGTGCGGCCGGATGTCGTCATCGACTTCGCCTGTTTCCAGCCCGAGGAAGCGCGCGCCATCGCCCGCATCGCGCATGGCCGCATCCGCCATTTCATCTTCGTCTCAACGGTGGACGTGTTCGGGTTCCCGCAGCCCGCGCTGCCGATCGCCGAGGATGCGCCGCTCCTCGCCGCGAACACGCCTTACGCAGCCGCCAAACAAGCCTGCGAACGCATCTTCGCCGCCGCCTGCGACAGCGGCCGCTTTCCGGTAACGATCGTGCGGCCGACCTATTCGCTGGGGCCGCGCTTCGTCATCTCGCTCTTCGAGCATCGCGCCGAGCGCGTGCTGGCGCGCCTTTACCATGGCCGGCCGGTGGTGGTGCCGGGCGACGGCGGGCGGCTGATCCACGTGAGCGACGCCGCCGACACCGGGCGGATGATCGCCGCGCTTGCCGGCCGCATGGATGCGCGCGGCGCGCGGCTCACCGTCGGCACGGCCGGCTCGGTCATGACGCATGCGGACTATTATCGCCGCCTGGCGCGCGCGGTGGGCGGCGAGGCGCGGCTCGTCTTCGTCCCGGACGACGTGCTCGCCGCCGAGCCTGCGGTCGCCGGCGGCCTCTATCCGGTGCTGACCCGCTTCGACCTCGCCTTCGCCATCGGCGGCCATCCGGCTTTCGACGGCTTCCACTTCAGTGCCGGGATCGATGCCGGCATCGCCGCCTATGTGGCGCGGATCGAGGCCGAGGGTGTCCTGGCTTCGCCGCCGCCGGAGGATTTCGAGGACGCGCTCGCCGCGCGCTTTCGCTGACCAGACTTCAACAGGAGGATCTCGTGCCGCTTCCCAAAGACAAGCTCGCCCGCGTCATCGTCAATACCGACGCCAAGAACGAGGCTGACGATCAGTATTGCATCGTGCAGGCGCTGCTCTCGCCGTCCTTCGAACTCGCGGGTTTGATCCCGGCGCATTTCGGGACGCGCCGTAACACGCGCTCGATGGAGGAAAGCCGCGAGGAGATCGACCTGCTCCTGAAGCTCATGAACCTCACCGGCAAGGTCACCGTCGCCAATGGCGCCCCGACCGCGCTGCCGGACGACAAGACGCCGGTCCCCTCCGAGGGTGCGGAGCTCATCATCCGCGAGGCGATGAAGGACGACGACCGGCCGCTGCATGTCGCCTTTCTCGGGCCGCTCACCGACATGGCCTCGGCGCTGTTGATGGAGCCGAAGATCGCGTCGCGCAATGTCCGTGTCGTGTGGATCGGCGGCGGACGCTGGCCGGTCGGCGGATCGGAGTTCAATCTCTCCAACGACATCCACGCCGCCAATGTCGTCTTCCGGTCCAGCGTCGAGCTCTGGCAACTGCCGATGACGATCTACCAGATGATCGCGGTCTCCTATGCCGAACTCGAGGAGCGCGTGCGCCCGCATGGCCCGCTCGGCGCCTATCTGGTCGACCAGCTGATCGAGTTCAACAGCCAATTCCATGCCGGGCCGATCGAATATCGCTCGCTCGGCGATACGCCGTCGCTCTCGGTGATCATGAACCCGAATGGCGGCACCTGGCGCTACGAGCCGGCGCCGGAATTCAGCCCGCTGATGAACTACATCCATACCGGCCGCAACCGGCCGGTGCGGGTCTATGACACGATCGACGTGCGCTTCATCCTGGAAGACATGT